>Ga0247727_10001303_pt1 | contig 59852 bp, 52 predicted proteins | sample WisWelCaveWW1625_FD_202498 | JGI IMG/M metagenome (GOLD analysis project Ga0247727, IMG submission 202498) | Biofilm microbial communities from Wishing Well Cave, Virginia, United States - WW16-25 | ecosystem: Environmental > Aquatic > Deep subsurface > Groundwater > Cave microbial mat | place...
TCTTCGGGTGGTTCGGCTGTGGCAGTGGCTACGGGTATGACTCTTGGAGCTCTCGGTTCGGATACAGGAGGATCCATTCGTCAGCCAGCATCATTTTGTGGAATCGTAGGAATGAAACCCACTTATGGGGTAGTCTCGCGAAGTGGCTTGACTGCTCTCGCTTCATCTCTAGATCAGATAGGTCCGTTTGCGAAAACTTCCAAAGACGCGGAAATTATTTTTGATTGCATTAGAGGCAGAGACACGATGGACAGTACCTCTTTTGATCTGAAAGAAAAAAGTATTCCATTAAAAAAAATAATAGGAGTGCCTAGAGATTTCTTGAAAGAAGGAGTTGATCCTGAAATTTTGAAAAATTTTGAAGATCAAATCGAAAAATTGAGAAGTAAAGGATATACGATCAAAGATGTATCAATGCCTTATTTAAAGTACTCTTTGGCTGTGTATTATATTATTTTACCAGCCGAAGTATCTACCAATCTTTCCAGACTAGACGGTATGCGTTATGGTTTGAGCAAGAATGGAGAAAATATATTTGATACTTTTAGAAAAAGTAGATCAGCAGGTTTTGGCGCTGAGACCAGACGCAGAGTTATTTTGGGTACTTATGTATTGTCTCACGGGTATTATGATGCATATTACAACAAAGCGTGGAAAGTTCGCAGGATGATAATGAAAGAATATGTCGATATTTTTAAAGATGTAGATTTTGTGATGACACCGACTATGCCGATACTTCCTTTTAAATTTGGCGAAAAGAGCGATCCTGTGCAGATGTATTTGGCTGATATATTTACCGTTTCGGCAAATTTGGCAGGATTGCCATCTATATCTATTCCATCAGGTCTGTCTACTTCTGGTCTGCCATTTGGTGTTGAATTCACGGGAGCGTTAAATTCCGACTCATCTTTGTTTGCGATTGAGGAGGATTTGCGAGATAATAAATAAGTATGCAGCCATCAAACGAGAACCCTCTTATAAAAGATACATTTCTTGATTCTAAATATTTTGATCCGGGGTACCTAGCTGAGCAAGGCACAGAATCAGGCTTGAATATTTTTAAAAGTATTTTGAATCCGGATAATTTAGAAGTGGTATACATCATTTTGTCTATTTTTGCGATATTTTGCATCACCATTATTATCTATTGCGTAATCAGAATATTTGAAGTCAGAAAAAAACAGCATATGCATATGCATCATGAGATTCACGAATACGCCCATAAACAAAAAGAAAGAGAAGAAAGGCAGAGAGAACGAGGTGCTATTAAAAATGAAAGATGGAGAAAAGTATTGGATCATTTATTTTCTCAATCACAAAATGATTGGAAACTGGCCATCATAGAGGCGGATTCGATGCTTTTCGATTTGCTCAATCAGCTGAAATTTAAAGGTGATACTTTGGGAGAGAAATTAAAAAGCACTGACAGGGATACTTTTCATAGTCTGACCTCGGCTTGGGAAGCGCATAATGTCAGAAACAAGATAGCGCACGAAGGAGTGTCTTTCGAATTATCTCTACACGAAGCAAAAAGAATCGTAGCTATGTACGAGCAGATTTTTGAAGAATTTGGGTATATATAAAATTGTAAAGTAATTTACTTTTTGGGGTATTTGAGATAGAATAAAAAAGTGCCTTTAAAGGCTATTTTTTATAGCGGGGTAGAGAAGTGGTATCTCGTAAGGCTCATAACCTTAAGACTCCGGTTCAAATCCGGACCCCGCAACACTTCGGCAAGTGACATGCCAAAATGTCTAACTGTCGAGTAAAAGATAATATGCCGGTGTAGTTTAATGGTAAAACAGGGGACTCATAAGCCCCAGTCAGTGGTTCGATTCCACTCTCCGGCACAGGAAATAAGGCTTGGAAAATTCGTTTTTTTATGTATAATAAAAGGAGTTTTATTTTTGAAGCGAAAAAAGATAAGTTTGGGAAATGAACATGAGTAATTTGCGATCGTAGCTCAACTGGTTAGAGCACCCGCCTGTCACGTGGGAGGTTGCCGGTTCAAGCCCGGTCGATCGCGCAAACGAAAAACACCTATTTTGTATATTATGCCAACTAGAAGCGAAAGATTGCAAGGTCTTTATGCCACAATTTCATTCACCACCAGTAGTATCCGCTAAAATTGCAGAATGGTTTGAAGTGTTATAGCCACAAGCAATCCAACTGACCCTTTACTTTACGGCTGTAATCGTATATAATCGTATATAGCTAGATATAGCTGATTAAGTTATGAAAGACCGTTTCCAAAAACGAATACCAACCACCCCAGAAACAGTTATAAAACTGGGTAAAATTGACGACCTAAAAGGACAATGGCGGGGTGGAATTGCCATTAACCCGCAAATCCTAGGCAAGCTCAAGAAGTCAGTAATTATCACCAGTACAGGTGCCTCTACTCGTATTGAGGGGGCAAAAATGACCGACATAGAAGTTGAGCGTTTTTTAAGTGCCCTCAAATCAAACCCTCCTGAAAATCGGGATGAAGAAGAAGTTGCTGGATACGCTAACTTACTTGGACGGATATTTGATAACTGGAAGACATTAAAGCTCTCCGAGTCGCATATTTTACAATTTCACGAAATTCTCTTGCACTATTCCCAGAAAGATAAACTTCACAAAGGTAAATATAAATCAAAAGAAAATCGGGTTGTAGCTCACAACAAGGAAGGAGTGCAGGTAGTTATTTTTGAACCTACAGAACCTTGGCTCGTAAAAAAAGAAATGGATGATGTCCTTTATTGGGCAAATGAAACTTTGGAAGAGAAAACTCTCCACCCGCTTCTTATTATTGCAAACTTTATTTTTGAGTTTTTAGCAATTCACCCATTTGAAGATGGTAATGGGAGACTTTCGCGTGCGCTAACTAATCTTTTACTTCTGCAATCAGGTTATGAATATATCCCGTATGTTTCCTTGGAAGAAATTATTGAAAACAAAAAAGACGCCTATTACGCCTCACTCCGACAATCACAGAAAAATCACAAAACAGAGAAAGAAAATATAGGACCGTGGCTCTCATTCTTTTTGGATGTGCTACTTGAACAAGGCAAGAAAGCTCAAGAGCTTATGGAAAATGATGACCCTGTAAAACTATTATCTGAACGACAAATAGAGGTATATTCGCTGTTTGATACAAAATCGCTTGCAGTGATGGATATAAAAGAGAAATTGCCAAAAATGCCTGAAGCCACTATTAAGCAGGTGCTTGCTCGGCTAGTTAGTTTGAAGCTCATTGAACGAATAGGGCTTGGAAGGGCTACAAGGTATACAAAGCTAAAATTGTAGAGAATTATACAAGTTCTCTTTTTTGCTAGATCTGGCATATAATACCACCCCTAACTAACCATTATGGTTACGGATAGCAGTCCCAACTTCGTCCACTAGGTCGCGCAGAAAAAGGTTTACCTAGATATTAGATTAAAATACTAGATTTATTGAGCAGGTGTTTCTATTTGCGTCATAGTTTCTTGTGCTTTTTCTTCTATTGCTACTTTCTCGACAGGAGTATTTTCTTCACTTGGGGTTTCTGTTGTGATATCAGTTTCTTGGATTGGTTCTTCTGTTGTGCTTTCGTTGGTTTCTTTATTTTCATCTACAACCACATCTGTATTCGTTTCTGTATTGGTATCAGTAGGCAGTATTTCTGATTTTGGAGTAGGCTCAGGAATCATATTTATCGGTTCTATGACAGAACATTCGCCTGGAGTTGTTTTTGTGACGCCGTTTGCTACAGATAGACAGTAAGGATTGCCAGTGACTTCATCAAAGAAGGTGATACCAGTGCGCTTGCTAGGACTACCTATCTTGAGAGTATTGACCACTAAATTTTTCAGATAGGCAGTGCTGTCTTCTACTTTTTCTACTACATTACCAAAGAATGCGCTGATGTTTCCGCTGGCAGTATTCTCATCACCGACTTGTATACCAGATAGATTATTTATTTTCAGATTTAATTCTTGTATTGCTTTGATGGTATAAGGCATCAGGGTAGAGTAGGAGAGGGATTTGTATCCAGTTTCTTCATTGGTATAAACCATATCTGGGAAAATCTTTTCCATTTCTTGTGCTATAAAACCAGCTACTAATGGTTCTTCAGGATCTTGCCAGTTATAACGGAACATCACAGGATTTAATTCTGCTATTTTTGACAGAGCGCTAATGCTTTCTATGCTAGAAATATCGTGTTTCAAGCGTATATCAGATGCACAGCCGAAGACACCAGTTGTGGTATTAAATGTACAGGTATTACCACCAGTTTCGGTAATACTTACAACATCATTATCTCCACTATCACCAACAACACTGAATCTTTCTCCTGGTGTTGCTGTGCCTACTCCAACTCTACCTCCCAGGAATGCTGCTGCATAGTTTGTAGTTGCGCCACTTTGAGCATTTACTGTGAGTCCGTATGAATTAGTAGCGGCTCCGGCTCCTGTGGTGTCTGCTGATTGGATCAGTAATGCGTGAGAATTAGTGAGTGTAGCATTGGTGCTGGAATTAGGCGCTCCGGCTATGCCCACTGTAGCGGCATCTGTGACTGTGCTTGCCCCGACAAAAGAATACACAGGTTGAGAGATCAATACTTCTCGCTGGGTAGTGATGGCACCCGTTGCCCATTGTCTACCAGCGGTGGTGAGAGTGATGGAAGATACCTCAGTAGAGAGTGTTTGGTTTGTGTTTACTGCTCCTGTGTACACTATGCCTTTTATTGTACCAGTAGCTATTGCAGTTTGAGTTATGCTCAAGTTTGTCGAAGCTGAAGAAGCGACACCGAGGCCTAAATTGCCATATATTGTCATTCCTCCTTGGAAGTTGTTGGTGCCGTGGGTGACAGGAGAATAATCCACTTTTCCTGAAGTCATCGCGCGATTGTTGCCATCACTTGCGCCATCACTACTTAAAGATGCGAATAAACCATTACCATATGCAATTGAAGACCAGGAATTATCATCGGGATTCGTTCTGCTTGTCCAAGTGATTCCATCAGGTGAGGTCATAATACGGTTCGCTGTACCAGATGCTGCAACTGCAACGAAAATTCCATCACCATAAGCTATATCTTGCCATTGGTTAGCTGCGGCCGCGCTTCTTGCCGTCCATGTAGTGCCAGTGGGTGATGTCATCACTCTATTTGTGCCATCTTCAGATACTGCTACGAAAATTCCGTTACCATAAGCCACAGATTCCCAAGCATTGTTTAGCGAAGTAGTAGTCCTAGATGTCCAAGTGGTGCCATCGGGGGATGTCATCGCGCGATTGTTTGTACCGCTTTGAGATACGGCTACATAGACTCCACTACCATAAGTGACAGAATTCCAAGTGGTGGCTGATGCTGCTGCGCGGGCTGTCCAGGTAATGCCATCAGGTGAAGTCATCACGCGATTTGTACCGTCTTCAGACACTGCTACAAAGAGTCCGTTGCCGTAGGTAACATCATTCCAAAAGTTAGCTTCTGCCGCGCTTCTAGAAGTCCAAGTAATACCATCAGGTGATGTTGCTACTCTGTTTGAACCATCAGCAGATACTGCTACGAAAAGTCCGTTGCCATAAGTTATACCTGTCCAAGTATTATCTGCCGCGCTTGTTCTAGTGGTCCAAGTAATACCATCAGAGGATGTTATTACTCGTGTTCCAGTACCGCTTTGAGATATTCCAGCAAAAGTACCATTACCATAAGCTATTGAAATCCATACATTTGTAGAGGTATTGCCTCGTTCTGTCCAATATGTTCCCTTTGATATTACATTTCCTAAAATTTCGATGGGTTCACCTCCGCCTCCAGCGAATTTTGTAACACCTTGGAATAGGTTGTTGTCTGATGATGGCGTGTAATCTGTTTTACCCGAAGTCATTACCCTGGTAGCAGTGCCACTGTTTGCCACAGCCACAAAGATGCCATTACCATAAGTCACTGCTCGCCAGTTTTCATCTGTCGATGGGCTAGTTCTCGCTGTCCAAGTGATACCATCCGGTGAAGTCATAATTCTTTGATTGTCTACTGTTTCTGTGATGGAAACTGCTGTGAAAAGTCCATCACCATAAGCCACTCCTTGCCAACTGTTGTTTGCCGCACTTGTGCGAGTTGTCCACGAAATACCATCGGGAGAGGTCATAACGCGGTTACCCGTACCAGAAGAAGACACTGCCACGAAAAGTCCATTGCCATAAGTAACATCGTTCCATTGATTATCGGCTGCGCTCGTACGAGAAGTCCAAGTAGTACCATCAGGTGAAGTCATTACAAAAGTATTTGTAGTACCAGCGCTTGCTACTGCCACAAAGAGTCCGTTGCCATAAGTCACAGCTTGCCAAGTATTGTCTGTAGCGGTAGTCCTCGCCGTCCAAGTGATGCCATCAGGAGAAGACATAGCGTGTTGAGTGCTACCATCTGTAGAGATCGCAACAAATGTGCCATTGCCATAGGCCACAGAATTCCAAGTATTTTCTGCGGATGTCGTTCTAGATGTCCAAGTAGTACCATCAGGTGAAGTCATTACACGATCATTTGTGCCAGTGGCTGACACTGCCACGAAAAGTCCATTGCCATAAGTGACACTACGCCAATCATTGCCGGCCGCGCTGACTCCATCTGTCCAATTGATACCATCAGGCGAAGTCATCACACGGTTACCGCTACCACTGTTTGATACTGCTACAAAGCGGCCATTGCCATATACTACATCTCGCCAATTGTTGTCTTCTGAGCTTGTTCTAGTCGTCCAAGAGGTACCTTTGTGTATGATATTTCCCACTACTTCCAGTGCTTCGCCCGGAGCTGTTGTGCCTATACCCACTGTATCTGTGGAAGTGGTAAGTCTGACTACTGTGCCATCATCTGTCCAACCGCTACTACTGCTAACTGTAGCCCAAGACAATACTCCACTTCCGTCAGAAGATAAGACTTGGCTTGCATCTCCATCATTTGTCGGCAATGTATAAGTAATATCTGCAGACAAAGTACTATTTTTGAAAGCAGTATAATTCGTACCTGCATCTGTGTCTTCATAGAGTCGTAATTCTGCAGCTTGGGTGGAATTTCCTAAAAAGTTAAATGTGCCAGTTGCTTTGCTTAAAAAATTGAGTCCGACATTTGTATCATCACCCAAAGCAGAAAGCACTGGATTTGTAGCGTCGGCCGCATTTACTATTGAGAGATAATTTTCTGCTGAAGTTACAGTATCAAACACAACCATTTCATTTCCATTTGCATCTGCGACAAATCCCAAATCGGCAAATTTTGGAGCAGTGAAAGTTTTGTTGGTCAGTGTTTGTGTGTGTGCTTCAAATACAAATGTGTCATTCCCCGTGAGTAGAGGCAGGGTTATAGTCCTGTCAGCCGCGAGTTCTGACACAGCAAATAAATAACTGTGATCTCCAGAAGTGTCTAAATATTCTAGGGTACCAGATAGAGTGATTCCTCCTTGATAAACATTATTTTGCCCAAATGCCGTTGTGTCTGTTTTTCCTGAAGTCATTATCGAAGTGGTATTGGCAGAGGTAGCAACACTAACAAAGATCCCATTACCAAAAACAATATCATTCCAAGCATTGTCTGCTGGGCTTGTTCTTGTTCTCCAAGTTATGCCATCCACTGAAGTCATCACACGATCTCCAGTACCAGATGCCGCTACTGCTACCCATAATCCTGCGCCATAAGTATTTGCAAACCAAGTATTAGCGACAGATGCGCTACGAGCCGTCCAAGTGATACCATCAGGTGAAGTCATTACACGGTTTGTGCCAGTGGAAGATACAGCTACGAATAATCCATTGCCATAAGATACATCTCTCCAGAAATTGTCTTCTGTGCTTGTTCTTGTTGTCCAAGTGATTCCATCAGGCGAAGTCATTACAAAAGTATTTGTTGTGCCAGCGCTTGCTACTGCTACGAAAAGTCCATTGCCATAAGTTACACTGCGCCAATCATTATCAGTGGGCGCTGTGCGGAGTGTCCACGAGATACCATCGTATGAAGTCATAATTTTGTTTCCGACACCAGCAGTGATACCTACTGCTACGAATATATTGTTGCCATAAGTTACATTTCTCCAGTTGTTGTTTGCCGCGCTTGTTCTTGAAGTCCAAGTTATACCATCTGGCGAACTCATTACACGATTTCCTGTGCCAGAAGAAGACACTGCTACAAACAGTCCAGCGCCATAAGTGACAGAATTCCAAGTGTTATCGGCAGCTGAAGTTCTTGAAGTCCAATTTATAGCATCAGGAGAAGTCATTACTCTGTTGCTTGAGCCATCTTCAGCCACTGCCACAAAGAGACCATTGCCATAGGCTACAGATCTCCAAGTATTTGTCGGAGTAGTCTGAGTTGTCCAAGCCGTTCCTTTTGAAATTATATTTCCTACTATTTCTACTTTTTCATCAGGAGTGGTTGTGCCAAAACCAGAGTAACCGCTGTTTAAGATTGTCAAAGCTTCTGTCGCTCCATTGTTGCCCACTAGAAAATGCATATCTGCACCAGTAGCGCCTATACCAGAAGTGGTTTGAAAACTCAAATCTTGAGTTGTAGAAGTGCCACCTAAAACAAGAGGTACAGTCAATCCTGTGGTGAATGTAGGAGAAGTGCCAAATATTGCAAGTCCAGTGCCTGTTTCGTCTGACAACGCTCCCAATAAATTTGCAGAACTAAATGAACCAAGAGAAGCAGCATTGCCTACAGAAGTAACAGCACCGGTAAGATTTGCATTTGTTGTGACAGTAAGTGCGCTATTTGCCAAGATCGCAGTAGCTACTGAACCCAATGTTTTTCTCGGAGTCATTTCTGAATCAGATTCGACAGTCACTCCTAAATACAATGTCTGATTGAAATCGACTGAAGAGATAGAAGTAATTGAGCCTAGCATTACACTAAACAGACCGCTTGTGACAGTGACTTTGCTTGCTCCACTCCAAGTCTCAGTCCAAACAGCTGTACCACCTGATGATGCCGTGTAGAGTTTAAATACCATTTGATATGTACCATTCGTTACCGCTGTGCCAGCGCTATCTGTTAGTTTACCTTGATAGTTTACTTGTTGGTTTATAGCGGCTTGTGATTGATCGAAAGATAGGAGAGTCAAACTAAAAAAAGACAATACAAAAAGGAGAAAAGTGAGGGACTTTTTTCCATTTGATTTATGATTTTTTATGGATTTATTTTCCATTTTTACGCACTAAACAAACCAAACTCAGACGGACGGTAAACGAATAATACTCATAGCATTTCTGTGCATATAATTATAGCAAAAAAATATACAAGAATCTATAAAAAAAGCCTAGTTATCCACAGTTTTTATATTTTTCTAAATAGTTATTTTGAATATCAAAAATAGTATCGTTAACACGAATGCATATTTTATATATTCAATAATATTACATCCAATACCTTTACAAGTGTCTTCTTTTTTTGTTTCTTCAATGATATTTAATACACTCAAAGATCCTTTACTCAGTACTTCTGGATTATTGTTGTTATATCTGTAAATAGTAATGTTGTAGATGCCTTCTATCTTCAATGGTGGAATGACACTTTCATATCTGCCACTGTTTTCATTGAAAGAAAATATATGTTGACCTAGGGTCTCACCATTTGGACCTATTATCTTCAAATAATCTCCGTCTTCTGCTACCTCATCTGTATCGACGATTATGTTTTGTATTGAATTTACCATCACTACTTCTTTTTCGTTTAGTGGTTGCACTTTTTGTTTTAACTGACGGACTCGATATACCGGTGCTATGTCTTTGCTTTTTACTTCTGGCTGTATTGGAGTTTCTATTGTGATAGGTTTTTTCACAAACACAAAAGTTTTTACAGATACTGCGCTTCCTGAAGAAAAATTTCCATCATCGTTTCTGTTGAAGAGAGTATAAAAATATTCTTTGTCTGGTATCACATCTCTATCTAAGATAGATTCTCCTTTGCCTTCATAAATCAGTTTACCCAAAAATGGATCACTATGAAAACGATCTTCATTCCTCACTAAACGGATATATGAAAAATCTTCACTTTCAGGATTTGACCAAGATAAATCTACACCCTCTACTTTCACTATGGCTTTCAATTCACTTGGATTATCTACTGGTGGTATAAATGGTTCTTTTTTGGGTGGTTGCAAAATGTACAAAGGCACACTGCCAGAAGCTTGAGCTGGAGCGTCAATGATAGTCAAGCTCACACCTACAGCATCGTTTGCAGAAGTTTGCGCATAGATATTGTTGATTGATAAAAATAGGAAAAATATTGCGAAGACGAAAATAAAAATTGTTGTTTTTTTTGACATAATCATAATGTTGTTACTGTGGCGGTGATTGAAGCGGAATAATTGCCGGAACTTATAGTATAGTTTGTCCCTACTGCGGCTTTTAACCTTAAACTGACCACCGTGCCTGAAGGATTATTGGTGCTAGATCTTGTGGCTATTGTTTTTGCTGAAGAGCCAAAACCATCCCAACATCGCTCGCTGGTTTCGCTAGAGCCAGTATTGCAGGCGGTGCCATTGTCTTTGAATCTAGAGTGAGTATCGGTACCCTCAGGTGAAAAACCAAAAGCGGAAGAAGTAGCGGGCACGGAAAAATTATAATCCGGATTTGAAGTTGTTGGAGAATAATTTGCAAAATAATCTGTGGAAGATTTGAGAGCTGGGTTGGTGGAAGATTCAACGGTCATCGTATATCCAGCCCCATTATTTGTGGTGACCGTCCAAGATATTGTGCCCTCTGTACTGATCCCTCTTGAGATGATCGAAGATAATGCTAGATTAGAAGGACTGGAGATAGTGATGTATGTGCTTTCTGCTGTACTCCAAAATCCAGCGTTCAGAGCGTAGTTTGTGCTGGTGGATGAGCCAGTGGCTAATTCTCCTAGGGTGTCTCCTAAGCTGTAGTTTGTGCTCGTTGAAACATCATCACCGCCAAAGTTTAGACTGTCAGAAGATATTTTATAAGTCGTGCCTTGCATAACTTGCGCGAGCAAACTATAAAATGGCAACAATAAAATGCCCGATATAAAAAGATAGAGCAATATTATTTTCTTTATTTTATATTTTTCTTTTGTCATATTTTATTCTGAATTTTTATTAGGTGAGAAATTTTTTCTCCTCTTCCAAAAAAATAATTTAGAAACTATGCGCGCGGTGATGATGGCGAGTAGTATGATCAGAGTTGCGTATAGACATATTTTCCACGGAAAAACCCAAAATGTCAATCTTATTTCTTCGGATTTATCATCATAACCGTTTGTAACGCTTGCAAGCGCTTGGTATTTCCCGAATAAAATTTTATTTTCTAAACTGAATTCTCTAGATCTTGTAGAATTCGGTAATATAATATAATCTTCTATTTTGATAGTTTTTACTATGTGTCCGAAAATATTTTTCAATTTTATTTCTCCTGTCGGAGATAGGTGAATGTTGCCAGTGTTTTTAAATTGGATTTCAAAACCTTTTGGAGTTTCAAAGTAAAAATCTTTTTGTAGACCAATAATTTTGAATTTTTCAAGTTTGCCTTCTGGTCTTGTTTCACCTTTTATTGTGACCAAGAAAAGTGAGGCTATCCGTGAAGTTACGATACTTTCTATTTGATCTTGGCCTTCATTCTTTTTTTTACTCGATACCAAGAGCGCTGTATAATATCCTCGAGGTGAAGCATTTTCTGGAGTCGATATATCTACGGACAGAGTTATCTTTTCTCCTGCTTTCAAAGTAAAAGATGTTATCTCAGGTACTATAAAATTTTTTAAAGAGTAGGCGCTTTCTATTTCTTCTAATAATTTTACTCCGCTTGTGCCTTCATTTGCACCCACAAAGTCTTCGGTAGATAGGAAAAAATCAGCAGGAAAATCGTTCCTGTTTATTATAATAATTTCACTTTGCGTCTTTTCTCCGGGTTTTAGTGAAATTTCAGTTTTCCCGGGAGATACAGCAAAACCTCCTTGCGGACTAGTGCCAAAAGGTATTTTTGTATAAGCTTCTATGATAGCAGGTGATGAAATTATGTTTATAAAAAGGGAAAAAATAAATAATTTGTATAAGTTTTTTTTCATATAAGGTTTAACTTTATTAAAAGTATATCACATTAATTTAATCAATGTATTTATAGTTTTTATGCTTTTCGGTAGATTATTTAGTAGACATACTATGTTATAGTATAGTATGTCTACTATTATTAGATATATGAACAAAAGAAAGTTAGAAAACTTGTATCTAGTTAAAAAATTCTCTTCCAAGGAAATATCCGAGAAATTCTTTTGTTCTCAGACAAAAGTAAATTATTGGCTTTCTGTGTATAAAATAAAAAAAAGGACAATATCGGAGGCGATATATCAAAAAAGAAATCCAGATGGGAATCCTTTTTTGTTTATAAAGCCAAAAAGTTTACAAGAGATGTTTCTTTTTGGATTAGGATTGGGTCTGTTTTGGGGTGAAGGATCAAAAAGAAGTAAGCATTCAGTCAGACTAAGCAATTCAGATCCTCAATTAGTAAAGAAATTTATTGATTTTTTAATCAACATTTATCATATAGATAAAAATAAATTGAGATTTCAACTACAGATTCACTATGATTTAGATATGAATCAGTTACTGGACTTTTGGTCCAATTATTTATTAATCAAAAAAACTCAGTTTTTTAAGACCACTATTCTTAAGAATAGAGGGGATGGAACATATACTACTAAAATAAGATATGGTGTAATTATTGTAAATTTTGGTAATTCTAGATTGAAAAATCTTATTTCTTCTCAAATTGCAAACATTGAAAATATGTAATACTATTGATAATGTTCTTTTTAAAAATTGAATATGCCGTTGTAGCTCAGTTGGTAGAGCACGTCATTGGTAGAACGGAATTCTGCCCACTATATTGGTAACTTTATAGCGAATCTCGAATAACGGTCAAAAGCTTAACAAAGTCAAGACCGTGGCGATATATTCGCCCGAACGACTGACAAGAGAATCCTTGTAATTGTTATAGGGATTAAGATACAGTCTAGTCCTCTAATATAAGTATTTAATTAAAATAGAGGTGTAAACGAATGACGAGGTCTCCGGTTCAATCCCGGACAACGGCTCCAGTTTTGTGTATACTTTTATAAAGTAACAAAGAAATATATGAAAATTTTAATCACAGGTGGGGCTGGTTTTGTGGGAACAAATTTAATAAAAAAATTCTTGAAAGAAGGACATACCATTGTATCGATAGACAATTATTCGACGGGGCTAGAATCAAATCATCAAGCTGGCGCTAGATATATAAAAGAAGACATCAGGGATATTGATGATTATTCAAAATATGGCGATTTTGATCTCGTTTTTCATCTGGCTGCTATCGCTAGAATCCAGCCCTCTTTCGAACGACCACTAGATTATTTTACTACCAATGCGAATGCCACATTTAAGATAGCTATGTATTGCGCAAAAAATAAAATTCCGTTGATTTATGCAGGTAGCAGTTCGCATCATTCTGGTAAATACAAAAATCCATACACATTTAGTAAAGATATAGGCGAGGAGATTGTAAAATTATTTCAAGAAATTTATGAATTGAAAGCATCCATTGCAAGGTTCTACAATGTCTATGGCCCGCATCATCTCAAGGAAGGAGGTTATTGTACTCTGATAGGGATTTGGGAAAAATGCATCGAAAATAATTTACCTTTGACTCTCTATGGAGATGGTAGTAAACGCAGAGATTTTACCAATGTTTCTGATATAGTGGATGCTCTGTCTTTAATCAAAGATAAAAAAGCGTGGGGATATGTTTTCGAATTAGGTAGAGGTAAAAATTACTCCATAAAAGAAATTGCTGAGACTTTTGGTAAAGAGGTGGTTTACGCGCCAGACAAACCAGGTGAAGCAAATGAAACACTATGCGCTGATACTTTAGCTAGAGAAATATTGGGTTGGCAACCAAGATTGGAAATCAAAGATTATATAAAAGATTTTTTGAAGAATAAAAAATAATTTTTTTTATATTAAATCTTTTGTGATTCTCCAGTCCGGGGTAGATAAATCTTTTCCCCAAGCGCCTTCGTGATCTACAGCATTAAAAAATAGCATTGATTTTATTAGTGGGAATTTGTTGATATTCTCATACATTTCTTTTATCCATTTTGTTTTGCGTTCGTTATCGCCAGCCACGCCGACTTCTACTATGATCATCGGTTTTTTTAATGTAGCTAGGCGATCATATTTTTCTTGTGTTGATTCTACGAATGAACGAGCGTGATCGTAATATAAAATATCAAAATCAGGGAAACTATAAACTGGGAAACCCACAGAGTCGACAAATTCTTCTCCAGGCCAGTATTCTAGAGCTTTTTTGTCACCCACAGGAGACCATACATAAGATATTTCGCTTGCTACTTTTTTGCAGTTAGTTACAAAATATCGATAAGCATTTATGAATTCTGTTTTATCTTTGCCAGACCAATCGTATCTTTCTGTTAGGTCGTGATCCATTTCGTGGGCGAAAGATAACTCTATATTCAAATCAGTATTATTTAATTCAGTACAGATTTTTTTTATTTCTGTGTCATATTCGCCTAGGGTTATATCTTTTAGCAGAGTATTTGCCTTCGATCGAGTTTTAGCCCAAGGTTCTATGGTTATAAAGAGGGAACGATTTTTATTTTTTGAATTCTCGACTTTCTTCTGAAAATCTAAAATATCAAAATCAAGCCAAGAAAAATAATAATGATCGATAGCTATTTTTTCGCTGTCCTTCAATAAATCTTCTTTATCATATGCGCCATATTTTATTTCTTCTTTGTTACATCCGAAATCCATAAATATGCAATCATTTCCAAAACCTCGCCACACCAGAGCTTTAGGTATATTGCTCGATTTTGCGCCAAGTAAGTATCCAAAGAATATCAAACAAATCGAAATTATTAACATATAAATATTTTTCTTATTCATTTTGTTTTTTTTATTTTAATTATTTTCGCTGTTATGTTTTGATAAAATCACTCCTATGCTTATAAAATAATATAACAAAATAAGATAAGAAAAGTAATAGTATCCGGAAATATCAGGAGTATAATCTGAAAAATATAAGACTGATAGATAAATAATCAACAATGCAATATACGGGCTCAATATGCCCATAGGAAATTCTTTTTTTGCCGTGCCACCTTTCGGTGTGATCATTATCTTGAAATCGCTTTTTGAAATAGCGTCAAAAATACCCATAGTGATCCCATATATTACATATGGCCATCTAGCTAATTGGAAGATTATTACCTCCCAAGAAATTATTTTAGCGTTTACTGGTCTGAGCAATTTATTTTTTTTCAAAAATATGACTATCGCAAATATTGATATATCGAGGATAATACTTACGAGTAAAAAAGAAAGATATGGAATACTGACGAGTGGTTTTTGTAGAATTATAGACAGCAAAGGCAAGGAAAGTCCTACGATCATAATGCCAGAAAATAATGGATACCAGAGTTCTGAAAATATAAATTGGATTTTCATTTTTATGGGTAATTTTCTAAAAACTTTTGGAGTGAGTGTCAATAATAATACTGTCAGACTTCGCGACCATCTGAATTCTTGAATCATACAATCGGCAAAGGTTTCCGGGCCATCTCCGCGCGCTATTGCATTTAGCGCGTGCGCGCCCTTCCATCCGTTTGCATTAAAAAGAAGTGTGGTTGAATGATCTTCGGCAAATTCTGGACCCAATCCGCCTATTTGTTGTAACGCTTTAGTTCTCACTGCATAATGTGAACCTATACAAAGTGGCGCGAAGCCATCGGTGTGTCCGGCTTGGAGGGGTCCGTGCATTATGCCTTCAGCATAGAGTCTTGCTCTGGCGCTCCAACTCTTATCCGCATTCTGATCGCAAATACTTGGAGCAGAAACATAACCCACTTTTTCATCTATAAATGGTCTCACCATTTCTTCTAAATAATTTTCTGCTGGCATATGATCGATGTCGAATTGCACCACTATATCGTAGAGTTTATAACCATATGTATCGTAAAAATAAGCGAGGTTTCCTTCTTTGGAAGCTCTTCTTCTAGGCCATCTGGCATTATGATATTCGGCTACATTTTTTCTGGTCGATAGTTTTATATTATTTTTTTTATACCATTCTATAGCTTCGTCATTAGGGTCTTCGTCTGCCACCCAAGTATCGTGAGGATATTTTTGCTCCAAGCACGCTTTTAATGTTCTTTCTAAAATAGAAAAAGGTTCTGATGGGGCTTTAGTCACTACCATTGCCACCCTAAATGTAGGAATATCAAGATTTTCATCAACGATTTTCATTCGATACACAAAATAGAAAAAATAAGCAGGTATAAAGTAATTCCAAAAAATAATAATCGAATTTAATATAAATCCATAATTCGTGATGAAATGTCTCTTTTCAAACCACCATATTGTAAAAAAAGTGAGTAATATCAACCAAAAAATAATCAGAGATAGTAGTGCTCTCTTTTGTTTTTTATCCAAGACATCTTTATAAATATTATTTTCTTTTGATTTTGTCATTCAGATGAATATAACTGATTTTATTCTATTTTACAAATTTTACAATAATCAGATTTTCGTTTAATATGTTTTATTATGAACAAAAAAATTTTGGTTACAGGTGGATTGGGTTATATCGGTTCGCATACTGTCGTAGAATTACAAAAAGCAGGATATACAGTTTTGATTGTGGATAATCTTTCAAATTCTAATATTAAGATTTTAGATCAAATAGAAAGAATAACAGGCATTAGACCCGAGTTTATAAATTTTGATTTATGTGACGATATTTTGGTTTATAAATTAGCAAAAGAAAATAGTGATATAGAAAATATTATACATTTTGCGGCTTACAAAGCAGTAGGGGAATCCGTGTCTTTACCTTTGAAATATTATCAAAACAATCTATATCCTCTCATAAATCTACTTCAAGCTTTTTCTGATCGAAAGCTGAATCTCGTTTTTTCTTCTTCTTGTACTGTATATGGAACACCTGATGTTTTACCAGTGACTGAAAATTCTCCAGTGAAAAAAGCGGAGTCTCCATATGGTAATACCAAACAAATATGTGAAGAGATACTCTCTGACACATCAAAAGCAAATGAAAATATAAAAATTATTTCTTTGCGTTATTTTAATCCTATCGGCGCGCACGAATCGGGGTTGATTGGAGAGTTGCCACTCGGCATACCTTCTTGTTTAGGGCCTTTGATAACACAAACAGCAATAGGGAAAAGAAAAGTATTCACTGTGTTTGGTGAAGATTACGATACTCTTGATGGCACTTGTATCAGAGATTATGTGCATATTGTCGATCTTGCGCGCGCGCATCTGTTGGCGATGAAAAGAATTGAAAATGAAAATACAAGAGAAAAATATGAGATTATAAATATCGGCACGGGTAAGGGCACATCGGTACTCCAAGCTATCAATGCGTTTGAAAATGCAACAGGAGTCAAATTAAATTATAGTATTGGTGCTCGCAGACCAGGCGATGTCGAAAAAATTTGGGCAGATGCTACTCTAGCAGAAAAATTGCTTTCCTTTAAAGCAGAACACAGTTTGAAAGATATGATGAGTTCTGCTTGGAAATGGGAAAAGTATTTAAAAGAAAATCCAATGTGATTTATCTTATTTTGTGTTATTATCTTGTGTATGAAAATAATGATCACCGGTGGGGCTGGTTTTATAGGTGTAAATCTTACTGAAAGACTCTTGAGCAAAGGGCATCAGATTATTAGCGTAGATAATTTCCTAAGCAGTGATAGATCCAATATAGAAAGATTTTTAAATAATCTCGATTTTAAATTTATAGAATGGGATGTTATAAATCCTTTGCCGATAGATGAACCTGTCGATCAAATATACAATCTCGCTTGTCCAGCTTCACCTCCTCAATATCAAAAAGATCCTATACACACAATGAAGACGAGCATTCTAGGTGCTATCAATATATTGGAGTATGCCAAAAAACACAAAGCTCGAGTTTTTCAGGCCTCTACTTCAGAGATTTATGGTAATCCATTAGAACATCCTCAAAAGGAAACTTACAAGGGCAATGTTGATACGCTAGGCATTCGCGCTTGTTACGACGAAGGCAAACGCGCGGCTGAAACTCTTTTTTGCGATTATCATCGTATGTATGATGTTGATATCAGAATTGTACGAATATTCAACACATATGGTCCATATATGTCAGAACAAGATGGCAGAGTGGTTTCGAATTTCATAATGCAAGCCTTGCAAAATGTGCCTATCACTATTTATGGCGAAGGAGAACAAACCAGAAGTTTCCAATATATTTCCGATCTAATTGAAGGATTTATAAGGTTAATGAATACTGAAAAATATTTCGGACCGGTAAATATCGGCAATCCAGATGAATTTACCATAAGAGAACTTGCCGAAGAAGTGATTCGTCTGACTGGTTCGAAAAGTGAAATTGTCAAAAGACCTTTGCCATCAGGCGATCCTGAAAAAAGGAAACCAGATATTTCTTTAGCCAAAGAAAAACTTGGCTGGGAACCAAAAATAAAATTAGAGGAAGGGCTTTTGAAAACCATAGCATATTTTAGAGATAGGTTAAAATAGGAAAAGTCTTTTAAGATTTAAGAGATGCTTGGATTTGGCCGATGTAGCTCAGTTGATACCTGCCCCTGCCTTACCGGACAGGCAGGTGTCGGCAAGCAGGGAGCACGAAGACTTGCCGATATAGTTCAGTGGTAGAACACTACTTTCGTAAAGTAGGAACATGGGTTCGATTCCCATTCTCGGCTCAATGGAAAAAGAAGATTTGCAAAAAGAAATAGAAAGATTAGAAGCCGAAACACAAGCGATGGATTTTTGGAATGACAAAGCAAAAGCGCAGATGACTTTAAAAAAAATTACTGAATTGAAAGACAAAAAAGAAGGTTTTGGAAAATACGATAAAGGTAATGCCATAGTCGCCATCATTTCCGGCGCAGGGGGAGACGATGCGGAAGATTTTTCTAGCATACTTTTAGATATGTATATGAAATTTGCGCAGAAAAAGAATTGGGGGATATCTTTTATTCACGAACATAAAAACGATCACGGCGGATACAGAAATGTGTCTTTTGAAATTTCTGCCTCCTCTCCTTTGGGGAGGTCGGGAGGGGTTGGTCCTTATGGCACACTCAAACACGAGTCTGGAGTGCATCGTCTCGTGCGGATCTCACCATTTAATGCGAAAAAGTTGCGACACACTTCTTTTTCTTTGGTTGAAGTTCTGCCAAAGTTTTCAAAGTTGGAAGAAAAGGATATCATGATTCCAGATGCTGATTTAAAAATAGAATTTGCGCGATCCAGCGGTCCGGGAGGGCAAAATGTAAACAAGAGGGAAACAGCGGTCAGGCTCGTGCATATCCCCACAAATATTTCAGTGCACGCGTCTGGTGAAAGATCGCAAGAGCAAAATAGAGAACAAGCGATGTCTATTCTCCGCGCCAAGATTTTCAAAAAAGCTGAAGAAGAAAAAAAATCTGTAGAAGAAAGTATGAAAATAAACAAAAATACAGAGATAGAATGGGGCAGCCAGATCCGTTCATATGTGTTGCATCCGTATAAAATGGTCAAAGATCATCGCACTCTAGCTGAAACTTCAAATATCGAAGATGTACTCGATGGTAATTTGGATTTATTTATTGAAGCGGAAAAGGATTTGTGATAAAATAGAAAAGTGATTTATTTTAATAATGTTTCAAAAATTTACAATGGAGATTCTGTGGCGTTAGACGATGTGACCTTGACCATTCCAGCAGGTGAATTCGTGTCTATCGTGGGGCATTCCGGCGCAGGAAAGACGACTTTAATAAAAATGATTTTGGCTGATGATACTCCGACCGAAGGCACTGTGTTTTTCGAATCAACAAATGTTTTTAAATTAAATAATAAAGAACTAACCAAGCTCCGTAGGCGTATAGGTGTGGTTTTTCAAGATTTTAAATTATTACTAAACAAGACTGCTTACGAGAATATTTCTTTTGCTATGGAAGCTGTAGGCAAAACCAGCGAAGAGATAGAGAGCGATGTGCCTCATGTTTTAGAACTCGTTGATCTAGGTCACAAAAAAGATCATTTTCCCGGCGAAATGTCTGGTGGTGAACAGCAACGCCTCGCTATCGCTCGCGCCATCATCAATCAGCCCGAGCTCATCATTGCAGATGAGCCCACTGGCAATCTAGATGCCATCAATACTTATGAAATCGTGCAAATTTTAAAAAAGATAAATGATTTAGGCACCACAGTGGTTTTGACCACGCACAATCGTGGCATTATAGATATGGTGGGCAAGAGAGTGATCACGATGGAAAAAGGCAAAGTTATTAAAGATGACAAAGACGGTAAATATAGTATATAATTTGGATATAAAATAATGTTTACTGCCATAAAAAGAGTCGTAAAAGCTGGATTCGTGAATTTCACAAGAGGTGGCATTATTTCTTGGGCGGCTATCTTGGTTGTCACCATCACTCTTTCCACTATTACTGCGATCATTCTGCTTCAAGCAGTGTTGCATTTCTCTTTGAATCAAATCAAAGATAAAGTCGATGTGACTATATATTTTACAGTTGGCGCGCCAGAAGACAAAATACTTTCTTTGAAAAGTTCTTTAGATCGATTGCCAGAAGTTGAAAAGATTTCATATATCAGTTCTGCGGAAGCTCTTCGTCTTTTTCGCGAGCGACACAAGGGCGACTACCCGACAATTCAGGCTCTTGATGAAATAAAAGAAAATCCTCTCGGGGCATATCTAAATGTTAAAGCAAAGGAAGTCTCTCAGTATGAGAGTATTGCGAACTTTTTAAAAGGGGATAATACCTTGGTGCAAGGCACTACATCTATTATAGACAAGGTAAATTACCATCAGAACAAGACAGTGATAAACAGATTAAACAATATCATCAACGGCGCGCAAAAGCTCGGTTTCTTGATCACCTTGATCTTGGTTGTTACCTCTGTCATTATTACTTTCAATACCATTCGTCTCACTATTTTTATTTCCAAAGAAGAGATAGGTGTGATGCGTCTAGTGGGCGCTAGCAAGATGCGTGTCAGTGGGCCTTCGATGGTCGAAGGCGCAATATATGGCATCATCTCGACTATTTTCACCTTGCTCATATTTTGGCCACTCTCATATTATCTAGGACGCAATATGACCAGTTTCCTCGGATTAAATATTTACGACTATTATATTTCAAACTTGCTTCAAATTTCACTGATCGTATTATTATCAGGTGTGCTGTTGGGTGTCATTTCCAGCGTTATAGCTATAAGGAAATATTTAAATAAATAAAGCTTACATATTTGGTGAAATATGCAAGCTCTAAATAAGTCGAAAAATAATGAAAGCAAATAAAAAAACAAAATACATTTTTGTAGTGGGTGGGGTTATGTCAGGAGTAGGGAAAGGTGTAGCTTCAGCTTCGATAAGCAAGATTTTACAGTCTAGAGGTATCGAAGTTACTGCTTTAAAAATAGATCCGTATGTCAATGTCGATGCTGGTACTATGAACCCCACCGAGCACGGTGAGGTTTTTGTTTTGGATGATGGTACTGAATGCGATCAGGATATGGGTAATTATGAAAGATTTTTAGATCGAGATTTGACTAAAATCAATTATATGACCACAGGTAGTGTGTATCTATCAGTGATTCAAAAAGAACGCAATCTTGAGTATGGCGGGAAGCAAGTAGAAGTAGTTCCTAGGATTCCGATGGAGATAATTGATCGTATCAACAAAGCTGCCCACAAAGCAAATGCCAAAGTGGCTATCACAGAGATCGGTGGCACTGTGGGTGAATATGAAAATATTTTATTTCTCGAATCTGTGCGAATGTTGAAAATAAAAAATCCTGAAGATGTCCTTTTGGTTTTGGTATCTTATGTGCCGGCTTTGGGCGCAGGAGGCAACGAACTTAAAACTAAACCTACTCAGCACGCAGTGCGTAGTTTGAATGCTGTCGGCCTTCATCCTGATGTTATTTTGGCTCGCGCGCATATTTCGCTCGATGAAAAGAGGCGAGAAAAGATAGAATACGCTTGCAGTATTGAGAAACAAGATGTTGTCTCTGCTCCAAATGTCAGCAATATTTATCAAGTGCCCATAAATTTTGAAGATCAAGGTTTAGCAGACAGGATTTTGGGTAAATTGAAACTACGAAAAGGAGAACGAGATATGAAAGATTGGCGTGCGATGGTAAAAAATATGGATGAAGCCACGGAGGAAGTACAAATAGGAATAGTGGGTAAATATTTTGGCACAGGGGATTTCGTGCTTGAAGATTCATATATATCTGTTATAGAATCCATCCGTCATTCTGCTGGCGCGATGAAACGCAAGCCAAATATTCAATGGATAAATTCAGAACAATTTGAAAAGAATCCTGCATCTTTGAAAGAATTAAAAGATTTCGATGGTGTTATTGTTCCCGGCGGATTTGGTAGTCGTGGAATCGAAGGCAAGATAGCCGTCGCCAAGTATTGTCGAGAAAATAAGATTCCTTATTTTGGACTCTGCTATGGTATGCAGATAGCTGTAATAGAATTTTGTCGCAATGTCCTAGGTCTCAAAGATGCGCATACGACAGAGATAAATCCTAATACTAAAAATCCAGTGGTGGACATAATGCCCGAGCAAAAGAAAAATTTGAAAGAAAAGAATTATGGCGCCACGATGCGTCTTGGCGCATATACGGCGCATTTAAAAAAGGGGAGTATTGCAGAAGAGGCATATGGAGCAAAAGAAATATCTGAAAGACACAGGCATCGATACGAAGTCAATCCAGAATATGTAGAAAAAATAGAAAAAGCAGGCTTGATATTTTCTGGTACATCACCAGACGGTGTATTGATGGAGATAGCTGAACTTTCAAAAAGAGATCACCCATTTTTCCTAGGTACACAATTTCACCCCGAACTAAAATCCCGCCCACTTCACCCACATCCGCTATTTGTGGCGTTTATGAAGGCTTGTGTAAATATAAAAAAATAATTTTTATTTTTTAGGATTCCTATCTCTATATATCTCTGACAAAATAGATAGTCTTTCTTCAATTTTCTTTTTTATCTCAGGAGATCTATCTTCTAGTTCTTCAATATATTTAGTTATGGATCTAATTACTTGATCTAGAGCATTTAGCAGCGCGTTTTCTTTAATACCATCTTCGTTGGTATATTTCTTTAAAAGATCCTCAATTATTTCTTTTGAAATTTTTGTACCTGTCAATATAAAACTATAAAGTTCAGTCGTTACCTTTATCATAAGCTTTTTTTCTTCCGAAAGATCCACTCTTTGTGTAATTAATCTATTTACATCTTCTAGTATATCTTCAAGCAATTCTATCTTGTGTCTAATATTTTTTATTCTTTCAACATTAAAACGCAGGTCTGTTTTTTTGTTTAAGATATCCATACTATTTGCGTGTTCTTCCATTTGTTTTATTGCTTGGCGCACAGCTTCTATAAATATATTTTTCTTCACCTCATCTTTTCTACTTTCCGCGAATAAACCCTTTAAATACTCTATCATCTTGTGTTTCAAATCAAACAACCTCGACATATTGAATATCTTGGTGAATATTTTTTCTGACAGTTTTTTTATTTTTTTTATTTCTTTTGGATTGTATATTTCTTCAAAATGTTTTTTATCTTCGTTTTCCCAAAATCTTTCTTCACTTTCAGATTCATCGAATCCGGGCTCTCCTTCTCGTAATAAAATGTCATCATTACCAGTGTCGTGTAAGCTAAAAGTACGGAGAGGATTTCCATCATCCCAATCTAGTTTTACATTTCTTCTAGGCTGTATTTCTTTTTTTGGTAAAAGCGATTGGTAGAATTCTTTAAAAGGAGAAGGGAGTTCTTGTTTTTTTTCTTTTAACAAAGTTATTAATTCCATAAGGGTCTCTGTTTTATACAGATCATCTTTCCCATCTGAAAAATCCAAAAAATAATCAAAAATTCTATCAATTTTTGCTTTTAGCAAAAATCTATCCTCAGTATTTTTAACTTTACTTTCGGGTTTATTTTCTATTACTTCTAAAATTTTTTCGCACAAAAAATGTGCCAAACTTTCAAATTTTCTATTTGGTTTAGATTCTGGGTGGCTGCTTGATTCCATAATATTATTGTAATACAAAATTAATTTTTAGCTAGAAAGAAAAGTTTGATTAAAAGCCTGTTTTATATTATCCTAAAAAGGTCTTGCGGGTTCGCCTGCCTGCGCAGGCAGGTCTAATTGCTCAATTATATGGATTGGTTCGTTTATTTTTTAAAAAGTAAAAAGAAGAGATGGTACTATGTTGGTAGCACTAATAGATTGGAGGAAAGAATCAGAGAACATAACGCTGGCAAAGTATTTTCGACAAAATTGCATTGTCCTTTAGACTTAGTATACTTTATAAGATTTGACAAAGAAGTTAGTGCGAGGAGTTATGAAAGAAAAGTTAAAAATATGCGCAAAGAAAAAGAAAGGATAATTAGGATTATAGAAAATTCTATATAGTTTCCTGCCCAAAGCTGCGGGATCGTCTAACGGTAGGACACATCCCTCTGGAGGATGTTATCTTGGTTCGAGTCCAAGTCCCGCAGCTTTGGGCAGGAGAATTTTGCTGGTTCGCCTGCCTGCGCAGGCAGGCCTAACTGCGCAGGCAGGCCTAACGGTAGGACACATCCCTCTGGAGGATGTTATCTTGGTTCGAGTCCAAGTCCCGTAGCATTGACTGGAAGTGGTTTAGGAAGAATAATTTTATGACCAAATACATTTTAAATGGTGGGGCAATAAAGAAAGATAAAGAGTTGGCGAAAAAATATTTCGCTGAGGTTTTTAGTGGTTTAGGGGAAGATATAAAAATACTCATTTGTTGTTTTGCAGAACCTCGAGAGGATTGGGAGGAAAAGTTTAAAGTCGATTTAGAAAAGTTCCCTTCATTTTTTGTAGAAAATATTAAAGTATCAATGAAGCTCGCATATCCTGATACATTCGCGGAAGATATCAGAAATTCAGATGTTTTGTATATTCACGGAGGAGACGATTATTTACTGATGTATTGGCTTCGTCAGTTTGATATTCCAAAAATTTGGGAGGGTAAAGTGGTGGCTACGAGTTCAGCTAGCTCAGATGCAATGTCGCGATATTTTTGGCCGGGAGATTGGAGAAAACCACAAAAAGGTCTTGGTATACTTCCCATAAAATTTATTCCTCATTTTCGATCTGATTATGGGAGTGATAGTTCGCTAGGTCTTATAGATTGGGATAAAGCATATAAAGAATTAGAAAAGTTTGGTGAAAGTGATTTACCAATATATGCTATAAAAGAAGGGGAGTTTGTGGTAATAGAAAAATAATATACAGAAAATGTTAAAAAAGGATAAAACAAAAAGATTAACCAAAAAAACTTTCAAGTTCAAATTTAAAAGCAAAGTGTTTATCTGGGTTTCGCCAAATTCTTATAGTAAAGACCACAGCGGAGCTTGGCGGTTTGCGCGAGTACCAGAAAATATCTCTCTCAAAATAAAAAATTTACAGAAAGGTAAATCGAGACGAGGTTGGGGTGCTGTATATGTAAAAGCAAAAATAAAAAAGAGCGAGTGGACTACTTCGATTTTTCCAGACAGACATTATGCCTTGTACCTCTTGCCACTCAAAAAAGAGATTCGTTATGAAGAAAATCTGTATGATGGAATAAATATAAATGTTACTATAGAGATATGGTTTTAAATGATTTTTTATAATTATTTAGCAATAACAAACGACCGTCCACTAATGCTAAATTGATTCTTTGTCTTTAATCATTTTTGAGTTATAATACTCTTTATGTTACCAAACAAATCAAACAAGCAATATGTGCTAGATAAAAAGAGGATTTTGCGCGAGCAGGATCATTTGACTCGTCCACCACGAATGCAAAGGTCGGCAAAGAATATTATGAAACAGGGGAAGAAAAAATAGATATATGAATATAGATGAAGGTTTGGGGGCACGCGTAAAAAGGTTTCTTTTAAAAGAAGAAATACCCTCTGTTTTTTATGAACCTGTTGTTTTCCTTGGTGAGAAGCGTGATCCTAAGGAGGATGTAAGACTTTTTAAAATTATGGTAGATGATTTTAAGGACAAATATCCACTTCTTGCGCTGGAATCAATATTTAGTTTAACCGAAGATCAAGAGAGACAGAACTATATGCGTGAACAAGCAAAAATAGCACTCGCAAAAATATTTCAGGTATTAGGGATTTTGCACAGAGAAACAACAATTAGTAAAGAAGAGTTGTCTGGTTTAGTAGACGAATATACAAAATTATTAAATGCTGTGGGTATGCGTAGGAATAATGGTGAAGTGACTCACGAGGGATTGATACCTCCTGATTTTATTACATATGAACAAAAACAGTAAAGCAAGCAGAGAAATAGAAGTGCGGTTTTTGGAGATAGCGAGTTGGCTATGACAAAAGTTCTAGACATATATAAAGAATACAAATTGATGCCGAGTTTAATGGAACATCATCTTCGAGTGGCGGCTGTGGCGCAGATGATCTGCGAGTCTTTATCTACACCTGTCGATAAAGATGGGGTTGTCCTAACTTCTTTATTTCACGATATGGGAAATATTATCAAATTTGATTTAAATTATTTTCCAGAATTTTTACAGCCTGAAGGTTTGGAATATTGGCAAAAAGTGAAAGATGAATATGTAGAAAAGTACGGCAACAGTGAACATATAGCTACAGAAAAGATTTTTAAGGAATTAAATCTCCCTGAAGTCGTGTCAAAATATTTTGAATACATCGGTTTTTTACAATTAGAAAGAGCTTCTGCTAGAGAATCTATAGAAGGCAAAATTTGTGCTTATGCGGATCAGAGGGTAGGTCCTTATGGAATACTGTCTATAAAAGAAAGATTGATCGATGGTAGTAAAAGATATCAAGGTAGAGAAGACAAGAAAATGAGTTTTGAGCAATTTGAAAACTTATCAAAGTCTTTATACGAGACTGAGAAACAAATATTTTCTCTGTCGTTTATGGCACCAGATGCTATTAATGATGAAATTATACAAAAATATGTTTTAGATTTAAAAAATTTTGAAATATAGTATAATCAAATTTGTATGCAATACAACATTCATCCGATCGTCGTGCATTTTCCTATAGCTTTGCTTTTTTTATATTCTTTAATAAAAATCGTGCCTCTCTATCTCTGGTTTCAAAGTGTTGCTTGGAAACAGATCGAACGGTTTTTATTATTTTTTGGTTTTGCTGGTGCTTTAATTGCGCGTTTTACAGGAGAGATAGCAGTGCGTTTGGTGCATCCCGATGAGGCTGTGGCTGGTATGCATTCTTCTTTTGCTTCCTTTACTGTATTTTTTTATGGGTTGCTTTTGCTGGGCGAACTTATATCTTTTTTTAATCGAAAAAATATCAGTATCGAGAATCCAAAAATAAATAACAGATTTTTAGTGAATTCTTTAGTAGGATTCGAGAAATTTTTTTGTAATAAATATATATCACTATCTCTAGCATTGCTTGGTCTTATTTCTATATTTATTACCGGACTTTTAGGAGGAGTAATGGTGTACGGCATATCGGCTGATCCACTTGCGCCGTTTGTACTCAAAATATTAGGGTTAAGTGTTTCTTACTGATTTTTGCTATACTTGCCTATATGAATTTTACCGTAAAAGAAGAATGCAATATTTCAGATGTCGCGGATTTTTTGGCTTCGGCTATTTTAAATCAGCTCAAAGAAGGCAAAAAAGTCTTGTTTTTTGTAACAGGAGGTTCTTCTGTCGTGGTGGGGATAGAGGTTGTAAAAATTTTAGAAAACAGAGTAGAGGAAAATTTACTAAAAAATCTCGTAGTTACATTGACAGATGAGAGATACGGCGAGGTGAATCATAAAGATTCAAATTGGTATCAGCTTGTTTCGAGGGGTTTTAATTTAAAAGGAGCGAGATTGATCCACATTTTGATATGTAGTGACAGCGAGACAACTCTAAAAGCATTTAATAAAGTTTTAACAGATGAATTAGAAAAAGCAGATTATAAGATTGGACTTTTTGGCATAGGCAAAGATATGCATACTGCAGGTATATTGCCGAATACGGTGGCGGCAGATTCTGATGATTTTGCTTGTGGATACGATACATCGCAGTTTTCTCGGATTACGATCACACCAAAAACAATATTAAAACTCAATGAAGCAGTTGTCTATCTGAAAGGTCAAGAAAAAAAAGATGTAGTGAAAAATTTAGAAAAAGAAAATGATGTAAAATCAGAACCGGCGCAAATGCTCAAAAAAATCCCGAAGCTAAATATTTTTGCAAATTATGAATAACAAAGAACATATAATTTTAGTGATGTTTGGAATATCTGGAGATTTGTCTCGCAGATATTTGTTGCCAGCAATAGGCGAGATGGCGAAAGTCGGAGCCTTGTCTGATGATTTTCGTGTCGTGGGTATCACTAGAAAGGAAGATTTGAATATAGAAGATTTATTATCTAAAACTTCCAATAAAAAGGACTTGAAAGAACATATCGATATATTTCAAATGGATGCGACTCATTTAGAAGAATACAAAAAACTTGATGTATTTTTGACGAATATTGAGAATGGATTTAATGACAAGGCAAAATGTTTATTTTATTTATCTTTACCGCCAAAAGCGACGAGGGAAGTGGTAGAATTTTTAGGCGAATCAGGACTGAATAAGAAAAACCAAAGTAGGCTAGTATTAGAAAAACCATTTGGTTTTGATTTAACAAGCGCTACGGATTTGATGTCGAGTATCAAGAAATACTTTCATCAGGAATGTGTGTATATAGTAGATCATTATCTAGCAAAAAAAATCGCACAAGAAATAATACCTTTTCGTGAAGAGAGAGAAGATTTTAAAAAAGTTTGGAATAGAGATTTTATAGAAAAGATAGAGATAATCGTAAGTGAAAAAATAGATATCGAAGGCAGGGTGAATTTTTATGAAAAGACCGGCGCAGTTAGAGATTATTTACAAAATCATTTACTAGAGCTTTTGTCTTTAGTGATTATGGATTTATCTAATGAAAGAGAAAATAAAGATATGCCATTGTTGCGAGAAAAAATATTGAAAAGTGTAAAGATAAAAAATGCAATATTTGGGCAATATCAAGAATATACAGATGAGGTAAATAATTCAGAAAGCAAAGTCGAGACATTTGTGTCTGCGAGATTAGAATCTTCTGATTCTACTTGGAGTGATGTGCCCATTATTCTTTCTACTGGCAAGGCTATGAGAGAGCGATTTGCGGAGATAAGAATATATTTTAAAGAAAATACAGAAGTCGGGAAAGGCAAACTCGTTTTCAATATCCAACCAGAAGGAAAAATAAAATGGAATGGACGAGATATTTCTATTCATCTAGATAGTGAAAAAGAAAGATTAAAAGATGCATATGAGTATGTATTGTTTGGCGTTATGTCAGGGGATAAGAATCTTTTCGTTGGTGAAGAAGAGATACTGCAGAGCTGGCATATCATAGAAGACGCGCGAGATTTATTTGAAAAAGCTAGAAGTAATTTATTGATTTACAAGAAAGGAAGTAATATAGAAGAATTAATAAAATGAAGAATTTTATCACCAGTACATTTTTCTATTTTTTTGCCATTTTATTATTTATAGTTTTACTTTTTTTTGTCGTTCCAGAGTTTTTAGGTAGTAAAGTACTAAATAGCGATTGGTTCGAGTCAAATAAAGAAAGTGAATCAGTAGAAATAGAAGAAAAAATAATAGTGCCCACAATACCTCCACTTAACACGATAGCTTACGATTTAAAGTTGGAAGAGCTTGCCAATAATCCTGCACCAAAAGTTGTAGAACCTAAGATAGATCCAAAAACAGGTCAGCCTATACAAGCGCCTACTTCATTGCCAAATCTTTGGCCGGTAAAGACTGTGTATCCAAATGCTGGGGCTATTTTACCCTTCAATCGCGTGATTGCTTATTATGGCAATCTGTATTCTAAGCAGATGGGAGTATTAGGAGAATACGATGAACCAGAAATGCTTGAGAGGTTAAATGCTGAAGTCGTAAAATGGCAGAGCGTGGATCCTACTACTTCTGTGGCACCTGCGCTACATTATATAGCAGTCGTAGCGCAGGTCAATGCCGGAGCCGATGGTAAATATAGAGCGCGAATGCCGGATTCTGAAATAGAAAAAGTCTTGAAGATTGCAGAAAAAATAAACGCGATAGTTTTTTTGGATGTTCAAGTAGGCCTGAGTGATCTACAAACAGAAGTGCCATTGCTTGAAAAATATTTAAAACTTCCAAATGTGCATTTAGGTGTTGACCCAGAATTCTCGATGAAAACAGGCGTAAAACCGGGAAAAGTCGTAGGCACACTGGATGCTGTGGATATAAATTCCTCTGTTGATTTCTTGGCAAAGATTGTAAAAGAAAATAATCTAACACCAAAAATTTTAGTCGTTCACAGATATACGCAAAAAATGGTAACAAATTACAAAGAAATAAAATCACTGCCCGAAGTCCAAATAGTAATGCATATGGATGGATGGGGTGGTGCAGCAAAAAAGAAAAATACATACTTGCAATTTATCCACAAAGAGCCAGTGCAATTTACCGGTTTCAAACTTTTTTATAAAAATGATATTCTTGAACCCGGCACAGTATTGATGACCCCCGAAGAATTACTAAAACTCAGTCCAAAACCGATTTATATACAGTATCAATAAATATGATATAATAGTCTTATGAAACAAGCACGATTAGATCAGTTAGCAGACGGCATCTTCGCCATAGTTATGACTATTTTGGTCTTTGAGATTCGTATACCAAATTTTTCCAGTGTTGTGAGTGATCAGCTTTTGTTTCAATCCATTCTCGATGCTCTACCTGTATTTTTGAGTTATCTACTCAGCTTCTCTTTGCTTTTTACTTATTGGCGTAGTCATCATTTTATCGCATCGATTTTGGCGAAGAACATAGATACACATTTTTCAAATTTAAACGCAATATTTTTCTTTTTCGTCGGGCTAGTGCCTTTTTGGTCCTATCTTTTAGGCAAGTATAATTATTCTAAGACAGCCATCATTTTCTTTGCTTTGAATATTATTTTTATCGGGCTTTCTTTGTTTCGAATGCGTCAATATGTCATTAGGTCAGAAACGATAGAAAACAAATCTTTCACCAAGATAGAAAATGAACACGCAAATATGCACATACTTTTCCCTGTTGGGGCGGCGTTGTTGGCTATACTGATATCTTTCTTTAGTAGCGAGGTTGCAATTTTATTGTTCACTATTGCTATACTGTTTAATTTTTTGGAAAAAAGTACCAAATATACATTTGCCATTGTTGATCTTTTTAGAAAATAAAAATATTTTTGTTTTTTTAATTCATTATTATTTAAAGTTTTTAGAAAAAATTTATGAAGAAATTTATTTTATTTTTAGCTTTAGTTGTTGCCTTGTTTGTGATTGTATTGATAATCAATCTAGTGCGAGGAAAGTCCACATTGCCTCCTCCTAGTCAGATTTTAGAAGATCAAACTCCTGATATCAATAAAATAATTTACGAGCTTGCCCCTGAGACGACTCTAGATGGTAAAGAAAATGGAGAGCCCAATAAATCAAAAATTTCTGGAGCGTTGAGAGAATTTATAGTAAATGGTAAGAATTTTTCCTTTACACCCAACACCATAACAGTCAAAAAAGACGACAAGGTTAGAATAGTATTTAAAAATTCTCAAGGTTTTCACGATTTTAAAATTGATGCATATGGGATCGCGACTAAACAATTCAATGCTCCTCTAGAGGAAGTACTTGAATTCACAGCAGATAAAGTTGGTACATTCGAATATTACTGTTCTGTAGGTAGCCACAGAGCGATGGGCATGGTGGGTACTTTAAAGGTTGAATAAATTCAAAAATATGGATTCTAAAAAAGAAGCAAAAGCTTGGCGCGAAGTACAAAAGAAAGGCAAATTTCAAGATGCCTTTAGAGGGCTTTATGTTTTTTGGAAGACTACTAAAAAACTACGCTTTCATTTATTTGTTCCACTGATTGTGATTCTTTTTGGTTTTTACTTTAAAATTCAAGATATTGAATGGATCATGTTGGTTTTTTCTTTTGGGTTTGTGCTTGTCACTGAAGCTTTGAATACTGCCATCGAAATAGATATAGATTTAACATCTCCAGAATATCATCCATTTGCTAGAGACACAAAAGATGTAGCCGCCGCCGCTGTATTATTGTCTTCATTTACAGCCGTTATTATTGGATTGATTATTTTTTTACCGAAAACTTTATCACTTTTTTAGTTTGTCTAAAATCTATTAAATGTTAATATAAATAATATGCAACAAAATTCATTACAAATAAAAATATTTTTAGGAGTTATAGGGTTTTTGGTTCTAGGAATAATAGCTATGATATTGATTCGTTCCAATGCTATACCTGCTGGACCAGGCAAATATGATGTTTTTGCGCAGTGTTTGAAAGATCAAGGGGCGGTGTTTTACGGAGCTTTCTGGTGTACTCATTGTCAAGCTCAAAAGAAATTATTTGGTTCTTCTGTAAGACTTTTGTCTTATGTAGAGTGTTCAAATGCTGCTGGTACGGCACAGCTTCCTGTCTGTGCTGAGAAAAACATAGCAAGTTATCCGACTTGGGAGTTTGCAGATGGTTCGCGTTTAACCGGTGAGATACCACTTGTTACTCTCGCAGAAAAGACTTCTTGTGCTTTGCCTTTAGAATAAGTAAAATTCGAATATAAGATTATAAGAGATTATGAATACAGAATCAGTGCATTATTTAAATATGTTTCTGGGTACGGGTACGATAATACTACAAATTCTTTCTGTTACGGCTTTGTTTTTACTTTTTCTTGGGCCAAGAGAAAACAAATTCTTGGGATTTATAGATAAACATTATTTGACTCTTGGTTTTATTATTGCGCTTCTGTCATCGCTCTTTACTCTTGTGTATTCAGAGATCATAGGTTTTTTACCTTGTTATTTGTGTTGGTACCAGAGGGCGTTTATGTTTCCACTAGTTTTTATTTTTGGTTCTGCACTCTGGTATAAAGACAGGAAAATAGTAAGGTACACTCTGCCACTTCTCATAGCAGGATTTTTAGTTTCTGTCTATCAGAATTTCTTTTATTATTTTGGAGGTGGTTCAGATTTGCCTTGTGACGCTTCAGGCATATCTTGCTTTAAGCATTATGTTTCAGAATTCGGTGGATATATTTCCATACCAATGCTTGCCTTGACAAGTTTTTTGGCCTTGATGACGATAGTTTTGGTAGCGCATTTTTATAAAAAAGAAGATTAATAAAATAAATATATGAAAACACATAACAAGAGATTATATAGGAGTGAAGAAAATAAAATTATCTTTGGAGTGATGGGTGGCTTTGGTGAATATTTTTATATAGATCCTGTCCTGCTTCGCGCCTTATATGTGATGCTTTGTATTTTTACTGCAGTCGTGCCTGGCATTCTTGCGTATATTCTGATGGCATTATTGATACCCAAAAAATCTGAAACAATCCATACAAATAGTGAGTATGAAAAATAATTGTTATTAATGATATCAAAAATACTAAAAGAAATAGATAACTTTCGTGATCCTGATAGAGTGCGTGTTTTGTCTAATTTTTTTAAGACAGATAAAGGTCAGTATGGTGAAGGAGATATATTTTTAGGGCTTACTGTTCCTATCTCTAGAAAAATAGCATTGAAGTATAAAGATATTAGTATTTCTGACATTTTATTTTTGTTAAAAAACAAGATACACGAAGTGCGTTTAGTTGGATTATTAATACTGGTGTATCAGTACAAGCATATTGAATCGAAACAGAAAGAGGATAACATTAATTGTTATCTGAAAAATACAAAATATGTAAATAATTGGGATTTGGTAGATCAGTCAGCTTACAATCTACTAGGTGATTATTTAGTGCATAATAAAAGAATTAATATTTTGATGAAACTTGTCAATTCGAAAAGTCTTTGGGAACAAAGGATTGCTATTGTGTCTACTTATGCATTTATAAAAAAAGGAAATATAAAATGGACTATGAAGATAGCAAAAAAGTTTTTGAATAATGAGCATGACCTTATACATAAAGCTACTGGCTGGATGCTTCGTGAGGCTGGCAAGAGAAATTTAGAAGAATTACTTAAATTTCTCGACAAAAATCTTTCAAAGATTCCTAGAACAATGCTTCGTTATGCAATAGAAAAGTTTCCCGAAAACCTTCGTCAAAAGTATTTGAAAAGATACTGATCTTAATGATTTGGGACTGAATTTAAAAATTCATAAGTCTGGTCTAGTTAACACATCTACGCTATAGCGTAGATGTGTTTGCAAGGTATGGGAACTTCTTTTAGGTTTTATATGGTTTTGCTAGTTTGAATGTTTTAAAATCTTTTTCTAGACCAATTCTTTTTAAATAAATTGTAAAGTCTTTCGGCAAGGGTGATGGACCAACCCAAACGCTTCTTTGTATCATTATAAAATCAAAGTTTTTGAGCTGGCGACGAAACCAATCTCTTTCTTTTTTCATTATATCTCGAATATCATACATTAACAGTAGATTCTTAGGTGCGCCATCTTTAAAACAAGATGCAAAAGAATGCAAATAATATCTTTTATTAGTATTCTTTTTCTTTTTACTAATATCCACAATAGGCAGACCGAATATATTTGTAGATACGCCCTTATAACGCAATCTCCTTCTATTTATCATATTTCTGTATTATATACCTAATATTCTATCTCTGCTATAGCGTAGATAATATCTTATATTTTCACTTAAAAGATTTCTAGTTTTATTATTTAACATAAAATGATAAAATTTTATTAGTGTTAACATTTACTAAAAAACAAAAAGCTTTGATTAAAAATCTGAATACTCCGGCGAAGGTGCAAGATTTTTTGAATGGTTTGAAATTTAATTTTGAAAAAGAAGACGATACGATAAAGTCTCCTGTCTTGGTTTTGCGAACTGGTAGCGCACATTGTATGGAGGGTGCAATTTTTGGTGCTTATGTATTATCATTGCACAAATTTCCACCGTTGATACTACATTTACAAACTACAAAAGGGGATTTCGATCACATCATAACGCTTTTCAAAAAAGATGGATTTTGGGGAGCTTTGTCCAAGACGAATCACGCAGTATTACGATATCGTGAACCAGTATATAAAAATATCCGCGAGCTAGTGATGTCTTATTTTCACGAATATTTTTTAAATAATGGTGTAAAGACCCTCAGAAAGTACTCAAATCCTTTGAATCTAAATATTTTTGAATCTGGCTGGGCAACAGAAGAAAATGATCTGTGGGGAATAGATGAAGAGCTAGACAAGATCAAGCACCATGAAATCCTATCTAAATCCCAAATCAAAAACCTCCGCAAGGCAGACGAGATCGAAATAAAAGCAGGGAAGATAATAGAATGTAAATGGGATCAATGGTATAATGTATAAATTATGGAAAAAACACCGATAAACATTTCATATCAAAGAAAAGAGAATGAACAAAGGACCAATATCTTAGAAATGATAGAGAAAGTTTTTAAAATTAAAAAAAGAATTAAACCCTCCGATTTAAATGTTAGTAATGAGCAATCAAAGCAAATGCAAAAAAGGATAGAGCAGAGAATCTTTTCTGAAACAGATTTAGCTAATGTTGTAGGGGGGGATTATGCCTCCAGAGATGCTTTTTAATAATGATTTTCCTCTTGTAGGGCGTTCTGTAAATCATATTTTAACCAAGGAAGATGTCATTTTAATAAAAAAGAAACCCAAATCTATTTTTGCTTCTCAAAGGGAAATCGCTAGTTTTTCTCCTTTTGGGCGACATATTAAAGTTGATAAATTTTTGGATGGTTTTTCAACTATTGCTACTCTAGCAATAAGTGATTTAGAAAATATTAAAGGTTTTAATCTTGCCCATGAAGCACTTCACGCCCATCAGTTGCCAATTTCTAAAATGAGATCCAAAGAAAATTCGATTAAAATGTTTTATGATCTTTTAAAAGTAGAAGACAATAAACCTAATCCATCTATGGAAAATGTTTGGAATGAGTTTAATGCTCAACAGTTTCCGATTGATTGTACTATTATATGGGAAGTACAGGCTCATATTTTGTCGTATATGCTGTATCGTGGAGGTGTGTCTGCTTCAAAAATAAAGATGTTAGAAGGCCAATTAAAAGATGATGAAGAAAAAAGAAATTGTCTTGAAAGAATAGAAAGATTGGGGTTATCACTTGATGACTACTCAGAGAATGGTTATCCATATATAAAAAGATACATTAATGAAATAGTATCGCATTATTTACCAAATAAATACAGAAACAGAGCAAGTTTTTTAGATAGAATATCTAGTGCGACTGAAGATATTTTGAAATTGTTGGCATTGGGGAAAAGTCATCAAGAGATAGCCGAGCTTATACGAAAAAACTATGAGTCAATTGCTGCAGGTAATGAATGGCCTGAAGGAAGCAACAATTGGTCTCATTATGAATTTTTGGGTAAAGAAGTTTTTAGAATACTAGGAAATGAAAAGATCAGTGATGTCCAGAGGACTGATTTAAGAAATCGTTGGTTAAATGCTGGTGAAATAATAAGAGAAGAAACTGAAGAAAGATTAACAAAATTAAGATTGATTGCTGTTGAAGAATTTGAGAAAATCGTAAACCTTGAATAGTAAAATATAATTATTCTTATTATAAATTAATATGTAGGTTAAATATAAGAATATTATTCGGCAACTTCGTTGAAATCTTTTTTGATATTGGGAGAATCTTTATCTTTATTTTCGTGACCGTGGGCATCTACTTCGTATGCGGTGTTTTGTTGCTCAAAGAAATTGACTAGTTCGTACACATCGGTCGCAGTGGACATCCATTTTGCTGGATTGGTGACTTTGAAATGCGGTTCTAGGCCTAGCTCTTCCAGCCTGCGATCTGCCACATACTGCACATATTGGTTTACATAATCCGCATTTAGACCCAATATTCCTTTTGGAAACATATCTTTGTTGTAGTTTACTTCAAGGTTTACGCCTTCTATGATTATATTTCTGATTTCGTCTGCAAACTCTGCAGTTAGGAGCTCAGGGTTTTCTTCTAGTATAGTATGTATGAGTTGAATGCCGAATTTTAAGTGAAGAGATTCATCTCGTAGAACCCAGTTGATCATAGAGCCTAGATTGCGGAGCTGGTTTCTTTGACGAAAAGACAAGGCCACCATAAATCCAGAATAAAACCAAGTGCCCTCCATCACGATATTTGTAGCTACGAGATTGCGCAAGAAATCTTTTTTCCCTTCTGGTGTGGTGATATCTATATTGTCCTCGGTCATTCTGATCAGATACTTGCTGACAAAGGCTTCTTTTTTCATTATTGAATCTACCTCGAGATGCACATTGTATACACGATCTCGATCAAGAGGGAATGTTTCGAGAACATATTCGAATGCTACACAGTGATTTGCTTCCTCAAACATTTGTTTTGCGAGATAAAGATGACATTCTGGAGATTTGATATATGGGTATACGCCGAGCGCGAGTGATCTGTTGACTATGAGTTCAGTGGGGTTGAAAAATGCCATCAGAAACTCGACAGCGTGGCGTTCATCTTCGGTCATCGTGCGCCAATCAGCAAGATCTTCTCCGAGAGGTATCTCGTGCGGGAACCAGCTGTTTCGTACTGCTTGATTATAAAGGATGTATGCCCATTTATAATTCATTGGGTGCAGATTCATATCTGTCGGAGAAGCTTTTCCTAGTATCATATATTTTTTATATTAGTAATTAATAATCTAGCAGGTTCAGGGTTTACTGACAACTTTCACACAAGAATTTTTCTTGAGGGTCTTCTATTACATCTATTTTTTTATTGTCATTCATAGCCACAGCAATTTTTTCTTCTGTGACTATGTTGGATAAAATAGGGGAAGCCGGTTCAACTATTTTTACTTCTTCTTTGTTTTCTATTATCTTATCGCGAAGTACAGCAAAACCTCTTTTGCCCAAAGCTTCAGCTTTGTTGACTACAGTGGTGGATTGTTCAGCAGTGTGTCGAGGCTTCATATGCAGATAATATGTAGTCTTGAGTCCTTTGTCCCAAGCTGTAGTGTATACATTCATAATTTCATTTATATCGCGGATATCTAAATACATATTACGAGAAATTCCCATATCTACCCATTTTTGAGCTCGAGCCGCTACTTCGATGTATGCGTAAGGAGATACAGAAAAAGAAGTTTTGTAAATTCTTTTTATATGTTCTGGGATTTCAGCTATTTCTTCGATATCTCCATGATTTTCGAGTATTTTTTCGCGAGTCTTTTCCCAAAGATTTTCTTTTTCCAAAGCTTGCATTAGATTGTCATTGACTTCCAGATATTTTCCGGAAATCTTATTTCTTGAAAACATTTGTGTAAATCTGGGATCTATACCGGGGCTTGTGCCGGCTACGAGTCCGATATTTGCATTTGGGGCTATAGCAAGAAGGGTAGCGTTTCTTATACCTTTCTTTACCTTCACACGCAATGAATCCCAATCCAAAAGAGGAAGTAATTTTGCAGATTCTTTTTTTACAGTCAGCTCTCTTTCGCGATCGAATTCGAGTTTTGTGATGGTGTCTATAGGTACTTCACCTTTTGACCAACCAGAACCTTTAAAATTTTTATAAGAACCTCGTTCTTCGGCAAGCATTGCGGATTCGTCTATTGCCATATAAGAAATAAATTCGAAAACTTGATCAGCGAAATCATAAGCCTCGGTATCTTCATAGGAATAGCCGAGTTGTTCTATCGAATCAGCAAAACCCATCAAACCCAAACCCACAGCTCTATTTTCAGAATCCGCTCTTGTGGCTTCTGGAATAGGTAATTCATTTATATCTACGAGGTTGTCGAGCTGACGAATAGCTAGTCTGGTGCTGTCTTCTAGTCTGTGCCAATCTATCTGTCCATTTATGATGTGCTTTGAAATGTTTATTGATACTAGGTTGCATACGGCTACATTGTCTCGATCGGTAGGCAAGGTGACCTCGGTGCAGAGATTTGAACAGTGTATCGTGCCAGTGTTGTTGTTTAAAGCGCGAACATTTATAGAATCTTTCCAAGTAAGCCACGGGTGGGAAGTGGTTTCGAGAGATATTAAAATATTTTTGTATTGTTGGCGAGCGGGTAAGACATTGAAGATTTTCATTTTGCCTTCTTTAGCCATTTTTACATATTCATTGTATTTTTTTGAGAATTCACTGCCGTAAAGTTCGTTTAAGTCTTTGACTTCTTTTGGATCAAACAAGTACCAATCGTCTCCAGTCAAGACTCTTTTCATAAATTCATCTGAAATATAAACGGCGGTATTAGCAGTACGAGTGCGACGATAGTCGTCGCCATTATTTTGTTTTAGATCTAGAAAATCTTGGAAATTCAGATGCCAATTTTCCATATAGAAACATAGCGCGCCTTTTTTCTTACCTCCTCGTTGTACTGCGCGCACTGCTGAGTCAATGATATGCATAAAAGGAATAGGACCAGACGATACAGTGTTGTTGGATTTTAATACTGATCCCTCTGCGCGGAGTTTGGTCACAGAAAGTCCGATACCACCGGTGGCCTTGGACAAGAGCAAGACATCAGACACAGTCTTGCCTATGTGTTCCATATCGTCGTGCATTTCCATCAAGAAACAATTTGAGAGTTTTGGGTGTGGAGTGCCAGCGCCGATGTTTGAACTGCCGGCAGAAAGATATTCGAGCTTGGACATTTTGTTGTAAAATTTTTTTGCCCATTCATTTGGACTTTTCTCATTCAGTGACATACCCATCGCCACGCGCATCCAAAAATACTGGGGAGTTTCTAGTGGGGATTGTTTTTCATCTTTCATTAAATAACGATTTTGCATCGTAGAGAGTCCGGAATATTTATAAAGCTCATCATTTTCTATTTTTAAACTTTTGCCAAGATCATCTAAATCAAAAAGTGAACTCATTCTTTTGTCGAGGAGACCTCGGTCTACTGCATTTAATATGTATTTTTTGAATTGTGCGTTATGAAGTTTTGTAAATTCTTCATTTGATACGGCGTGGGATTCTTCATTGTCGTAATCACCTATGACTTTCTTGTAAATAACTTTCAACAATAACCGAGTGGCTATCTTGTCGAAGTCCATACTGTATTGAGTATTTTGTAATGCAGCATTTATGGTCGCTGCGTCCATTTCTTCTGTAGTGATGCCATCATAAAGGGTGAGTCTAGTCTCTGTGGCTATCTGAATAACTTTGCTTATCGGGTCTTGTAGACCATAACAAGCTCTCTCGATCGATTTATTTATGCGATCAGCATTGAAGGGTACTCTAGTCCCGTCTCGTTTTGTTATTGTTAATGTCATAAGTGAATGTATTATACCTTTCATCGAAATCTTATGCTAGATTTTTTACCAAGATTTATCTTAATAAAAAAAATTCTTCCTTTAGTCAAGAGTCGTTATTTTTAGTGTTCTATTGTCCTTAAATGATAGGGCTATTTTGGCAATTTTTTAGCAAACTAATATGTATTTTATTCTATGCAGAAAAAAACAAAAAATCAGAACTAAAATTGGTCACCAAATATCTTTATTTTAGATGAATTATCCACATATTTTTTTCAAAGGTTGTATAATGAGGTCATCTTATGCAAGATAAATTAAAAAAAGTGATGGTTTTTGGCACATTTGATGGATTGCATAAAGGGCATCTTCATTTTTTCAGGCAAGCAAAAAATTTAGCGCCAAAAATAAAGCTCATAGTATCTATTGCTCGCGATAAAAATGTTTTAAAGATAAAAGGCAGGTTGCCTTTAAAAAATGAAAGAGAAAGGATGATGACTGTAAAGAAAAGTGGTCTTGTAGACAAGGTTGTTCTTGCTGGGAAGACAAACCACATACCACATATATTGAAAGAGTCGCCACACATCATAGCTTTGGGGTACGATCAGAAAAGATATGTGAAAAACCTCAAAAAAGATCTGAAAGAAAAAGGTATTTTAGTAGAAATCGTAAGATTAAAACCCTACCAGCAGAATATTTATAAAAGTCACTTGCTTAACAAGTAAAGATTATTATAATGTTTAATGTTAATAGATAATTTAAATAATTAAAATCATATGCAAAAGATAAATATAAAAAACTTCTTAAAAAAACGATTTATTCCTATATTTTTAGTAAGTTTATTTTCTTTAATTATATTTTCTGTTGTGGGAGGTGGTCTTGTCTGGAAATATCGAGCAAATATTTTTGATTACTTTGCTAAAGAATATGTACAAGATTTAGAAATAGAAAATGAAAAGAGTTTATTGGAAGACGCACAAAAACCGGTCACAGAAAAAATAATCGAGAAACAATCTATCTTTACTCAAGAGAGGTTTGTGGTGGATGCAGTAAAAAAGACGAATCCCGCAGTGGTCTCTATTATTATCAGTAAAGATGTACCAAAGTACGAAGCTTATACAAATCCAAATCAGCAAAATCCTTTTGGCGATCTGTTCCAAGATTTTAATTTATTTTTCAACACTCCGCAGTACAGACAAAACGGAACCGAAAAGAAAGAAATAGGTGGAGGTTCAGGATTTTTTGTATCCGGTGATGGTTTGATAGTGACGAACAAACATGTAGTAGAGCAAACTGATGTGGAATACACCGTGCTGATGAATAGTGGGAAAAAATATGTGGCGAAAGTTGTAGCGCGAGATCCTGTTCTCGATATCGCCCTTATAAAAATAGAAGGTTCTGGTTTTCCTTTTCTTTCACTTGGTAATTCTGATTCATTGGAAATAGGACAAAGTGTTATCGCTATTGGGAATGCTTTAGCAGAATTCCGAAACACTGTCTCTGTCGGTGTAGTGTCAGGACTTGCACGGTCAGTAGTGGCAGGAGATGGTAGTGGTAGGACTGAATTATTAGATCATGTGATTCAAACAGATGCAGCGATAAATCCTGGAAATTCTGGTGGACCACTCTTAGATCTTTCTGGTCGGGTGATTGGCGTAAATGTGGCTGTAGCGCAAGGTTCGCAAAGTATCGGTTTTGCTTTGCCTATAAACAGTGTGAAAAGCGCAATAGAGTCAGTGAAATCTACAGGCAAAATAGTGCGACCATACATAGGTGTGCGATATGTCGCTATTACTCCTGAAATAAAAGCTGCAAATAATCTTACCGTAGATTATGGTGTGATTGTAAAAGGTGGTGGCGTAAACGAACTCGCGGTGATTCCCGGAAGTCCAGGAGATAAAGCTGGCATAGTAGAGAACGACATAATTTTAGAAGTCGATGGAATAAAACTAGACGAAAATAATACTCTAGCTTCTATGATCAGACAAAAAAGCGTAGGAGAGGTGGTGACTTTGAAACTATTGAGTAAAGGCGTAGAAAAAACTTTGAAAGTAACTCTTGAAGTGGCAAAAGATTAAAAAACTGGGCTAATAAAAGTTGAACCTCAAATCATTCTGGTGGGAACGAAATGAGGTTCGTGGTGATGGGTCACGCATGCACTCCTTGATGTGAGCGTGAGGAACGGTGGCGGTTGCGAATGTGTCTGTGATGATTTTTCTTAAACGCTCCTTGGCGGAACAAGTTTAAGAAAAATGCTATCCCAAGAAACACACTGAAGCCAAAACCGGCATTTATGCCGGTCTGGATATTTCCTGTGGCATACGCCACAAGAATACCCATTAGTATTGGCATGCAAGGGAGGATTAACATATCTGCTCCTTTCAAGGTTTCAGGTGAAAAGGTGATTTGATTTTACTATAACATCTTTCAAAAATCTTTGCAACTTTTTCGTAAATGAAATGTTGTGGAAAATTTGTATGTCTTAGAGTCTTAGCGTGAGATATTGTATTTAATGTGCCTTTATTAAAGGTTTTTAATGTTTCTACCTCACATCCTTCATTCTTATTGAAACAATAAATCCTGCCAATAATACTAAACTCAAGAAAAAGAAAAGATACTTTACTTCGGGGATAAAGAATAAAATAATCGTAGCAAAAAGTGGAGCGATGACATAAGCCAGTGGATTTGCGTTTCTGAAAAAGCTTACCTCATCAGCATCTTCTTTTTTTATATTTTTGAAAAAATAGCTATCGTTCATTACTTCTATCGTCGCAGCGCCAATACGGGTGGCAAAGAGTATCACAGCCCATATCACAAATGCGCTGCTCGTGATGAATGGTATAGCGAGGGTAGAGATAAATGCGACAAAAAAACCAACAGCGAGCATTTCTTTTTCGCCGATTTTATCTGAGAGTTTACCTAGTGGATAGTCTAACAGTACGAAAGGAATAAGCATTATCACAAATATTGCGCTGATCTTGCTCCATTCAAATCCTAAATATTCGTGTAAATGAATAGGCAGATATATCACCATTATCGCGTAGAAAAATTGCAATACAAAATTACTGACATATACGGAGAAAAGATTCTTATTTTTTACAAATGTTTTTATAGTTTTAAAAGGGGAGAGCTTTTTGTACTCAGGATCCCTGAAGTCTCTCATAGAAAAGCCAATTACCAGCATTCCGAGCATTATAAAACCTGCAGATAATAGGTAGACTCCAGAGAATCCGATTTTGTCTATGATGATACTAGAGATAAATTGTCCTATAATCCAAGCAGAATTTATACTGAGGAGATATATTCCGCGGATTTTTCCTGTTGAGGAATCTTTTGAGGAATCTTCTATGAATATATCAAGTGAAGCAAAAATAAAAGAAAGTGATGTGAAATATATTATAAAAGAAAGTATGACGGGTATCACACCTGTTCCTGAAGAAAATACGATCAAAGACAAAAGAGTAAGCGTACAGAAAGCGAGCGCCGTGAGGCGGTTGCCGAAATGCGTCAATATAGTTCTCATTTTTGGTAAGCTCAAAATAGTAACGATAGATGCTACTATGTATATCAAACCCACGAAATTTTTACCCACATATTCCTCGAGAAAACTGGAGTTGATGTATGATACCAAAGCAATAGGTATATAAAACAAAAATGCCGCTAGATATATGAGTCTTCTTTTGTGTTGCATATTTCTATTATACTGTGAATTACAAAATTATAAAATTTATAAATTTTCTCGGGTACGGACCCAACCATACCACTCGAAAACTTACAAATTTTATAATTTTGTAATCCACAATTTCTTATATGCTCAAAATGACAGGTATGACGAGAGGTCTTTTTGCGGTTTTTTGATAGAGGAATTTCGAGACGGTTTCTCCCAAGTTTGCTTTTATGTAGTCGAGGTCTATGGCGCCTTCATCTTCCGCTCGCGCAGAGCGTTTGAGCGCGCCATCTTCTACGCATTTCTTGATGATTATTCTAGCTTGACGCAAGAGCTCTTGGTTTTCTTTCAGATAAACGAAACCTCGAGATATAAGGTCTGGAGATTTTTTGAGTTTGCCGGTGCGTTGATCTATGATAGCGATGATCACAAACATACCGTCTTGAGCGAGCATCACGCGATCGCGGATGACGACATCTTGAGTGTCGCCTACAGAAATACCATCTACCATCATCAATCCAGATGGAGCTTTTTCTTTGCGTAGATTTATCTTTTCTCCATCAGCAGATATCTCGATGATGGAGCCATTGTCTGGGACGACGATATTTTCTTCACTCATACCCAAATCCATTGCGAGCTCTTTGTGTAATACTAGGCGATAATGATTGCCGTGTATTGGTATGAAAAATTTAGGATGAGTCTTCTTGTGGAGCCATTTTACATCTTCTTGATTGCCGTGGCCGGTAGCGTGTACGAAATCTTCGCCGGCAGTGCGGTAACTAATAATGCGAACACCTTGTCTGGTTAAACCATCTTTCATTTTTTCTACTGCTCTTTCGTTACCTGGGACGATGGATGCAGAGAGGATGATAGTGTCGCCCTTGTGAAGTGAGAATTTAGTATGCGTTTTATTTGCCGCTCTGTTTAACGCCGCAAATTCTTCACCTTGCGCGCCAGTCATCAAGACTACTATTTTGTTTGGAGGATAATTATCTATCTCTTCGAGTGGAATGATGGTGCCTTTTTTGGGTTCAAAAAGTTTGGCTTCAATAGCGACCTCGATGTTTGTCTTCATCGATCTGCCATCGAGAGCTATCTTTTTTCCTATTGATTCTGCGAATTTTACGACATGCGCCAGACGAGTGATATGTGAAGCAAAAGCCGCGATGATGATGCGAGCATTTACTTTTCTGACTAGATTCTCCAAACCTTGATGGACTTTGACTTCGGGTAGAGAAAAGCCCTCATTCTCAATGTTTGTGGAATCAGTCATTAAGAGCAAAACTTTTTCTTTATCAAAGATCGAGTATTCTTTTTCTTCTTCTTTTGAGACTATGCCGTCTACTTGGTCGAGTTTGTAATCTCCGGGAGTCACGATGATCCCATTTTTTGTCTCGATGATTATACCCATAGAGTCGGGGATGGTGTGGGTGACACCAAAGAATCGCACTTTTATTTTTCCGCACATTATTATGCTATCTTTTTCTACGATGTTTTCATTTACCTTTGGAAGTTGTGGAAATTCTGCTTGGCGTTTACGCATCATTAAGATAGAAAGATTTCTGGAATATACAGGTGGATTTCCGATTCGTGAAAGCACCAAGGGCACACCTCCTATGTGGTCTAAGTGTCCGTGAGTGACGATGAGCGCGCGAATGCGATCTTTGCGTTCTTCGAGGTATGTGGTGTTTGGAATTACATAATCCACTCCCGGAGTTTCTTCGTTCGAAAAGTGCATTCCAGCATCAATGACGATGATATCATCTCCTATTTCTATCGCTGTCATATTTTTACCGATTTCCTCAACACCACCGAGGGGTATGATGCGCACTACACCTTCTTCTGGCGGAAGTATTTTATTCTCTCTTTCATTTCTAAAGCCGGATTTTGGTGCCCAACTACGGCTACTGTTTCTCTTTGGGCCGTAGCTTTTCTTTGAATATTGATAAGTGGAGCTCTTTATGGCTTTTCTTTTATGATCAGGGACTCGGCTATCTCTGCTATGGACTTCTTCTACTCTGCCTGGTTTTTTATCTTCAATACTTACCGCGCTGAAAGACAATCTCGTTTTTTTCATTTATTTATTTCTTTAATTTTTTTAATAATAATAATAATTTTTTTAATTAGTAAACACTCTCCATACATCGTCAGTCTTTATATACCACAAATATGAATTTAGGAATCTATCACTAGGGTTTACGATGTGTTCTAGTGAGAAACCTTTTACATTTTTAGATACTACATATATAAAGTCAGGACTGTAAAGGAAAACTGCTGGCATATCTTTTTTGATTTCATCTTTAAATTCTGCGTATTTTTTTATTCTTAAGTTCTTGTCGGTAGTAATAAATGCATCTTCCAATATTTTGTCGACTTTTGCATTTGTGTATGATGCGACATTGAGTCCGGGGTCTTTGCGTTGAGATGAATGCCAGAAAGCAAACAGATCGGATTCGTTGTTTATGATTTGTCCAAAAAGTAACGCATCGTATTTTCGAGGGCGGATAACTCCTTGGTTTAGATTTCCGATTTCAAAAGTTTTTATCTCTACCCTTATGCCTATCTTTGCCAAATCTTCTTTTATTAGGTTTGCTGTTTTGGTGAGCTCTGGTGCATTACCCGTAGATATGGTGAACTCGAGTTTTGTTACGGTTTTTACTTTTTTTTCTGTTTTGATTTTTTGCAAGAATCCACTCTCATCTTTTTCCCATCCATCTTTTTTCAATATTTCTTCTGCTTGCGCTTCATTTGCTTTCTGTCTCTCTTCTTGTGATACAGAATCATCACGATTCAACTCTTGGTAGTCTATCATATTTTTTGGCAGTGGATCATCTATGACTACTCCATATTCTGCTAGTACGCTTCGCACTATATCGTCCTTGTTTACGGAAAGCTCTATTGCTTTTATTACATTCTTGTCTGTAAATATTTGATTTTGATTTTGATTAAAAAACAAACCGAAAACCCGAGGTAGTGTCAATGATTCTATCCTGTAACTTTTCTCTTTTAGTTTTAGGGCACTCGCTGGGGCGATAGAGCTGATCTGATCTACTTCGTTACTCTGCAAAGCAGATAGCAATTCTTCTTCATTTGCATAAAACCGCAAAGTCAGACTCTTCACATAGGCTCTGCCCAGATTAAACTTTTTAAAAGCTGTCAACTTATAGTAATTTATAAGACCACTGGATTGTTTGTTTACACTCTCTACTTTGTATGGACCAGAACCTATTGCGTTTATGTTTGCTTCGTTCAACTCTATTGGCGAACTACTCCAGATATGCGATGGCATTATGCCTAGGGTCGTATTTTCTAAAAATGACACGAAAGGTTGCGCTAGAATAAATTTCACATTTTTATCATCGATCTTTTCTACTAGTACGCTTTGCCAGTTACCTTGTTTTGGATTGGTTACCAAGGGGTCTTTGATGGTATTTATGGTGAATATAATATCATCAACAGTTACTGGTTTGCCATCGTGAAAATATATATCGTCTCTCAAAACAAATGTATAAGTTAGAGCATCCTTGGATACTTCGTACGAAAGAGCTAGATCAGGAATAAGGTTGCCAGAATTGTCTTTTCTCATAAGTCCAGAATATACGAGTGACACCAAGTCTTGATCTGCCAAAGAATTTGCGAGTATTGGATTCACAAACCGTGGAGTACCCACGATACCTTCTGTCAGATTTCCTCCTTGCGCAGGTACTGCCACCATAAAAGACTTATTTATTTTTGCCAATATTACGATAGTACTGATACAAAGTAGCGTTACAAAGCCCAAAAAGACAAAATACTCCTTTTTGGAAAAATGAGATATTGCTGTCTTTATTTCCTCCATAGATGGCATAAAACCAAATATTCGACTAAAAAAGTTTTTCATAGAAACAAACTAGTAAACTAAAAGTTTAAAGCAATATGACTTGGCGGATTAACCGTTGGCTTTTACTATTATAGCTAGAAGCGCAGATAAAGCAAAAAGAATTCCACAGGCTACGGATAGATAAAAAAGAAATTTCTCGAAACCTCGGCGAGTGTGATGAAAAGAACCGGTCTCTCCACCACCTAGCGCGCCTCCCACACCGGCTCCGGATTGTTGGAGCAAAACGGCTGTCACGAGGACGACAGAAAGGATTATCTGCGCATACGGTAATATTGTAGCTACTATTTGCATAGTGTGTAGTATCGCATAATTTAGCTCAAAATGCAACAAATACACCCTGATTGTTTTTTTCTTGTAAAAGTTTATAATGGTATTATATGAAAAGAATTATGGATAAGAAAATCGAGACAAGAATAGATAATGAAGAAAGAGAGATTACAATTCAAGATTTAATAAAATTAGAAAAAAGAATTGCGAATTTAGAATTAAGGGTTTTGCCGAAAGCAAAGAAATAAAAATGCAAAATGAAAATTCTGTTTTAGGTTTGTTTCAAAAATTATTTCACAATTTCAATGCCCGCCAGATGAAAGACGCGACTTTGGCTTTCAAAAAGCATCTCGATGATGGAGGCAAGATGATGCTCGCTATGGGTGGTGCTATGTCTTCCGCGCAGATGGGCATCACTCTCGCGCCGATGATAAAAAATAAAAAAATTCACGCCATATCCTGCACCGGCGCGAATCTTGAAGAATCTGTTTTTCGTTTAGTCGCGCACAATAGTTACAAAGATTATCCAGATTACAGATATTTCACAAAAGAAGACGATCAAAAAATATTGGAACGAGGCGAGAGGCGAGTGACGGACACATCCATTCCAGAAGAAGAAGCTTTCCGAGTTGTCGAGCCTATCATATTGAAGAGATGGAAAGAAGCGGAAAAAAACGCCGAGCGTTTTTTTCCGCACGAATATTTTTACCAAATACTTTTGTCAGACGAACTCAAAGGCAAATACGAAGGCAATCCCGAGGCTTGCTGGCTCCTCGAAGCAGCCAAAGCAAACTTGCCTATAGTAGTGCCAGGCTGGGAAGATTCAACCCTTGGTAATATTTTCGCCGGATACTGCAAAGCAGGAGAAGTATCGCCAAGCGTTATGAAAACAGGTGTAGAATATATGATGTATCTATATGACAGATATCAAGAGCTTGCCAAAGACGGCCTGCCTTCTGCCCGCGCAGGCGGGGCGCAGGCAGGCCCAGGTCTCGGATTTTTTCAGATAGGCGGGGGCATTTCCGGTGATTTTCCTATCTGTGTAGTGCCTTCTATAAAGTACGACCTCAAAAAACCCGTGCGACCGTGGGGATATTTCTGTCAGATTTCAGACAGTACGACTTCATACGGCTCATATTCCGGCGCGACTCCAAACGAAAAAATAACTTGGGACAAGCTAACAGTGAATACCCCGATGTTCGTTATAGAATCCGACGCCACCATCGTAGCGCCATTGATGTTTGAGGCAATACTTGATAGGTATGATATCTCTGAAAAATAGAAATGTGTTGATAACTTTCTTTACTATGTTCCTACTTGTGAAGTATAATATACGCAGTTTTATTTTAAGCTTTTTATAATTTATTATTAACTCCGACGCAAAATCGGAGTCCCGATCAAAGGCATCGGGATTTATTAGTCAGTTAAAATTTTATGAAAAAATATCTAAGTGCTGTTTTTGTTTTGAGTTTATTATTGGCAGGTGTAGTGATGTCGAAAGATGTATCAGCGCAGACTGTCGATGTTGGTTGTTTGCCAGGATATAAATACAGTAATACTACCGGAAAACCTTGTTTTGGTGTGGTAAGTTCTCAAGTTTGCACTGTTATTACAAAAAATTTAAAAGTCAAGCAAAGGGGTTCTGAGGTCGTTATGCTCCAACAATTTTTATATGCGCATGGTTATTACGATGAGTTTGATGTAAATAATCCAGCCGGCTATGGTGTAGGATTGTTCAATGAAGCAACCCAGACAGGAGTTATGGATTTTCAAGAAGATTATGGAATGACGCGAGATGGTTTCGTAGGTCCAGAAACTAGAAATCAAATCAGGGCATTGTCTTGTGTTGTAAGTCACCCTTCTATCTTTGGAGTGACGGTAACAAAAGATGTTTCTTCAACAGGATTGATTACTGTGAAATGGTCAACAAATTCTTCTGTTCCTTCTCCTGTAAACAAAAATTCTCCAAAGAATCTAAGACTCCAGATACACAGTATGGATAAGGGAGCCAATTCTGTCTTTGGTTTAAACACAATAAACGATGGGGAAGAATCAATGTATTTACCAAGCAATATGCTTCTGTCAAATTACAAAGCGGTCCTATATCATATTGGTACACCTAATTGGTATAAATACGGAGTTTCTGAAGTGTTTCAAGGAGGAGATACAACAGATCCAAATCCATCTGTCACAGTTCTTTCTCCAAATGGTGGAGAAACATATAAAGCTGGTGATCAGATGACTGTACGCTGGGAAACAAACAACCTATCTTCCAACAAAAAAGTGGTTATTGTTCTAGATAGTGCTCCAGAGAATACAATGGACGGATACAATATGTCTGGTTCTGAGGGAACTCAAAATGATGGTTCAGAGGTATTTACATTATCATCAAATTTGAATGGAAAATTTAAAGTGAGAATTCTTGTTCTTGGATCTGAAGAATTGAAAGATTCAAGTGATGAATATTTTAATATCACTTCTGGAAATGTTCCCGCAAATCACACTCCGCAAATGACCCTAACCGAAGTGCCTCTAGGTATTACCGTAGGCAAGGCAGTTACCTTTAACCTAAGCGCTACAGATGAAGACGGCGACAATATCAGCTGGGTTGTAAATTGGGATAATGGCACGAGTTATGCAAGCGAGGGCAAAGACACGAATGGCAAAAATATTCTTTGTCCAGCTACAAAGCAAAGTAGATCTGTAACCCCATCAGTGACTTGGGGACAAGCTGGAACACATAGAGTCAATATTGATCTTCGAGATTGTAAGGGTGGATTCTTACGCAGTTCAGTGGATGTTGTGGTGGGAAATTATTCTGCTTACTTAAACCTTCCTACTTTAAATACAGAAATCTCAACACCAGCTAGAAACATAGCAGTACCTACAAGTGGGTTGACTGATGGTTCGCGAGCTTCCTACAATTTTACCTCTACTTCCGGCCCTATCACTATAAGGGAAATAGAATACTTTACTTCAGGAAATCATAATGCAATAAAGTCGGTCAGAATAGGAAAAGTATCCGTTCCGGTTGTAGATAAATTTGCTCGTTTGACTGGACTTGTGTTGGGAGTACCAGCAGGACAGACAGGAATAAATGTAACAGCATATCTTTCTTACAATGGCGTCGGGGTAAATGGTCTGCCATCTGATTCTAAAGCACAAATCCAAATAACTCGAGTAATTTATACTTTTGGTGGTGGCGCTCGCGGTGAACTTTCTTCTTTTAATTCAGTACTTTCTCCAGTCATGACCCTCGTAGCTCCATTTAGAACACCTCCACCTCCAGCCGATGTCTCATCCACCGGCTCATCTTTTTCAGCAAATGTCCTAAGTGCTCTAGAAGAAGCAGAATCCTCTGTATGTGGATACACTATGACTCTAAGAATGGGTATGGATAATGCAGAAGTAAAATGTCTAAATGAAGCTCTAAATAGGAGAGACTATAAAGCAGGCAGCACTACACTTTTTGATGAATCCACATCAAGCGCTCTAAAAGCCTTTCAATCAGAACATTACCTGACCCCCGATGGAGTCTTTGGTTCTGATTCTCAAGCTGTTTTGGTGAATAATATATAAAAAACATTAACAAAAGTGCCCCGTCGCTTGCAAGCGACGGGGCACTTTTGTTTTGAGTATCATTCACTTGCGAGTGCCCCCCTTTACTTTCTGCTCATAATATGATACAATGTAGAAATAGGTGTTGAATTATCAATTATCAGATTATTAGCTTAATTTATAAGGTTTTATCGATAATTCACATTTATTAAATAAATTATGAAAAAAATATTAGCAATCTTGTTTTTTGTTTTGAGTTTTGTGTCAGTGGCTCCCGCTTTTGCGCAGGGAGGTGCTGGTGAAGGAAATATTATCCTTCCAAGCAGTGAATGTACAACTCTCTCTAAGAGTATGCAGTTTAAGTATAACAATACTGATGCTGTCACAAACGGTGAAGTCTCAATACTTCAACGATTTTTGCGCGCGAATGGTTATGTGAATTACAACAAAGAAAAGCTTGGAGTTTTTGACAAAGAAACCAGAGCAGGAGTTGCTTTATTCCAGAGCGATTATGGTATGACGGCTGATGGGGTCGTAGGTTCATTGACTCGCAGACAAATTAGAGTTTTGAGTTGTGAGAAAGATTTTTCTGATTCTTCTGCAAAAATAAAAGTTATTTCACAAAACAGTGGAGAAGTTTACAAAGCTGGTCAAAAGATAAAAGTTATGTGGAGTACAGATGATCTACCAAATACTAGAGATCTGCGAGTAGGTATATACAGCTTAGGAAAAGGCGCAAATATGGTAGTTAGCGCATTTGTAATGGATGGTTCAAAAGAAAGAGAATTAACGATTCCTGAAAATGCCAGTGGTTCTTATAAGGTGATGATACACGAAGTACTGAAAGATTCTGTCTTCGGAGTTTCTGAAGTTTTCAATATAGGTCAGCCTCTTTCACCTTCGATAGATAGGATTTCATTTCCTGCATCTCTATATGTAAATCAAGGAGGAGCTTTGGCTGTATATACTACAAATCCAAATGGAGGCGCTCTAAATTTTTCTATCAATTGGGGAGACACATCTGTCACTAATTTGAAAGATGTAGAGCAGGGTGGAGATTTGACTTTTTCTCACACTTATACAAAGAGTGGTACTTATGTGATAAATATCAAGATCACTGATGATTATGGAAAGTCTGCTGAGAGAGTTACACAAGTAGTAGTAAAAGATAAAGAAGTTTTGCAACCAGTGATCTATGGCATTTCTGGTCCTAGCTCTGTGAAAATAAATCAAGAAAATTCTTGGTTGGTGCTTGCTTCTGCTCCACAGACTGAAACATTAACATCATTTTCTGTTGATTGGGGAGAGCCAGTTTATTGTATCCCAGAAAAACCTTGTGATGTTAGACAATTACCAGAACAAAATTCACCACTTTTTTATCATACTTATAAAGAAGCTGGTGTATACAATGTGATATTTTATGTGAAGAGTTCAGGTGGTGGTATCACAAGTAAAAGTATGACAGTGACAGTCTCGCAGGTTGTTAATCCTATTAATGTGAATACAAGTAGTGTTCTATAAAAATTAGGAATAATCTAAACAAAAAGAAACAATGAACCAAAAAAGCATAATGAAAGTATTAGTACCAAATTCACTTACTTTCTTTATGCTTTTTTTGGTTTTAGTTTTGTCTCCAGTTTATGCAAAAGATTTAGATGTATTAAAAGAATTTAGCGCTGATAAAGTAATAACAGGTAAAATAAATACCATCCATATAGATAAATTTGAAAGAAAAGAATCTCATTATAAGTACAGATTTTTAACCGAGGGCATAGAGTACGATCTTTTGCCGATTGGAAAGAATATTTCTTTTTCACCAGACACTACTTTTACAATAGATGGATATGATGTGGTTGATGATCAGATAAAAGTAGATGTAAAAAATATAAAAAAGACACAAGAAAAAGAAAATCTTTTAATAGCAGGTAATAATGCAGAATCTTCTTCTCCATACTTTAATGCTCTAGGTGAACAAAAGCTTTTGGTTTTCTTGGTTGATTTTCTAAATTCTACAAAACCGAAACCATTTAAGAAAATAGATATAGAAACAATGCTTTTCAATGGCAAGCAACAAGATTTTTTCAAAGAACAATCATATAACAGAATGTGGCTTTCGGGTACTGTCACTCCTTGGATTACGCTCAATAGGAATTTCGATGACAATAATTGGGTTACTTTGGATAGCAAAAAAATAAAAGATTATATTTTGATAAATAATATCAATCTGGCTGATTATGGCAGGATACTTTTTATTGTAGATCATCCATCGGCAACAGGAGGGTATTCATATGTCGGCAAAGGCGATGTATTTTTCGAAGGCAAGAATTATATTTTGTCGCAGTCTTGGGCAGGTTCTTCTCTATATGGTCGAAGCATACAAGTACAAACAGAAATACCTTTTTCGTATTTTGATTACACTATATCTCACGAGCTCGGGCACGCGTTTGGAGTGATGCACGCAAATGGTTGGGATTGCAGTTTGTCTTCTGTCGATGGAGTCTGTGAACATTTAGAATATGAAAACAATTTTGACACGATGGGCTATCCAAATTTTTCATTTCATTTTAATGCTTTTTATAAAAATATTTTAAAATGGATACCGGCTCGAGCAGTAGAAGAAATCAGATCTTCTGGCAGATACTCTCTTTCTGCTCTTGAGACATCTCTTGCTCCCGATACATCTTCTAAAAAAATAGCAAAGATATTTTTGTCTGGCCCAACTGGTGAGACGATGCCGTATGCGCTTGAATTTCGAAAATCTATAGGTCTAGACAAAGGCATATCATCGCCTGATATGAATCTCAAAGGCGGATTGTTTGTACATAAAATAAATATAGATACAGAGAATTATCATTTTTCTTCACCGGAGATTATAGACACTACACCATCCATAAAAGTCTGGTATGACGATATCCGAGATGGTTCTCTTCGTAAAGACAATGTGTTTATTGATAAAGAAAAAGGCATCAAAATCGGCCCGATCTTGTTTGAAGATGGCAAGAGAGTTGAATTTATGGTTGAATATTTTATTCCCAATTGATACAATTAATAAATGAATAAAAACAAAAGAGTTAAGACTTTTTTTATTTTACTAATATCGTTTTTCCTATTTTTTTCTCTCTCCTTTATCTATCCCACATCCACCTTGGCACATACTGATAAATTAGCTCTAGCTTCTGATGAAATGAATCTAGATAATATCGCCAAGATTGATACATCAATAAAATCAATTCGAGGTCTTTCAAATCAAATCACAGGCATAGCTTTAAATAAAGACACGCTCAAATCAAAAGGTTTGCAAGCAGTAGCCAAGGAAAGTGCTATAGAAAGAAAAACAAAAATGCTCGAGCTTGCCAAAGAAAGCCCAGAAGTGTTTTTAAACAATGTGATATCAAAAGAAATCAGCAACAAACTACCTGCTGAGATAAAGAAAGAAGTAGAATCCGAAACCACTATCACAGGTAAGATTAATGTAGTTGTTTTTGATGATTTTAAAACTCCGGAAAATTCTTCATATGGTTACAAACTTACAAGTGACGGTAAGGAATATAATTTTTACCCAGCCAATGCTGATTTACCGTTATTATCAGGTACAAGAATTAAAATAAATGGATATAAATTAGATGATACGATTGTGGTTAATTTAAATGATAAAGATAAAGTGAAAATAATCGATATGCCACCTATACAAGATTCTGTGGGTAAACAAAATATGTTGGTCTTTTTAGTAGAATTTGCCGACACTACAATTCAAAGACCCTTTACCCAGAAAGAAGCATACGACGCTGTCTTTAATGATCAATTTCAAAAATTTTATAAAGAACAATCATATGAAAAAGTCTGGTTCACGGGCACGGTAACACCTTGGATAAAAATAAATAGAAATTTAAGAAATACTTATGGTGACGGTTATTTAATAGATAAAGAAATTAAAGAATATATATTAAACAATAATGTAGATCTTTCAAACTATGGTCGAATTGTATTTTTAGTTCATCACCAATCGACAGGAGGAAGAGGTCAATCTGATCTTGGTAAAAGAAATAATTGTATTATAGAACAATATTTTTGTTCCAGTGATAAAGAATATTATTTTTCTCAATCTTGGATTTCTGCACTTTCTTTCAACGAAAGTCTTAATAAACCGTTTAAATGGAAAATTTTTGATGAGTTATTGTCTCATGAACTTGGTCATGCTTTCGGATTGCTTCATGCAACAGGTTTGGATTGTAACGATAAAATTATTTCTGATGATTGTAATACAATTGCATATGGAAATCTTTTTGATATTATGGGTGACAATCTTTATTCATTACACTTCAATGCTCTTTATAAAGATTTATTAAAATGGATTCCAGATCGTGCGACACAAACAATCACAAAATCAGGTATTTATTCTCTTACTCCACTTGAAAGTCCATTATCTCAATACCCAAATACTTCTTCAAAAAAGATTGCAAAAATAATTATACCTAGTTTATCTATTACAGATGTTCCTTATATCTTGGAATTTAGAAAACCCATTGGCTTTGATATTCAATTAGATAATCCAAATTTGGCGTCAAGCGGTCTGTTTCTAAATAAAATAGAAGAAACTTCTGATTATGATAAATATAATTACTCAGTATTATTTGACACTACTCCAACGACAAAAGATTGGACAGAAGATATAAAAGACACATCTATCGAAGGCAATGATGTCTTTCACGATAAAGCAAGAGGTCTGACAATAGGTCCAGTAGTCTCAGAAACAAATGACAAAGTAACTTTTATGATTGACTACAAAGATCCTATTTGTGAACAATTTCCTCCTCATCTAGAATCTATAAAAGATTCGTTATCTGTAGAAAAAGATGAATCTGTATCTATTGATTTAGAGATAAAGAATCTCGATGGTGAGGGTTGTAAACCAGCAAAGTTTGGTACTTTTGTTGAAGTACTAGATAAAGTTTCATTTGTAATAAACGAAATAAGTTCTGAAATAAAACCAAAGAAAAACTTCATTAATAAAATTAAATTCTCATCTAGCACTTCAGGTAATTATAACATAAAAATTCATATAAAAAATTTAGTAAACGGCCTTGTCTCGAATACTCAAGAAACTGCTTTGAATGTTTTACCAAAACCTATCATAGAGAATATAATACCAACGATTGGAAATAGGAATACAAATTTTACTATTTATGGCAAAAATCTTGAGCGGATATCATATGTTTTTTTAAGTAACCAAGAAGACCCTTCTACCTTTTACGAGATACCTAAATTTGAGTCGTCTTCGGATAAGATATATTTTAAAATACATTATTCTGTGCCGTGCAAAAGAGAAAAGTATTGTATATATAATGTTTTAGTAAAATTCGATGACAATTGGTTGAATTTGAACCCCATAACATTATTTATTAACAAGGATTTCCCTGACCTCACCGCCTCCCCAGTGATTCCACTCACAGCCACAGTCGGTAAACCTCAAACATTCCAAAGCATTATCACAAATACAGGTGGGGTAAAAGCAGGAGGCGTAAATGGTATATATCATATATTCCAATTCGATCGAGATTCTAACCATATAGGTGGCACACCTACAAATACTATTCGAGTCACCTCTCCAAGTATTGATACAGGTCAAAGCAAAACGATTTCAACAACAGTCACATTCACAGAAGCAGGCATCAAATATATTCGCGTTTGCGCGGATAACAATAGAATATTTGCTGGCACTGTAATTGAATCAAATGAAGATAATAACTGCAGTCCTTGGGCAGAAGCGCAGGCTAAAATTGATAGGAAAAAAGTGCCTCCACCGGTTGATGATGTATCTTTTAGAGTTGATGAGAGTGGTAATTTTTCAGCTAATGCTCTTCTAATATTCAAGCAATTATTTTCTCCGATGTTTTTGTTTTAATTCAAATCATTCCAAACCAAGATTTTCCATTCTGGTTTTTGAAACCAATGGGTGGTGTATGAGAATATTGCCATACTGGCGTTTTCTACTGGGTTGTAATACGAGAGACTGTTGTAAGTCGACGCGTTTAATTCTTCGCCGTACAATACGAACGAAGCGATCATTTTTAAAAATAGTCCGTGAGTGACCATAATAATCTTTTTTTCTTTTCTTTTTGTGATATATTCTAAAAGTTTTTTTGCTCGATCTTTTAAATCAGAAAAATTTTCTTCGTCTGATACACGCAAATCATCAGCGTGATAGCCCTTGTCTATGCGATCTATTATAGATTGCACTTCTTTTTCTTCTCCTTTATGTCCGACGATCTCAGAAGGATTTCTCCTCTCGACAAGTAAATCAGAGTACTCTATAGGTAGGTCTAATTCTTTTGAAATTATTTCTGCTGTTTCTTTTGTGCGTTCATAAGGACTCGAGATTATTATTTCTGGTTTACCTTTCTTTTTTGGAAATCTCAAAGCTGTGGCGAATGCTTGGGCTCGACCTTTTTCGGTCAAGTGTCCTGTCGCGCCTTGCCTGATGTTTTCTGCATTTGATGCAGTTTCACCGTGCCTTACAAAATATATCAATTTAGTCATCATATAGTTAGTATTATACTATTTAAAATAAATTTTGTGTTACAATTAAGTATTACCAATCTAATAAAATAAAATTATGGCAAAAGGTGATAGACATAGAAAAGAAAAGAAGAAACCAAAGAAGAAAAAGTAGACTTTGTTTCCTTAAAAATACCCTGATATTACAGGGTATTTTTAGTGATACAGAGCCTTGACACTACTCGATGGCTAGTATATACTCTCTCTTGAGCGTCGCTTTTGTTAGGACGCTTATTTGTTTAGTTTTCTTTGACAGTTGAATAGCTCTCGTCGATTGATCATCAAGATAAGGCGAGAGTCGATTGAGAACCCTCCATATTCATTTATGGAGGAGCAAGTCTCACAAATAAATTTGAGTCAGTATTTATTTTGAAAAATAATTTTTAGAGCAAAAGATCAAACTTTAATGTATAACAAAAACAACTTTCTTAAATGCTGTTTTTTGTTTTGTTTCGTTCTAACCCGCCTAAATTTCTTCGGAAATTTTTTCGGGTAAACTTTTAGTTAGAGTTTGATCCTAGCTCAGGATGAACGCTGGCGGCGTGGATAAGGCATGCAAGTCGAACGGATTTTTTATTTTCAAAGATGAGATTATATCAAGTTGGAGATTTTAAAAAATTAGTGGCGAACGAGGTAGTAATACATAGGAACTTCCCCCAAAGTCGTGAATAATTCGTCGAAAGACGGACTAATACACGATGGTCCCGTAAGGGTAAAGAATTTCGCTTTGGGAAAGGCCTGTGCGATATCAGCTAGTTGGTAGTGTAATGGACTACCAAGGCTATGACGTCTAGGGGAGGTGAGAGCCTGACCCCCACCGATGGTACTGAGACACGGACCATACACCTACGGGTGGCTGCAGTCGAGAATCTTCCGCAATGGACGCAAGTCTGACGGAGCGACGCCGCGTGATTGATGAAATCCCTTCGGGATGTAAAGATCTTTTATGAGGGAAGAAGTTTATTGACTGTACCTCATGAATAAGAGGCTCCTAATCTCGTGCCAGCAGGAGCGGTAATACGAGAGCCTCGAGCGTTATCCGGAATTATTGGGCGTAAAGGGTGTGTAGGTTGTTCTGTTAGTCTTTTGTGAAAGCCCCGAGCTTAACTTGGGATATGCGAAAGATACGGCAGGACTAGAAAGTGTGAGAGGTGTACGGAACTCATGGTGTAGGGGTGAAATCCGTTGATATCATGGGGAACACCAAAAGCGAAAGCAGTACACTAGCGCATATTTGACACTGAAACACGAAAGCGTGGGTAGCGAATGGGATTAGATACCCCAGTAGTCCACGCCCTAAACGATGATCTCTCGCTATTCGGAGTATCGACCCTCTGAGTGGCTTAGCTAACGCGTTAAGAGATCCGCCTGGGAAGTACGGCCGCAAGGCTAAAACTCAAAGGAATAGACGGGGACTTGCACAAGCAGTGGATTATGTGGTTTAATTCGATGGTAAACGAAGAACCTTACCAGGGTTAGAAATCCTAATGAAAGTCCTGTGAAAGCAGGAGCCTCGCAAGACATTAGGACAGG
>Ga0247727_10001304_pt1 | contig 59849 bp, 33 predicted proteins | sample WisWelCaveWW1625_FD_202498 | JGI IMG/M metagenome (GOLD analysis project Ga0247727, IMG submission 202498) | Biofilm microbial communities from Wishing Well Cave, Virginia, United States - WW16-25 | ecosystem: Environmental > Aquatic > Deep subsurface > Groundwater > Cave microbial mat | place...
AGGTGCTTCAATCCCTCGTCGGTGACCAGGGTGCCGAGCAGGTTCAAACGACGGAGGTTTTTCATGTTGGCCAGCGGCGCCAGCGAATGGTCCAGCACATAGGCGTCCCCCAGGTCGAGGGATTCCAAGTTGACCAACGCGGAAAAGCAGTTCGGATCTTTGATCGTGGTGTTATTGAGGCGGAGATGCCGGAGCTGAGCCAGCGGGGCCAGCCGCTTCACCCCTTCATCGCCGATGTCGAGCCAGGCCAGCGTCGTCAAGCCGGCGTGGAATTTCTCCAGACTGCGCATTCCCTGGTAGTATTGAAACGACTCATCGGCGAACGGCGCCTTGACGTCGCTCACCGGGCTCCAGACGCGGGCCGGAACGTAGAGCTCGCGGATGTGGGTGAGCTTGCTGAGCGGCTCCAGCTCCTTGGGGTCGGTGATGGTGCCGTGCATGTCGGCGACGACGATGCGGAATTCGCGGCTGGGCAAGTCGAATGGGTCGCCGATGGGCTTGTCGGCGCCGTCGACCATGACCTGGCCGCCACGCCTGAGAATCCACAGCGCTATGTCCCGCTCTTCGGCCGGTGTGATTTCGGGGGGGGCCGCTGTTGCCAGGAACCCGACGAACGCAAAGCCCAGTCTTAAGAGAAAACCCAGCAGCGTTCGGTGCTTCGGTCTCACTGGTGCGCTCTCCCTTTTGGTTGCTTGCGACTTCCTTCGTATTATACAGCCTGTGCCGCGGAACAGAATTGTTGTGTAATAGACGACGTGACGCACCTACCGGCGCTTTCGGCGCTGATCGTGTTGGCGGCCGCCTCCGCCTCCGGCCAGTTGCCGGGGGATGCCCCGGGATGGATGGCCAGGGGCAGAGCCGCAATCGCGGTCGGGCAGACAGAGAAGGCTGTCGAAGCTTTCGGTAAGGCCTGCTCGCTGAACCCCAAGGAACCGGACCCCTGCTATTACCTTGGCCGGACGCTCCACGCGCTCGGCCGCTACGAGGAAGCGCGCCGACCACTGGAGCAGGCGCTGGCGGTCGTTGCCGATCGGACCAGGTCGAGAATCCACCGCGCGGTGGCACTGAATTTCGCGGGTTTGGTTCAGCCGGACCAGGCCGAGACTCATTTCCTGGCCGCGGTTCGAAACTTCTCCGGCGAGGCCGCCGAACAGGACCCGCGCGTCGACTACGGGGCTTTTCTCGTTCGGGAGGGACGCGCCGGAGAGGCCCTGCCGTTGCTGGAAAAAGCGGTGAAGGGAAGGCCCGATTCCTCCCGCGCGCACACCGAGATGGGAAGGGCGTTGCTCGACACCGGAAAGCCTGACGCAGCCGCCAGGAACCTGGAGCGCGCGGTCGCAATAGATCCCTCCGCGTGGGTCGCCCGCCTCCTGCTCGGCGGGGCGTACCGGCAGCTCGGTCGCTTAGAGGAGTCCGAACGTGAGTTGACGTTGGGGAGGAAGGGCTGGGCGAACCAGAACGCCCGGCCCGGCACGCCTTAACGTCAGTTGCAGAGGCTTGCGGAGAGTCTTCAGAATCGTTAATCTGATGTCATGGGGGGCGGATTGGTTTCTCTTCCTTGTTTTTGCTTTCTGCCCGGTCTGGGCACAGGACCACTCCTTCTCGAATTCACTGTATCCGGTGCTCGAGAAGGCATCCTGCCGGGACTGTCACCACTCCGACGGCGTAGCCTCCGCAACCCGCCTCCAGTTTCCCGATCTCGGCGCTAAGCCGGAAATCGTCGAGGCTTTCGGTAGGTCGCTCGTGGTCCTGGTGGACCGCGTCCAGCCGGAGGAGTCCCTGCTTCTCAAGAAGCCGACCAATCGCCTTCCCCACGCCGGCGGAATTCGGGTCACGCCGGGCACGGAGGATGAAACCGCGCTGAAAGCGTGGATCGTAAAGCTCGCCGCACTTTCGGGAGAGAATCTCGCCAAGGCACTCAAGTATCGCGAAGACGAAGCCGCCGGCGCCGGGCATGTTGCCCCGAAAGTCATCCTTCGTCGCTTGACCCACGCACAATACAACAACACGGTCCGTGATCTTCTAGGGGATCAGACTTCGCCGGCCGGCCAGTTTCCGCCGGAGGACTTCGTCAACGGGTTCAAGAACCAGTACCAGGCACAGAACTTGTCGCCTCTGTTGCTAGAGGCCTATAGCGCCGCCGCCGAACGCCTGGCGCGCAATGCCTTCCGCGGCGGCGATACGCGAGGCCTGATTCCCTGCAAGCCGTCGTTGGCCTGCCGCCCGCAATTCGTGCGCGAGTTCGGGCACAAGGCCTTCCGCCGTCCGCTGGAGGCGCCCGAGCAAAAGCGGTACGAAGCTTTGATGGCGGGCGATAAGGATTTTCTGCGGGGGGCCCAACTGGTGGTCGAGGCGATGCTGCAATCGACGAGCTTCCTTTTCCGCCTCGATGAGACTCCCAATACGAAGTGGAAACCTTACGCGACGGCGAGCCGCTTGTCCTATGCAGTCTGGGACAGCATGCCGGACACGGCGCTGCTGGAAGCCGCCGCGCGCGGCGATCTCGGCTCGCCGGCCGGGCTCGACAAGCAGACCAGGCGCATGCTCGATCATCCACGGGCCCGCGAAGCGTTGGACGAGTTCGTGTCTCAATGGCTGCGCTTCGACCGCATCCTGACCGCATCCAAGGACCGGCGGCGGTTCCCGCAGTACACACGCGAGACCGCGGTTGCGATGACCGAGGAAGCCCGCCTGTTCGTCTCCGATCTTGTCTGGAACGACCGTAACTTCATGGACCTGTACACCGCCGACTACAGCTTCATGAACGCCGATCTCGCCGCTATCTACGGTGCCGCGCCGCCGGCGCGCGAGTTCGAGCAAGTCCGGTTCCCGGCAGGGTCCGAGCGCGCGGGCGTGCTCGGACAGACCCTGTTCCTGGCGCTCACCGCCAAACCCGACGACTCTTCCCCGACCGCCCGCGGGCTCTTCGTGCGGGAGCAGTTTCTTTGCCAGCACGTGCCCGAGCCTCCGCCTGGAGTGAACACCAATCTGCCGCCGGTTACCGAGGCGAAGCCGCAAACCAATCGCGAGCGGATGTTGGAACATGTCACCAATCCCAGTTGCTTCACCTGCCACAACCTGATTGACCCGATCGGCTTCGGACTCGAGAGATTCGACGCTGTCGGCGCCCGGCGCGAGAAGTTCCAGCTCCTGTTCGGGGCCGGCCGCGGCGGAGGCGCCGTCAATCGCCGCCCGCCGCCCAAGACGATGGATATCGACATCGATCCCACCGGCCACGTGGCCGGCATTCCCAACTCGCAATTCACGTCCCCGGTCCAGTTGGGGGCGGTGCTCGCCCAGAGTCCGCAGTGCCAGGGGTGCGTTGTCAAACAGTATTTTCGGTTCACGGCCGGAAGGATGGAAACGCCGGCCGACCGTCCTTTGCTTCGCGCGGTGCTGGAAGACTTCCGGCGCTCGCAATTCCGGTTCAAAGAACTGATAGTATCGTTAGTAAGATCGAGGGAATTCTCCTATCCGAGCGAGCGTGCCCATGTCGCAAGTAATCACCAAACGCGTTAGGCTTTCGCGCCGCACTCTTTTGAAAGGACTAACCGCCGCCGGCTCGCCGATCGTCGTTGGGTTGCCGCCGCTGGTCTCGATGTTCAACTCCCAGGGAACCGCCTACGCGGCCGGGCCCGCCAAGGAAGCGGCTAAGCCGATCGAGAGCCGCTTCGTGCTCTGGTTCAACGGCAACGGGATCCCGGAACGCTATTGGATTCCCGCCGAAGAAGGCAAAGACTACCGCATGACGCCGTGCCTTTCGCCGCTGGCGCCGTTCCGCAGGGACATTCACGTGCTGAGCGGACTGGACAACGCCGCCGCGGCGGTACCCGGGCCGGGCAACGGCCATCACAAGTCGATGGCCGCCCTGATGAGCTGCACACCGTTCAGCGGGCGCGGCGCAAGCGGCCCGTCGATCGATCAGGCGATCGCGGCCAAGATCGGCGGCGAGTCCCGGTTTCGATCCTTGCAGATCGGCGTCTCGCAGGAATCCTTCGGCGAGAGCATCCAGCGGAACATGAGCTGGTCCGGATACGAGCGCGCGCTACCGCCGGAAATGATCCCTCACAAGTTGTTCGACCGCCTGTTCGGCGAGCGCGAGGAAGGCTGGGTGAACCGCCGGCGCAGCATACTTGACACAGTGCGGCAGGACGCTTCGGCTATTGCCAGGAGCCTGCCTGCCGAAGACCGCGCCCGCGTGGACGAGCATCTTTCCGGCATCCGAGACCTGGAGAAATCGATCGCCGGCCTGCCTCCCGAGTATCGGCGCGCCGATCCGCCGGACTTCGACGGAGACATGAAGGACTGGCCGCGCATCGCCAAGCTCCAGAGCGATCTGCTGGTGCAGGCGCTGGCGACGCATCAAACGCGCGTGGCGTCCTACATGCTGACCAAGTGCCAGGGACTGTCGAGATTCCCCTGGCTCGGGTATACCTCGGCCAGGCATCACGACTACACGCACGCCGACGGCAAAGCGCCGGGCGCCGATGGAGTGGAAGGGCAACGCGTTCTACGGGACATCTGCCGGTGGCACGTCGAGGAGTTCGCCTACCTGCTGGCGAAGCTGAAGTCGACCCCCGAGGGCGATGGCACGCTGCTCGACCATTGTTGCCTGCTCTACGTGCACGAGCACGCCGAAGCCAATCCGCACAAGAACAGCGGGCTGGCGATGATCGTCGCAGGGCGCGCGGGCAAGCTCGTTACCGGGACGCACACGCGGCTCACCGGCACGGTGGGCGATCTCTATCTGACTTTGTCGGATCAGATCATGCAGGCTGGTTTGGCGAAGTTTCCGACGGCAACGGCGAGAGTCGGCGCGGTGTTGGCGTAGATTCCGGCAGCCGCGACGTTGGAGCGCCGCCGTTACTGGCCTCGCGCCGGCATTCGCGGGCCCTCCCAGGCGCCGCTGAAGACGACCAGGCCGGGCTTGGCCTGCCGCAACAACGCGAGACCCTTTTCCGTCACCGCCGTCCCTTTCAAATCGACCGCCTGGAGCGCCGGATAAGTCGCCAGCACGGCGATGGCATCGTCGCCGATACGACGGCAGCCTTGCAGGCCCAGCCGCTCCAGCCTCGTCAGCGTCTTGAGCTTCTCGAACGACCGCGCCGATACCGCCATCCCGCCCAGCCGCAGCTCCCGCAGCTCGCGCAGCATCGCGATCGCCTCGACGCCGAATTCGGTGAGGCTCACCGACCATAGCCCGGAGTCGGTCCGCTGCATTCCGGTGAGATCCAGGTAGGTCAAGCCTGGCATCTGCCGCAGCGACTCCAGTCCCATATCGGTGAGCTTGTTGCCGCCGATCGTCAGCTCCTTCAAGTTGGGCAGCGAGATCAGGTTGTCGAGCCCCACGTCGGTCACCTGATCGTATCCGGCGTCGATCGCCTCCAGCGTCTCAATGCCGGACAGATGCTCGAGCGTGGTGTCGGTGATCTTGGTGCCGCGGACGTTGATGCGTTTGAGGTGCTTCCAGTTCTTGACGGCGGCCATACCTTCGTCGGTGAGCTGCTCGGCGTAATAGAGGTTCAACTCGACGATCGCCGGAGCGCTCTTCAACTGACGCATGCCGTGATCGGTGATGCGAGTCAGCGAAAGATCGAGCCGCGCCAGGTTGGGCAACTGCGCCAGCCTGCCAAGGTCGGAGTCGGTCACCCAACTCGATCGGAGGTCGACGCCCGTGATGCGCCCCGCGTTGCCCCGCGTAACGACTCCGCCCAGCGCTCCGATCCAATCCGGCTCCGCGGCCGCGAGCAACCCGGCGAAAGCAAGCACCGCGCCGACGAACCTCATTTGTCCGGGCTCCTTCGCGTGGGCATCGACGAGTAGCGGTCGAAGGTAATCCTGCACTCGGGAAGTGCGGCCTTAATCTGCTCGTAGCCCTTCTCGGTCACCATCGTGTGATACAGGTTCAGCACCTTGAGGCTGCTCATGGACTTGATCGCCTCCACGCCGGCATCGGTGACGTTGGCGCTGTCCAGCCGCAGCTCGCGCAGCTTCGGCAGCGTCTTCAACAGATCGAGCGACTTGTCGTCGACGGCAGTATAGTCCAGACCCAGCACGGAGAGATTCCGAAGGCTCGCGACCGGCGCCATCCCTGCGCTCCCCGCGCGAGTTCGAAACATCTCGAGCCTCGCGAGATTGCTCAGGGGGCGCAGGTGTTCCAATCCCTTGTCGGTGAACCTGGTGTGGTCCAGCACGAGCACTTCCAGAGTTGTGATGGCGGACAGATAGCGCAGTCCTTCATCGCCGGCGTCGGTCCCGGCGAGCGAGAGCGTCTTGAGGCGGGGAAGTCCGGGCAGGTGCTTCAAGCCGGCGTTGGCGACGTCGGTGCCGTCCAGCAGTAATTCGTCGAGGCTGAGGATTCGGGCGACATGCTCCAGTCCTTCATCGCTCACCGGGGAGGCGGTCAGGTCCAGAGCGCGGAGCTCGGCCAGGTCTTTGAGGTGCGCCAACCCCGGTCCGCGAACCTGGACACCGCCAAGTTTCAGTTTTCGCAGCCTTTGGAAGCCTGCCAGATGGGCCAATCCGATGTCGGAGACAGTGGTGTGACTCAGATTCAGCTCGATGAGGTTCTTGAGGCCCTGGATCGAAGCCAATCCAAGGTCCCCGACTTCCGTGGCTTCCAGATCCAGTTTCTCGAGGCCGGCCGCGGTAGCGAGAGTCTTGACGTGAGCGTCGCCGATGCCAGTGGAAGCCATGGAAACCGACTTCAGCCGGCCGCCGGACATCTCGGCCTTTCCTCCCAGGGCCTTCACCCAGTTGCCGATCGCCTGATCGGAAGTTCCCGCTGGTCTGGCCGAGGCCTCCGCGCGAGTCCGCACCGTAGCCGCACTGAGAAATTCGATCTTGCATTTGGGAACCGCGGCCCGGAAGGTCTGAATACCGGTCGGCGTCACCCGGCTGTACCTCAGGTCCAGCGCCGCGAGCTCTGTGAGCGCCGCCAATCGCGAGAGCCCGGCGTTAGTGATCCGGCTGCGGTAGAGGTTCAATTCCTGGAGCCGGGGCATGCCGGCCAGAATGTCCACCGACTCATCGGTGATTTCCGACCCCAACAGATTCAGCTTGCGAAGACCCTTCAGATTCCGCAGGTGCGCCAGTCCTGCGTCGGTGACGTGAATCCCGGCGAGGTCGATCTCTTCGAGCTTCGTGAGCCCGCTCAGATGGCTAAGTCCCTCCTCGGTCACCAGCGTGTCTCTCAGACTGAGACGCCGCAACCCGGTGAGCGCCTCCATGCCCTTCATTCCCTCGTCGGTATAGGTAGACAGGCTCAAATCGACCGATTCGAGCTTGGTAAACGGCGCGAGACTGAACTTGGAGAGGCGGCATTGCCCACATCGGAACTCCCTCAGTTCCGTCAGACCCTTGAGGAGAGCCATGCCGTTGTCGCGAATGTTTACGTTGGTGAGGAAGTGGAGGCTGAAAGAGAGCTTCTCCAGCTTGTTCAGCCCGCCCAGAAACTTCAATTGCTCATTGGCGTCCAGCCGGCTTCCCGAGGCGGGATTCCAGCTCGGCCCGGGCAGGTACAGCTCCTTGAGCCCCGTAAGCCCGCTGATCAATTCCAGTTCGGCCGGGTCGATCAGGGTGCCCATCAGGTCGATTCCGGTAATGCGGATCTCGCCCGGGGGCAACGACAATAGGTCGCCGATGGACGCGCGGTTTCCTTCCATGATGACACGGCCGCCGTGGCGGATCGCCCACTCCGCGATATCGCGCTCGGCCGGCGGAGCCGCCAACAGAGGGAACGACGTGAGAATGGCAATGGCGCCAAGGGTACGATTCATTGGGTTTCTGCCCCTACAGATTACTCTACCTTGTTCCCGTTCCATAGAGAATCGCTCCCGGCCGCGCTCCCGTGTGCTTGCCCCGGTCGATCACGACCGTGCCGTTCACGATCACGTAGTCGATCCCCACGGCGTACTGATACGGATTTTCGTAGGTGGCCTTGTCGGCGATCGTTTCGGGATTGAACACCGTGACGTCGGCCCACATTCCGGGCCGCAGCAGGCCGCGATCGTAGAGGCGCACCTTGGCCGCGCTCAGCGCGCTCGCTTTGCGGATCGCGTCTTCGAGCGTGAGGACCTTCTGATCGCGCACGTAGTAACCCATCAGACGAGCGTAAGTCCCGAACGAGCGCGGGTGCGGCAGCCCTCTCTCCCTGGAGGCCGTACTGATCGCCGACCCGTCGGAACCGATGCTGACGAACGGCTGCTTCAACGCGTGGCGCATGTCTTCTTCCATGTGATGGTAGTAGAGCGCCGGCACGGCGCCGCGATTATCGATGAGCATCTCGAACAAGACGTCGAGCCAGGGCTTCTTCTTGTCGGCGATGACGTCGCTCACGCGCTTGCCGACATACTTGCGGTACTCCGGATTGGCGACCGACACGATTTGGATGAGGCTCCAGTCGCTTCCCACCGCGGTGTAGTGGTTGTACCAGCCGCGGACGCCCTGGGTGATGTCGCGTTCCAGGCGCGCGCGCAACGCCGGGTCTTTCAGCCGCTTCAGCATCTCCTCATTGCCGCCCTCGTGCGCCCAGGGCGGGATGATGTTCCGCAGCCCGGCGTTCTGCCCGGCGGTGTAGGGATAGATATTCGCTTCGACGTCGACGCCCTGGTTGCGGGCGTTCTGAATGACGCCGATCAGCTCGGGCATCTGACCCCAGCGCTTGTGATGCGCGATCTTGATGTGCAGCACATCGACCGTGGTTCCGGCGCGACGGGCGACCTCCATCGCCTCCGAGACGGACTCGAACACCTCTTCGCCCTCGCTGCGCGTGTGGGTCGAGTAAATCCCGCCATAGGAGGCCGCCACCTTGGCCATCTCGACCAGCTCATCCGTCGAAATCCAGTACCCCGGCGTCTGATGGAGCGAGGTCGACACTCCCAGCGCGCCGTCCTCCATCGCCTGTCGGATCATCGACCGCATCTTCTCGACTTCCGCCGCCGTCGCCGGTCCCGGCCTGGAGCCGCGCGCGGCCTGGTAGATCAATCCCGAGCCAACGTACGACCCGATGTTGGTCGAGGTCCCCCCCTTCAGCACGGCGGCCCAGTAGTCCCGAAAACGGGGGAACCGCGGCGTCGGAGCGGACGAGGAGCCCTCGCCGAGGATCATCGAGGTGACGCCCATGCGGATCATGCTCTCAGCGTTGCCGTCCGCGAGGATCGCGTCGTCGGAGTGGTTGTGCATGTCGATGAAGCCGGGCGAGACCACCAGACCCGTTGCATCGATCACGCGCACCGCAGTGCGGGCGGGAAGTCTTCCCAGGGCGGCGATCCGTCCGTTCTTGATTCCGAGGTCGCCGTGAAAGGACGGATTACCGGTTCCGTCGGCGATCCTGCCGTTTCGGATCAGGATGTCGAAGTCTTGTCCGGTCGCGCCCGGCGCCAGGGCGAGCACAATGAGGACAAGCCCGGCTTTCATCTACCAGCTCAAACGTACCGTCAACTGGGTTACCCTGGCCGGGCTGCCGGAGTTGCGGGTCGACTGTATTCCGTCGGCGGCAATGCCGGTCGGATTGTTCGGGTTGTTGAACACGTTGAAAAAGTCGATATTGATCCGAAGCGTCACCTGCTCGCTCAGGTTCACGAATTTGAACAACGAGGCATCCATGAACCACTGCCGGACGCCCGGCAGGTACTGGTTACGCCACGGATGAAGCCCGCTATCGAAGGTCAGCCGTTGCACGTTCCCGTTGTTCAGCCGGACCCATACGTTGTTGGTGTCCCAGAACTGGCTCAGGTTGGTATTGGAGGGGGCGTTGGCCGGGAGCGTCGTGGAACCCCATGGGATGAGAGGCTGGCCCGCGGGCTTGTAGTTGTCCGGGACTCCCATGACGCCGTTGGGGCGGCCCTGCGCGTCGCGGCTGTTAATCCGGTTCGACGGAATGTAGGCGTTCCAGTAGAGGAAACCGGGGAAGCAAACCCCGCTGCGGCAGTCCTCGATCGGATACTTCTCACCGTATATCTCGATCGGGTTGCCATTCGGGTAGATGCTGCCGGCCGCGCTTGGCAGCGTCCAGAAGTTCGTTCGCCAGTTGCCCGTACCGGCGATCTGCCAGCCTCCGACGACCTGATCCACCCATCCGCCCGTGTTGGCGAATTTCTTACCACGGCCGAAGGGGAGATCGGCAATCCAGTTCCAGCGGACCTGATTCTGCGGCGTCGTGGTGTCCCGTTGATAGTTGATGAACCGGTTCAACTGGTTGAAATCCGACGGTACGGCGTTGGGGAGATAGCTGCCGATCTCTGGGACGGTCCCGGTGGCGGCCAGCGTGTTCCCGGACACCCAGAATATCTGGAAGCCAAGGCCGTTGTGGTAGCGGCGCTCGAGCTCGGCCTGGAAGCCATTCCAGCGGGAATACCCGGTGCTTCCGTACCGGCTCACCGATCCGTATACCCGCTGGTCGTAAGGCCGCCGCGCCACGCCCGAGAACTCTCCCGTGGGCAGAGCCGTTCCGCGGGTCGCGTACCAGATGTAGTCCGGGACGCTGTCGTTGAGCGCGGTGGTTTGTTGAATGTCGGCCGAGTAATTGCCGACGTACGCCAGCCGCACCACCATGTTGTCGACGACTTCCTTCTCGACCGTGAAGTTCCAGTCGTGTACCTTGGGATCCCGGAGGCGGGGATCCAGTTGCACCGCGGTAAACCCCCGCGCGATGGTTCGCGTGTCGTTGACGTTGATGACCGAGGCGTTGTTGGTGTTCACACCGGCGATGTACTGCGGCACGGAGCGCAAACCGTAGTTCGGCAATCCGTCGGGCGAGAGCGCGGTGTTGGTCACGCTGGTCTGGAAACCGGCCGAGACGATCTGCTGGTTGTTCTGGCTGCCGAACCAGTTGGTGATCGGCTGAGTGTAGTAGGAAAGGCGATAACCGCCGCGAAGCACGAATGACCTGGCGCCATCGAGACCGCGGTAGGCGAAGCCGAGGCGCGGGCCGAACTGCTTCCAGTCGCGGTGGATGAGAAACTTCGGCAGACCCGCATCCTGATAGGGGATCACCTTGCCGCCGAAGGTGTTCAGTGCGTTCAAGCTGGCCGGAAGCACGGCCTGGAGCTTCAGGAAATTGTCGACGCTTGTGCCCAGCACGTAGGCCTTGCGGTCGAGGTCGAAGCTGGTCAGCAGGTCGTTCTTGTCGTGCAGCGGCGAGCGATATTCGTAGCGAAGGCCCAGATTCAAGTTGAGCCTCTGCGTCACTTTCCAGTTGTCCTGGAAGTAGGGTGCGTACTCCTGGCGCCGCAGGAACGACCAAGGGCGGCGGAACGTCGTGGCGTAGTTCATCACGCCAAGATACATGTTGGCCATCGGATGGCCGGTGAACGGCGCCGAGATCGGGTTTGTCGCCGTCGACGTGCGGTCGTAGAGCGAAGTGGCGAGGGTGCCGACGCCGAAGCTCCCCGCCGCCGAGACGATCGACTTCGGCACGTCCTCGAACCGGAAATGGAACCCGAACTGGAACTCGTGCCTTCCACTCACCTTGGTGGCGTTGTCCTGGACCGTCAGAAAGTTGCTCACCAGGAAGAAGGGCTGCTCGCCGCTCAGCGAGTAACTGTTCGAAGGGCCGAGATTCATGCCGTCGACAACGGGCCAGTTGCGGGCGCTGAAAGGATTCGGCAACCCGAGCAGGGCCGCGTAGTCGGTCTTGTTGTCGCCGGCGCCGCGATTGTGCCAGTCGCGCAGCCCGCTGACCAGCACCTCGTTGGTGAGGGTCGGCGAGAAGGTGTGCAGCCAGGTGGCCGAAAGCGAATGATTCGGCCACCAGCGCGTGGTCTGCTCGATCACACGCATGTCGTTGATCGGCAGGAACGGAGCGTTGGCGCCGCCCAGCAGCTCGAAGTGCTGGTTATAGGAGAACCGCACGAAAATCATGTCGACCGCCGGGATCCGATGGTCGACACGGATATTGCGGGTGTCCTGGTCGAGCGGCCGGCGCGACAATCCGATCCAGTTGGCATCCACCAGCGGATTGATCTGCGCATGCGTCGGCAGCGCCGTGTGGTCGAACAGGAACTTCGTTGTCGGACTGAGGCGCGCCGGGTCGATGGTGTTGGCCACGCCGCGGAACGCCAGCGGCTGCCGGTTCCATGAGGTCCGATCGGTAGTGGCCGGATCGTAGAGGGTGTAGGCTCTGCCGGTTGCGTCAATCAGGCCGCGGAAGTCGCCATTGCGCATTTCCGCTGTCGGCACCGACATGCGCGTCGTCGTGTTGGTGACGAACCGCGTCTGCTCCCAGTTCCAGAAGAAGAACGTCCGGTTCCGGCCGTCGTACAACTTGGGGAGGATGACAGGGCCGCCCAGCGAGATGCCGTACTCGTTGCGGTTCACGTAGGGCGGCTTGTTGTAATAGTCTTCGCGGCGGCGGGCCACTCCATAGCCGCTGTTGCGGTTGGTGTAAAACGTGGCCCCGTGGAAATTATTAGTGCCGGCGCGAGTGGACATTACCACCGACGTCGGCCGCGAGAACTTCGCCGAAGAGTTATTCACTTCGATTCTCAGCTCTTCGAGCGCGTCGAGGCTGGGCTGCCGCGCGACGTCCCACCCCTCCCAGACCTCGTTCTGCGGGGCCCCGTCGACCAGCAGGATATTGGTTCCCGTGCGCAGGCCGTTGCCCTGGAGACGCCCGCCGATGCCGTGGCCGTGCGAGGACCACTGCACACCCGGCACGGTTACCAGCAGGTTCTGGTATCCGCGGCCGTTCACCGGCAACTGCTCGATACGCTTCCGCTCGAGCGATTGGCCAAGAGCGGGCGAATCCGTCCTTACGATGGGTGTGACGTCGATCACCTCCACGGTTGTCGTCGCCGTGGCCACCTTCATCACGATGTCGACACTGGCGTCCTGCTGGACCTGCACGGTCAGGGAACCCTCGAAGCCCTGCATCCCCGGGAATTCCGCCTTGATTCGGTAGGCGCCCGGAGTTACGCCGGGGAAAACGAACAGTCCCGCCGAGTTGGTGACGGTTTCACGCGTCACGTTGGTCGCCGTGTTCGCCAGGACAACCTTAGCGGCGGGCATGACCGCCTGCGCGGGATCCACGACGGAACCACGGACGGTGCTATTGGACGCCTGCGGCCAGACCGCGATGGGAAGAAGCAGAGCCGCGAAGCAAACCGAACTTGCAAGACACTTCATACGCCCCCCCCTCTGAAACTACTGCGGTTCAGCTTAGCCAGAACCGGAAGCAGATGCAAGCGGTCGGAGCTTATGGCTCGGTTACGGTTACGTAGCGGCCGCAATCGACTTCTGTGAGCTTCTGTCGCAAGCCGCCTGGCCATTGGATTTCCAAAGACCTGGCGGTGGCGTCCCTCCCCATTCCAAAGTGGACGGTCTTGTCGCTTGACGAGCCGTATCCGGTCGCGGTCGTAACCCGGTTCCACTGCTCACGTCCGGACGCGCCGACGACGTGAACCAAAGCCCCGATCCCGTCGCGATTGCTGTTGTGGCCGATCAACCGGAGCCCCAGCCAGTGGTTTACCTTCGGTGAGGTGTTACGGAACAGCGCGGCCGGTTCGCCGATGCGGCTCACGACGACGTCGATTCTCCCGTCGAGGTCGAAGTCGCCGAACGCAGCTCCCCGATGGCGGGCGGCGGCGCGAAGGTCCGCCCCTGCGTTCGCAGTCACATCGAGGAACCGCCCGTTGTCGAGATTGGCCATCACCAGGTTGGGGTGGCGTGACTTGCGATGGGAGTATTCCTCCACGTTGTCGTCAATGGCGCCGCAAGCGGCGAACAGGTCCTTCCGGCCGTCATTGTCGAAATCGTAGATTCCGTTGCTCCATCCTGAGTAGGTCAGGGTGTGACGTCCAACGCCGCTGGGGTAGGTGCTGTCGGCAAAGATGCCCTTTGGCAGGCCGCGAAACAAGGGGAACGTCTCGTTGTTATTGGCGGTCACGAAGAGGTCTTCATAGCCGTCGTTGTCCACGTCGCGGGCGTCGGAGCCCATGGAACTGACCGCCCGGCCATCGGCGTTGAAAGCCACGCCGGACTGGAGCGCCATTTCGCGAAACCTGCCCTCGCCCTCGTTCCGGAACAGGAAATTCGGGACCGTGTCGTTGGCGACGAACACATCGAGGCGGCCATCGCGATCGAAATCAAGAAAGGCGGCGGACATGCCCTTTCCAACGTGCGATCCGATTCCCGAGGCCGCGGAGACGTCGGCGAACGTGCCGTCGCCGTTGTTATGATAAAGCGCATTCGGCAGGCCCTCGTAGTATTTGGGATGGCAATAGGTCCGGGCTTTGCCAATGGTGCAAGGCGGCTCTTTTTCGGGGATCCACACGCAGTAGTTGACCACGAACAAGTCGAGCCGCCCGTCGTTGTCGTAATCGAACCAGCCGGCACCGATCGACCAGGGCTTTTTTCGTCCGGCATCGTGGCCCAGACCGGCTTTCGCGGTAACGTCCTCGAACGACCCGTTCCCGCGATTGCGCAGGAGCGTGTTCCGATTGACGCCCGCAAGGAACAGGTCCGTGAAACCATCGTTATCGTAGTCCCCCGCGGCCACCCCGGTAGCGAAGCCCTCGCCGCGCACTCCCGCCGCGTCCGTCGCATCGGCGAACCGGCCACCGCCGTCATTGCGGTACAGCCGGTTGTAATACGACGGGTCCGGTTTGTTCAACGTGGGCTGGAGTGCCCCGTTCACGAAGTAGATATCCGGCCGCCCGTCGTTGTTGTAGTCGAACACCGCCACGCCGCCGGCCATCGGCTCGATCTGCCGCCGCTGGCCGGCAGCGGAGTCCCGCAGTACGAACTGGACGCCGGCTTCCGCAGAGATGTCCCGGAATTGGATGACGGGCGCATCGGCGGACTTCAGAACGGACAGAAGCACCCCCGCGGCCAGCGCCGCGCCAGCGCCGATCGACCAACGGATCGAAGTCACTCGGCGGGATTGTAGCACGAGTTTTGTCGGTGCTCTTGGATGGTAGCGCTAACGGGAATCGAACCCGTATTTGAGCCTTGAGAGGGCTCCGTCCTAACCGTTAGACGATAGCGCCGCGGACTGCCGTCCATTATACCGCCATACCGCGGCCGCGCCCGATTTCACGGCACCAGGGCGTTGATCTCGCGCAGCAGGCGCGCGTCGAACTTCGGCTTGCGATCGTAGCTGAGCAGGCCGTTGACCTCCTGCTCGACGTCGGTCAACTGCGTGTAGCAGACGCCGGCGAACAGGCGCAGCCGGCGGATCCCCTGGTACAACCCGCGCAGGCGTTCGAGCGCCGACTCCGCCGTCTTCTCGACGCCCGAGTAGCCCCAGGCGTCGGAGGGCGCCTGGGCGCCCGCCGGGATGTATGCGATGCCGCCGAACTCGGAAAGAAAGACAGGCGCGCCGTTGTAGGAGTAGCCGGGCACGAGCGCGGCGCGTCCGTTGGGTGGAAACGGCGCTCCGGGCTTGCCCGCGTCCTTGTACTTCTCGAACAGGCGCTCGCCCGTGGCGGCGTAGTCGTGAATGCCGAACAGGTCGTAGGTGTCCACGTGCTCCCAGCCGTCGTTTTCGATCACCAGGCGCGTGGGATCGAGCGACCGTGTGAGCCAGTACAGCGCCCGCAGGTGATCCTGCTGCTGGCGCTGGCGCGGGTCGGGCGTGCCCCAGCTTTCGTTGATCGGGATCCACAGGATGATGGAGGGGTGATTGTAGTCGCGCTCGACGGCTTCGATCCACTCGCGCGTGAACCGCGCGGCGTAGTCCTCGTCGAACAGGTAGGCGTTGGCCATCTCGCCGGAGACAAGAAACCCGAGCCGGTCGGCCCAATACAGGTAGCGCGGATCCTCCACCTTCTGGTGCTTGCGCGCGCCGTTGAAGCCCATCTCGAGCGCGGTCCTGATGTCGAACTGGATGGCTTCGTCCGACGGCGGAGTCAACAGCGTCTGGGGCCAGTAGCCCTGGTCGAGGACCATCTTCAGGAACACGGGGCCGCCGTTGAGCATCACCTGGCCGCTCTCGGCGCCGACCGAGCGGAATCCGAAATAGGAGGCAACGCGGTCCAGCACGCGGCCCTCCCGGCGCAGCTCGAAGGTGACGTCGTAGAGGTTCGGCTGGCGCACGCGCCACAACCGCGGGCCGGCGATTTCGAGCGACAGCCGCGCCGCCGGGCCTTCGGCGAGCGCCGAACCGGCCCCCGCCGACTCCTTCCCGAAGCGGATGGCGGCGTGCAACTCGAGGTCCGGCTGCGGCCGCGCGATGCGCGCCTGGAACCGTACCGTGCCGCCGGGAGAAGGCGTGATGCGGACCTTCTCGAGGTAGCTCTCCCCAGTCGCCTCCAGCCACACGGTCTGCCAGATGCCGGTGGTGCGGGTGTAGAAGATGCCGCGGGACTCGAGCTCCCAGTACTGCTTGCCGCGCGGGATGGTGCGGTCGGTGGGTGGATCCTCGGCGCGCACGGTCAGGATGTTGGCGCCGGCGGCGACCAGGTCGGTGACGTCGAACCGGAACGGCGTGTGGCCTCCTTCGTGCCGCCCGGCCAGCCGGCCGTTCACCCAAACCATGGCGCGGTAGTCGACGGCGCCGAAGTGCAGCAGCGCGCGCCGGCCCTGCCAGCCGGCGGGGAGCGAGAAGGCGCGGCGATACCAGACCCACGGGTGGAAACCGCGGTCGCCGATCCCGCTGCGGGGGCTCTCAAAACAAAACGGGACCAGAATGTTTCGGGAAAACTTCCTCGCCCCGCCCGCCCAGTTCTCTTGCAGGCCCCGGTTGGCGTCGTCGAACTCGAACTCCCAGCGGCCGTTGAGGTTCACCCACGACTCCCGCTGGAACTGCGGCTGCGGATACTCGGGGCGCGGAATCTCCTGGCCCCAGACGACCGCTGACAGCAGGATGAGGAACACGCTTCCAGGGCTTCGCATCGGGACCAGCGTAGGCCAGCCCGAGCCGCCAAGGCAAGCCGGCCGTGGGGGGGTTGACACCGGAGGCGAACAGGAATAGGTTTTCCTTAATGGCACCAGGGCGGTCAGGACCAGGTGCCATGCAGAAAGGGGTGTTGGAATGAACCAGCGGCTTCTCAGTTTTGCTGCGGCGCTGTGCATGATCGGTGCGCAGGTTGCCCCAGGGCAGGAATATCGCGGCCGGATCCAGGGTACGGTCACCGATCCATCCAGAGCCGTGGTTGCCGGTGCGACCGTCACGCTGCGGAACAACAATACCGCCGTGTCCGCCAACCGTTCCACCGATGCGACCGGCCACTACCTGTTCGACCTGGTTGAGCCCGGGGTCTACACCGTCACCATCGAGCTGCAAGGGTTCAATCGCTTCCTGCAGGAGAACGTGCTGGTGGAAAACCGCAGCGACGTAACGGTGAACGGATTGCTCCGGATCGGCGGCGTATCGGAAACAGTAACCGTCACCGACTCGCCGGTCTCCGTGAAGTTCAACACCACGTCCATGGAATTGACACTGGATAACACCATGGTCAAGCACTTGCCGATCGTGGCCCGGAACCCGTTCACGCTGGCCCTGCTGAATCCCGCAGTGGTCAGCCGCTACACGGCGCAGAAGAACCCGTTCTTCATGTGGGCGGCGAGCACCGTGGAGGTCGGCGGATCGCAAAGCCGCACCAACGACGTGCTGGTCGATGGCATGCCTGTGATGCTCGGACCGAAGAGCTCCTACGCGCCGACCATGGACAACACCACCGAAGTCACCGTGCAGCAGAACAGCGTGGACGCCGAGTATGGCCACAGCTCGGGCGGGGTTATCAATGTCTCCATGAAGTCCGGCACCAACGACGTCCGTGGAACCGGGTATTACTTCGGCCGGAACCCGTCTCTGAACGCGGTCTCCAATCCCCTGACCCGCGCGCCCAACCTGGTTCGCAATCATATCTGGGGTGGCTCCGTCGGTCAGCCGATCCGGAGGAATCGGATCTTCAACTTCTTCGCCTATGAACAGTGGCGGCAGAGGGACCCGCAGTTCGACCTCAGACGCATGATGACGCCGCTCGAACGCCAGGGCGACTTCTCCCGGTCGCTGAACTCCACCGGCACTCTCCGGACGATATACGATCCGTGGACATCCCGGCTCGATGGGAGTCAGGCCACGCGCCAGCCTTTTGCCGGAAACACGATCCCACGGACGCGAATAGACCCTTCGGCGCAGCAGTTCCTGGCGGAAATGTGGGCGCCGAACGGCCCGGGCGTGGATGTCACCGGGCGGAATAACTTCACCGCCACGTATCCGCGAAAGATCGATTACCACAACCTCAGCAACCGGACCGATTTCATCCTTACCGATACGGTGCGCGGTTTCTTCCGTTTCAGCCGCTTTCGAACGACGCTGGACGACACCGACTTCACGCCCAACCACTCCCGCATCTTTCCCAATCCCAATGGCGGAACCATGCATGCGTTGAATGTCTCGGGCGACGTGGTCTGGTCCATCAGCGGCCGGACGATGCTGAACTTCCGCACCAACTACATTTCCAACAATGACGACTACGATGCGCCTGGGCAGTATGCGTCGCTCGCGACTTACAAGGAGTTCTTCCCCGAGGCCACCGACTTCTACACTCGCTACCTGGCGATCGGCGCGCCCTTTTACTATCCCGGAATCAGCATTGGTGGAGGCAGCCCGGGCGGCGGTTACGGAAAAGCAAGCTGGTGGTTCCAGCACCCGCAGTCCTACTACGACGCTGTCAAACTTTCACGCCAGCATGGCCGTCATTTTCTCAAGACGGGTTTCGAATTCCGAACCTTGAGAGTGGACGCGATCCGGCCGCAGGCCTTTAATTTCGTGTTCTCCGATGAGGAGACCGCCAACAGTTTTGTCGGCCCGAACACCAGGGTGAGCGGCGATGCCTGGGCGAGTTTCCTGCTGGGCGCCATGAGCACGGGTGGTTCCTGGGCGCGTCACGAGCCCTTCAAAAAGGACACTTCTCATTACTACAGTGTGTTCGTTCAGGATGATTTCAAGCTGACCCAGAACATCACGCTGAATCTGGGCCTCCGGTATGAGTACGAAAGCGGCCTCTTCGACCGCGGCGGGACTTACCGGGGTTCCCAATTTGAGCCCAATCGTTATTCGCGAGGCTTGGATCTCACCAACGCTATTCCGGAGTTCCAGGGTCCCGGGCGGCCGAACATTCCCGCCCCGGCGGCGGCCCTGATGGATCGTCCCTACCAGTTCAACGGCGCCTGGCTTTTTGCCGATGAGAACCATCGAGGAATGTGGGACCCGCAGAAGCTCGTGCTGCTGCCAAGGGTCGGTATTGCCCTCCGCCTCAATGACAGGAGTTCGCTGCGCGTCGGCTTCGCGCGCTTCCTGACTCCGTCGGTCCTCCAGCGCGACAACGATGTCCTCGGCAGCACCCCCGTGCCTGGCTACGGTGCCAATACACCCGTGGCTCCCAACCTTCAGGGCGTCCCCCAACAGCGACTCAGCAACCCCTTCCCCGCCGCCACCAATCCCGTTGTCCCTCCCGTGGGGAAAGGCGACGGGCGCTACACACAGATGGGCGGCGATGCCGTTTGGGATAAGCGCGATCTGATCACGGCCGTGAACGATCGGTTCAATTTCACCCTTCAGCGCGAAACCGTCGCCCGCTTCCTGGTCGAGGCGACCTACTTCTTCAACATCGGCCGCGACCGCCCCTACACGCTCAATCTGAACCAGGTCAATCCTCAGATCATCAACACGCAGCGTGCCGCGCTGACCCAACAGCTTGCCAATCCCTTTTATCAACTGCTGCCGGCGGACAAGATGCGCGGGCCGCTCCGCAATCAGCGGACGGTATCCCTGCAAAGCCTCCTGCGGCCCTATCCACACTACAGCTCGGTGAGCCAGCAAAACACCGACGGCGTCAGAGAGCGTTACCACTCCTTCCAGCTTCGGGTCCAACGACCGTTCGCTAACGGCTTCAATTTCCTGCTGGCTTACAACTACAACCAGGAGCGGTCCCAGGAGTTCTTCAACAAAGAGGAGCAATTCCTGAACCAGTTCCGCTGGGAAGACGGGCCGCGTCCGCGCCACCGGATGACCGTCGGCGGAACCTATGAGTTTCCGTTTGGAAAGGGTCGGAAGTTCCTCTCCCGGACTCACTCCGTCGCCGACGCGGTTTTGGGCGGCTGGACCGCCAGCGGAATCTACTGGTATTATGCCGGCAACCGTCTACGATTCGGCCAGATCGATCTGCTCGGCGAGCCGAGGATCGATAATCCCGACAAGTGGGGCCTGATGTTCAACCCCGCCGCGTTCCGGTTCAATCCCAATACCGCCTACGAAGTACGGAGCAACCCCAGATCGTATCCGGGCGTGCAAGGAGCCGGATACAAGAACGTCGACGTCAATATCGCCAAGTTCTTCCGGATCAACGAGCGCTTCCAGCTCGAGTTCAAGATGGAGGCTTACAACCTCACCAATACGTTCGCCGGCGCCGATCCCAACCTCTCGGTGACGAGCCCGGCTTTCGGGCGCGTCTCGGCGATGGCCTCCGGAACTCAGGGTCGCGAGTTCCAATACAACCTTCGCCTGCATTTCTGACCGGCGCCGCGCCCTATCATAAGAGGATGCTGCTGTTCGCGCTCCTCTTCTGGCAGGCCGCGCAGAACCCGCCGCCGCCGTCCTACCGGATCACAGAGGCCGAACGGGAGCGGATCGCGGCGCGCACCGAGGCTCTCGGGGAGAGGATGGCGGCGTTGCGCGCCTCCGGGCGGGATGCGGCGTTGCTTGCCGACGTCGAGATCTTCCACAAGGCCGGGGTCTGGATGCTGCGGCATCCGGAGGAGTTCTACCGGCAAGAGTACGTCGACTACGCGCTGCGGGCGCTCGAGAAGGGCATGGCCCGCGCCGCCGAGCTGGAGGCGGGGCGTCCTTCCTGGCCCTCGCGCAAGGGCCGGCTCATTCGCGCCTACCGCTCGCGGGTCGATGCCAGCGTCCAGCCCTACGGCCTGTTCATTCCCGGCTCCTACGAGCCGGGCCGCCCGATGCGCCTCGACGTCATCCTGCACGGCCGCAACGCGACGCTCACCGAGGCGAGCTTCATCGCCGCGCACGAGGACGGCAAGCAGGCCACAGCGCCGTCGGAACACCTGGAGCTGCACGTGTTCGGCCGCACCAACAACGCCTATCGCTGGAGCGGCGAAACGGACGTGTTCGAGGCGCTCGCCTCCGCCGGCTCGCGCTACACGGTGGATCCCGCGCGCACCGTGCTGCGCGGCTTTTCCATGGGCGGCGCCGGCGCCTGGCATCTCGGCCTGCATCATCCGGACCGCTGGGCCGCGGTCGAGGCCGGCGCGGGCTTCACCGAGACCCGGCGCTATGCGCGGTTGGGAGAGATCCCCGGCTACCAGGAGAGGACGCTGCGCATCTACGATGCCGTCGAGTACGCGCGCAACGCCTGGAACGTGCCGGTGGTCGGCTACGGCGGCGACGAGGATCCGCAATTGCAGGCCTCGGTCAACATCCGTGAGAAGCTGGCTGCGGAGGGCCTGGCGCTCGCCGATCTGCGGTCGCTTTTCCTGGTGGGTCCCGGGACGGGACACCGCTGGCACCCGGAGAGCAAGCGCGAATCGGACCGGTTTCTCGACGCGATCCTGGCGAAGCCGCGGCCGGTTCCCGACCAGGTCCGCTTCCTCACCTTCACCACCCGCTACAATCGCTGCTTCTGGATCGCCGTCGAGGGCCTGGAGCGCCACTACGAGCGCGCCGAGGTGATGGCGAGTCGCGATTCGGGCAAGGTGCTGCTTAGGACGGTGAACGTGTCGAGGCTTGCCGTGGACGCCCCCGGCCCTGTCGACAGGCCGGGAGGCCTGTCCCACGTCGAAGTGGACGGCCAGGCGATGCCCGCCGGCACGCGAGTCCTCGAGAAACGCGGCGGCCGCTGGAGACCGGGCCCCACCGGCTCCGTGCGGAAGCGTCACGGCCTGCAAGGCCCCATCGACGACGCCTTCCTGGACAGCTTCCTTTGCGTGCGACCCGAGGGCGGCTCACCGGCGCTCGATCGCCTCGCGCGCGAGTACGCCAAGTGGCTGCGCGGCGACGTCCGCATCAAGGACGCCAGCGCGGTGACGGAAGCCGACATCGAAAACCATCACCTGGTCCTGTTCGGCGATCCGGCGAGCAACCGTCTGATCGCCAGGGTGGCGTCGCGGCTGCCCATACGCTGGGACCGCGAGAGCATCCGCGCCGGTCGCCGCCGCTTCCCCGCGAAGGGCCACACACTGGTGCTGATCGCGCCGAATCCGCTGAACCCGGAGCGCTACGTGGTGCTCAACAGCGGCCACACCTTCGGCGAGCGCGACTTTGGCGGCACCAACGCCTTGCTCTACCCGCGCCTGGGCGATTACGCGATCCTCGACGCCGAAGGCCGCGTCGTGCGCGCCGGGCTGTTCGACGACGACTGGCGTCTTCCGGCAGAGGACCGATAGCCGGCGCCTATTTCTTGAGCGGGCGCAGTTCGAGGTTCCGGAAGAACACCTCGGCCCCCTCGGACTGGAACAGGATTTTTCCACGTACGCGATTCGCACCGGCCCCTTCGTTGGCCACCTTGCCGTTGACCACATACTTAACGCTGTCGCCGTCGGCGAAAAGCTCCAGCAGATTCCACTCGCCGTGCAGTTTTTCGTATTCCGCCACTGGATCGCGGTAGCCTGCGAGAGTGGGCGAACCCCCGGCTACGGGATTCTTCCCGTAGCGGTTGAAGCGTCCGCGGGTCTTACTCTCACCGGCCCTCGTCAGGCTGGTGGTGTCACCCACAAGAATGATGTCGCCGGTGCCTCCCTCGATGATCTGAAACTCGATCGAGACCGGCCAGACCTTGTCCGGACCGCCGACGTGAAACAGGATGCCGCTGTCCCGAGCCCTGCCCTCGCGCGGCGGCCAGGTCTTCTCACCCCACTTGAACTCGGCGCGCAGGGAGTAGTTCTCATACTCCTGCCTGGTGATGAGGTAGCCGTACTCCTTACCCGAGATGCAAATCACGCCATCGCGAACCTGGAGGACGCTTTCGGGATCGCTGTTGAGACCCTTCGTCTGAAGGAACCTGTCGAAGCCGTCCAGGTTCCTGCCGTTGAAGAGCTGGATGGGTTTCCCAAGATCGGCGGCCAGGGCGGTCGTGGTTGCGAACAAAAGCAGTGTGCGAAAGACCATGGTTACCTCCGCGGGTTCATTCTATCCCACCTCCAGCAGCTCCCGCCGCGGACCTCGAAACCTGCGCTTGCAGGAACGCCAGCAGGTCGGCGAGCTCTTGTCGCGTCAGATTGTCGGCGAAACCGTCCGGCATCAGCGAGACCGGTGACGGCTGCATGGAGCGGACCTGCTTGCGTGGAATCCGCACGCGGTCGCGCGGGCCACTGATGATCACCACGACCTCCCCAGAGCTTTCCCCTCGCACCCCTGTGTAGACCTCGCGGTCCGTCTCGACGCGGTATACTTCATGGCCCGGAACGAAACTCGCGCTCGGATAGACGATGGCCTCCAGGAGATCGAACCCGGATCGGACCGCTCCGATCGCGGTCAGGTCGGGACCCAAGTCCCCGCCCTCCGCCAGGATGGTATGGCAACTGCCGCAACCGGCTTTCTCTCCGAAGAAGACTCCCCGGCCGCGGTCGATATCGCCTCGATGGAGCAGCGGCTCCAGCTCCTCCAGCCGTGCCGCTCGGGATTCCTGATTCTTCCGGATTCGATCGAGCAAAGGTCGGGCTGCGCTCCGGACTCCCGGCGGAAAGTTCTTCAGCATCAGGGGAATTCGTTCCGCGACCATGCCTTCCGGCGAGTACCGCGACTGGATCAACCCGGCGACCATGGCTTTGCCGACCTGCTCGGAGCGCGCCGCATGATAAGCCTCCAGCACGTGCGGCAGGATCAGCGGGTCGTGCCCGAGTTGTTCTTTGGCGAGCGAGAGTAACTGGGCGTCGCTCAGTTTCGAGCGGCCGAGCACCTGGGCGGCTGATTGGCGCAGGTCGGCGCCGGTCTCGGGTCGCAGCAGTCGCCGGAGGAACTGGAAACTCGAATCGGGCAGCGACGGCTTCCGCGGCGCGAGTGCGCCGAGCGCCAGCACGCGCAGGTCGTTGGACTCGGATGCATCCGCGGCCACCCGCTCGAGGTCTTCGTCGAGCGACGTCACCTGGCGGGAGCGGATCAGGCTCACCACCCGCCCGCGCAGCGCGGCGTCCCTGCCGGCCAGATGCTGCCGCAACCGTTGGTCCACTGTGCCGGCAATTCCTTCACCGCGCACTGATCGATCGTGTCGAGCAGGAAAAGGTGCTGTCTCGCGTCCGGCGCAGCTTCGCCGAGCACGTCGGCGATCAACATCTGCGTCCCGGGTTTCTCGCAGAGGGAAACCAGCGTCTGCTGAATGGCAGCCGCTTCCTCCGGTGGGATCTCTCGCCGGCGGAACCGGGCTCGCAACAGACTCAGCACCTCTTCGGACCAGTCCGGGTGACGGGAAACCACCCACAACGCCGTACGCCGCAGTTGCGGATCCGGATCGTTCAGGTTCCCGGCGAGGTGCTCGCGCCGGAGTGGAGAGCCGTCCATTTGGTCCAACGCGATCAAGGCGGCCTTGCGCACCTTGGGGCTGCGGTGCTTCAGCGCCTCGATGACCGGCGCCGGGGCCTTCAGCGTGATCAGCGAGTAGATGATGGAGTGCTCGACAAACCGATCCTCCGGATTGGAGGACGCTGCCAGCAGGGCCAGTACTGCCCGCGCGTCGCCGATCTGGCCCAGAGCTGTGGCCGCCTGCCGCCGCGCCGCCGGGTGGTCGCGCCGGACCATCTCCAGCAGGCGGTCCAGCGCCTGGCCGTCCTTGCTCAGCCCGACCATGCGCGCGGCTGCCACGCGGACGATAAAGTGCGCATCGCGCAAGGCGGCCCGCACCGCTTCCGGGGCTTTGCCTCTTCCGATCCGAGCCAGCGCAAACACGCCGGCGGCGCGAACCTCCGGAGATGGGTGCGATTCACGGATCCCGATCAGCGGCTCGATGGCTGCCTCGCCCGCCTGAATCAATAAATCGTGGGCCTTGTCTTGCACCGCAGGACGTGGATCACCCAGAAACCGCGCTGTCTCCGCCGGCGGCCTGCTCTCCAGTTTCAGGTTGAGCCCCCACGGATCCTCGACTCCAGGCGCGCCTTTTCGCCGCACGCGGTAAATGGCTCCCTTGACCTGGGGTTTCGCAATTCGGGAAACCGGGCAGCTATGCAGATACCACGCCCCGGTCTCGACCACCAGCAGGCTGCCGTCGGCGTCTTCGGCAACGTCGGTGGGATGAAAGTCCATGTCACTCGAGACCAGGAAGTCCTCATCCCGGGTGCGAAAAGTGGCGCCGTCGCGCTCGACCACATGCCGCAGGATCCGGTGCGAGTTGAAGTGGGCGCTGAAAAGGCTCCCGCGGTATTCGGCTCCCAAGCCGGCTCCGCGAAACAGCAGCAATCCCGCGGGCGCGACGCGGGCGAACTTCGTCATCGCCGGCATCAGCTCGCCGGTGCGCTTATAGGTGTTGCTGTCGACGATGGGGCGCCACTTCGGGTACACCCCGCCCTCGACGTAATGCAGCAAACCGTCGCGCTCCCCCAGGGCGGGGTTGCGATAGTAAGTGATCGTGCCGATCGTCTCGCCGGCGGAGGTGAAGACCATCTCGATGCCGTTGTCGTTGCCGCCGCCGACGATCCACTCCAGGCCGCTGCCGTCCGGACGGAACCGGAAAACTCTGCCGGCGGGTCCCACCAGCGTCGTGCCCTCTTTGGTCTTGATGTTGTGCTGCCCCAGGTTGTATGTGAGATACATCCAACCGTCCGGACCAAGGTACGGTCCGTGGAGCGTGGTTCCGTTGGAGTGCAGTGGCCAGCCCGTGAGAACCACTTCGCGCCGGTCCGCCACACCGTCGTTGTCCGTGTCCTGGAATCGCAACACGTCGGGCGGCGCGGCCACGTACAGGCTGCCACGATACCACTGGGCGCCCATGGTCATGCTGATTTTGTCGGCGAAGACGTTGCCGCGATCAAAGACACCGTCCCCGTTGGTATCCTCGAGCAGGCGGATCCGCATCTCGTGGTTGCGGTCCATCTCCTCGTCGCTCACGTTCTTGCCGGCGGATTCACAGACAAAGAGCCGCCCACGGTCGTCGAACGAGAGGAACATCGGATAGGCGACCATGCCGGCTGGGGTCGCTGTCGTGACCTCGAAGCCTTCGGGGACCTGAATGGACCCGAGACCCTTCGGGCCGGTGGCGCTCAAGTCCTGGAGGAACTTGCTCAAGAACCCGGTCCGCCGGTAGTACGGCAGCGACTTGGTCTCTCTCTGCCTGGATTGGCTGGGGCGAACCGAGTAAACGAGAGCCCCCGCCCCTACCAGGATCATAGCTGCCAGGGGAATAACTACCGCGAGAAGCTTTCGCCGAGTGCTTGTCAATGGTCTCCAGTTCAGCAACCGGTGCCCAGCGCAACACCGGTGCCCAGCGCTGCCCTGGGCTCAGTTTTCCGAAACCCCCGCCGGCCGCGAGTCGACCCGCCCGCCGCGGATCCAGCGCAGGATGTTGTTGTATTCCCGGCTCTGCTGGCGATCGGCCCAGCGGATGCCGCCGCCGTGGGAGAATTCGCGGCTGTCGCCCACGCCCTGGTCGTCGGTGGGCGAGACGGGCTTGTTGAGCAGCAGGCTGTTCTCCGGATCCTTCACGTTCACCACGCGCAGCGCGGCCTGGTAGTTGGCAGTCGACTTCTGTTGGGTCAGCACGCCGTACTCGTCGGCTTCGTTGAGCTTGAAGATGGTGTGGTTGGCGTGGCAGGTGGCGCAGGCCATGCCGTCGGCGCCCTTGGCGATCAGCACCGGCTCGACGTTGTACTTGAAGAACTGGTAATCGAGCAGGTCGTCGGCGCGGGCCACACCGCCGGAGGCGCGCGCCTCGAGCTGGGCGCGCAGGGCTTGCGCCGGACGCCGCACGTCGACATCCTGGTCGCGGACCAGCTTCTCCAGCCGCGAGACCACCTCCGGCTCCTTCTGGAACGATTCCATCGCGTGCAGCGAAGAGAGCGCCTGCCGGCGCACGGCAGCCGCGGCGTGGTCGAGGCCGGCGAGGAGAATCCGCCGGATCTCCGCCGTCGCCCCCTGGTAGCGGGCATCCTGGAGATTGAGCGCGCCGAGCGTCGCCAGCGTCTCGACGAACACGGCCGGCTCGCGGTGCTGGGGATAGCCGTCCCAGCTTCGCCGCGCCGGCTCGAGCTCGAGCAGCCGCGGATCGCCGAGGACCAGCTTCAGCGCCGCCTGGCGCGAGCCGGCCTGTGAGCTTCCCACGGCCGCCACCAGGCGCGGCGCCAGCTCCGGGTTTCGCCGCAGCGCGGGCATCTCGGCGGCTATCGCGACCAGGGCGGGGAAGACGGCGTCCTCGGCGGTTGTCTTCGACAGGCGCTCGGCGACCGCCTGCGCGATGCCGGCGTCGGCGGCCAGCTTTTTTTGTCGCCTGTCCGTCACCAGCGTGGCGGCTACGCCCACCGAAGCGGCATCCCCGCGTCGGATCATCGCCGCCAGTTGCGAGGCCGCTTTCGGGTCCGCCAGCGGCGTCTCTGCGAGCAGCGCGCGGGCGCTCTCGGCCACCTCGGCGCGCACTCCGGCCGGCGCCGACTCGACCAGATCCAGGACCCTCACGGCGAGGTCGGTGTTGATAGCGAACGGGCGCAGAAATTTCAGCGCGTGCAGCGTGCCGGTGATCAACGCCGGCGACGGGTCCACGAGCGCCGCCAGGAACGCCTCGTTCATCAGCGGCGCGGAGTCCTCATAGAACGTAGGCGGCTCGCTGTCGTTGCCGATCGACACCTGCGCGCCCGTGCCGCCGACGAGCGGATCGTAGAGCGCCGCCCACTTGTAGCCGTTCACCCACGGCCCGGCCAGCGTCGCGGCAACCGGTGCGCGCGCCAGCGCGGAAACCTCGCCCAGCCCCTCGCGCACGTGGTGCGTGTAGAGCGCGCGCAGCAGGCCGTCCTTGGCGAGCGGGCTTGCGGCAACCATGGCGTCGCGATAGCGCTGCGCCTGTCCGCGGACGTGCGCCTGGTGCGCCTGGCGGATCGCCGCGCGGTCCTGCTCGCGCTTCACGCGCACGTTCCAGGAGCCGTACAGGTAGCGGAGATTGTCGTCCAGCACCAGGTAGTAAGCCTCGATGAAGTTGCGCCGCACCCAGGGGTGTTCCGCGCGGCCCAGTCCGGCCATCAGCGTCCGCTCGATCGCTTCCTTGTGCTCCACGCTGCGGTCCCAGTACCACCACTGGTAGAGAGCCTGAATGGCGGCGATCCGAGTGGCGGGCACGGACTCTTCGGCCGCCAGCCGCAACAACTCCTGGCCGAGCTCCCACTCCTCGCTGATGTATTTGAAATGCTGGTTGAAGATGCGGGCGGCGCCCCAGCGCGTGCGCTCGTCCGGCGAAGCCAGCGCGGCGCGAATCGACGCCACCACGCGGGCGCGCGCTTCGGGCCGTCGGGAAGCCACCTGGCGAAGGGCCCAGGCGGAGGCGCGCTGCACCAGCTTGCTCGGATCGCCCAGTCGCGCCGCCAGCGTCTCAATCGAGTCGTGGTCGGCGAACCGGCCCAGGGCGACCGCGGCCTGGTAGCGCACCAGCACGTGGGGCGATTGGGCGAGCTTGCGGATGCGCGCCACGGTCGGGGCTCCCGGCCGGTCCCAGTGCTGGTCCAGCGCGGTCACCACCGCCGCCGGGTTGGTTTCCTCGAAGCCGGCCGGCGGGGCGGGGAAGCCGGCGCCCCAGCCGCGCGCGCCGCCACGGCCTTTCGGTCCCGGAAACAGGGTCGAGAGAGCCATCAGCGCGTACTGGGTGTCGCGGAACGGCGTATCGAAATTCTTGTAGTCGGGCTGCCCCTGCCAGGCGCCGCTCGGCGTCTGCCGCGACAGGCACAAATCGACGGCCTTCTTCAGACGCGGATCGTCCAGGCCGACTCCGGCGCGCGCCAGCGCGTACACCGCATGCCAGGTCTGGAAATCGGACGACCGCGGGCCTTCCTGTCCAGGGAGCGCCGGCAGCTTCCGCCGCAGCACGCGGCGCGTGCGCCAGTCGTACTCGGTCACTTCCATGCCGAGCGGCATGGCCCAGCTTCCATCGGGCTTCTGATGCGAAAAGATCTGCTGGACCAGTTGACCGATCTGGACCCGGTACTTTTCCCGATCCAGACTCACCAGGGCGTCCAGCTTCCAGGCCAGGTCGAGCATATCCGCCGGCTCGCCCGCGGCCACGGCTTCCTCGATCTGCCGCCGCAGCGCCGCGTGGCCGGCATCGCCTGTGCGCCGGTGCAGGTCCTCGAACAGCAGCGCGTTGTGCAGCGCGACTTCGAAGCCGGAGATCCGCGGCAGGTTGCCGTTGGATTCCGGCTGCGGCTCCTTCATGCCCGGCCAGTACATCTCCAGATATTTGGCGATGCCGCGGTAGAGCTCTTCGCGCCGCTCGCCGGTGACTTGCAGCTCAAACTTGTTCACCAGGTAGGCGACGCGGCTGAGCACGTTCCCCGGCGCGTGGATCATCCGCGCCCAGGAAGCGTCGGTCTTGCCGTAGATCGGCCGCGGGTTGTTGGCCAGCCGCTCGGTGAGAAACTGCAAGCTCTGGCGGGCGCGCACCGGGTAGCCGTTCTCCATGGCGAGCAGCTCGCCGCGCGTGCTGAAGTGCGTCGGGTGGCAGCCGATGCACAGCCGGGTCTCTTGCAGCGGGTTGGAAGTGCGCAGCGCCACGGCGCCCTTGCGGGGGACGTTGGCGTGCCAGCTATCGCCCTTTCGCACGATGTAATCCATGGCCGTGCGCACGGCCTGCCGCGGGTCGGCGTACGGCGGCGGCTCGTACAGCTCGGTCTGGAGCTGGTAGGCGGGATGGTTGCCCATCACGCGGATCCAGTAACGACCCGGCGCGATCACGCGGGGGACGAACTTGTGCAGCCCGTGGAAATTGGTGGATTTTTCCGGCTCGTAGCGCTCGCGGCCGCGCGTGTATTCCGCCGGCCGGCCGTCGGAGACGGTGAACACAGCGACGTCCACGGGCACGTCGCGGTCCAGCATCTCCAGGTTGACGTGCAGCAGCTTCTCCCCGGGTCCCTGGTAGTCGAACCGGTACCAGTGGACGCCGGCGAGCATCTGCTCGAATGTCTCCTGCGCGGTGCCCAGCCGCGGGATGTAGGGGCGGTCGTCGGCGGAGGAAAAAACCTTGCGGCCGAGCTCGATGGGCTCGGCCGATTCCCAACTGGTGTGCATCGCCGAGCCGAGCTGCGCGCCCGCCGCCGCACCCGTCCCCAGCGGAGCGAGCTCGATGTCTACGGCGATGGTGCGTCCTTTTTCGATGCCCGCGGGCTCCAGCGCCAGCGTGGCCTTGCCGGAGGCCGCCGGGCGCACGGTGGCGTAGAGGTCGGGATCGCCGGCGTGCAGCGCTTTTTCGATCTTTCCCCCGGCGGGATCGGTGAAGCGCACCGTGACGGCGTCGTCTTTGCGGAATGCGCCGGGTTGCGGCGCCCAGACGAGCAGGCCATAGGCGCGCCCGCTCTGGACCGCGAACTCCACGCCGCGGGAGGCGCCTGCGCCCAGGGTCACCCGGCGCGGGGCGGGACGTTGCTGGCCCGTCGCACCCAGGAAAAACAGCCCGGCTACCAGACCGGCCGCCGGCCGCAGCAGAACACCACGCATCGAAAGAGCCTCCCGGTTTGCTTCACCGTAGCAGATCGCCCGCCGCGGCGGCAAACGTCGAAAGGCCTGTCCTGGACAGGCCAGGAGCTGCTATTCGATGGGCAGCAGGACGGTGTTGCTCTCGCGGCCGTTGACCCGCACTTTCAGCTCGATCGTGGAACCCGCCGGCGCCTCATCCCCGATGCGCAGGCGCACCTCGACGGCGCCCACCATGCCGGCCGCTCCTCCGGCCCAGATCGTTGGCGGCTGCCAGTCTCCGGCCAGGATCTCGACCTTGTCTTCGAGCGTCCAGACCGGCGAGGACGGCAATGCGAAGCCGTCCGGCACGGGGCGATCGTAGCGTCCGAAGCCGGTGCCGTAGAGCTTCACCACTTCGTTGCGCCGCGCCGGGCTCTCCGGCGTGACCGGCGTTCCGTCTTCGTGCACGGCCGCGGCGAACTGCTTGCCCTCGACCGTTCGGGAGAAAAGGCCCGGAGCGTTGCGTGCGACGGTGAAGGTCCCGGAGATCTCCGGCTGGCCTCCCCAGCGAACCTTGACGGTCTGCTCGCCCTCGCCCAGATCCGCGGGCAGCAGCGCGTTAATCTGCTCCGGAGAGACGAACAGCAGCGGCAGGATCCGTTGCCCCACCAGCAGCACCACGCCGGCCAGCGTCTGCGCCAGCGGGTTGGTGGAGCCGGTCTCGTACTGCGGCGCCAGGCTTCCGCCGTGCACCGAGACCAGGGATCCTGGCGCGACTACCGCCTCCGGCGTCTCGCCGGCGGCGTTGCGTACGCCCGCCGGGGCGATGTAGGGTACCCTGTCGAACACGGCGCGCACGAAGCGCGGACCGGACATGCGCAGGAAGCCGGTGCGCGAGGTGCCCGCCAGGTCACCCTCCCAGCGGCGGAATCGGTAGCCGGGCTGATCATCGATCGCGATGGTCACCGGCGTATCGGAGGGATAGAAGCCGTCGGTCGACGGCGGATCCAGGCGGCACCGGGCGGCGCCGGCCGGTTCCTCGGTTGCCACCAGCAGGTAAGCGCTGCGGTAGTTGGCGGTGATGGTGCGCGACTCGACGCCGGCCAGCGTCACCGTATGGTCGCGCGCGCCGCCGTCGGACCAGGAAACAAACTCCAGCCGGTGTGTTTCGGTCATCGCAACCTGCGGCGGCAGGCTGATGCGCACCTCGGCGCCCGATTCCCGGTCCACGGTGCACGGCGTGCGGCAGTCGACGCCGTCCACCTGCACCAGGGCCCCGGGAGGATTCGAATGCACCACCATCTGGCTGAGCACGTCGTAATGGGCAGTCAGCACGAAGCCGTCGCCGGAGGCGTCGAGCGGCATCTTCACCGTCTGCGTGGCGGCGCCCCCGTTGGACCAGCGGCGGAACACGTACCGGCGGCCGCGCGCATCGGTCTGCTCGGCCTGCGCCGACGCCTGATGCTCGGAGCCGACGGCCCAGACGAAGTTGTAGGAGGGCCAGTTTTCCCGGCCGTCGATTTTCAGCTTCAGCAGGCCAGGGGTGGTGAGGAAGCCGGCGCGCACCCCACGCACGAACCGTCCGGTAATGGTCTCGGCCGGCATCAGCGCGGCCACCTTGTAGATGGAGTTCTGCCCGCCACCGGTGCTGAAGCTATCGAACACCCACAGCCCTGCCCGGCGGTCGTTCTGCGGCGAGGCCGCCGCCAGGGTGTGCTGCGAGTCCAGCGCCCAGTCGAATTCTCCGATGCACAGCTCGGCGACGCCGCCCGGCGGCAGGCCCGGCAGCGGCGTCGGCACCGAGGGCACCTCGCGCGTGCTCACGCACGGCAGCGCATCCGGCGTCGGGATGGTAGTTCGGTCGATCAGCAGGTTCAGTCCCATCGGCTCGGTCAGGAACTTCATCCGCCTGCCGGGCTCGAACCGCGCCGAGATGGTCATCGGTCCGCGCACATCCACGGTGCGCAGGAAGGCGTTCGGCGGAGAGTTGTTGAGCACCCAGCCGCCGAACACGAAGCCGGGATAGGGAAAGGCGTTCAGGATATGGGGACCCTGCTGGAGCCACAGCAACACGCTGGACCAGTAGCAGGTGTCATCCACGTAAACTATGCCGGCGCGGAAGATCGTGCTGCCCGCGTCGCCCGGGGCGCCGCACAGGGCCGGTCCGGCCGAGCCCACCGGCGGTGCGGTGGATCCGTCGAAGGAGAGCATGAAGACGCGGTGCTCCACGGTCAGCGTCGCCTTGAAGAAGATCACGGTCGGGTCCGCCGTGATGGTGATCACCTTCTGCGCGCTCGGGAGCAGCAAGCCGGTGGAGTCCGTCCACCCGCTGAACACGTACCGCGTCACGCGCACGTCGTTGTACTGGTAGCCGTCCACTTCGCTCTCGAACTGGAGGATGTGCTTGCTGCCGGCCGGCCACAGGAACGTGGCGGCCGTGTAGTATTCGAAGCCGTCGACGCGGAAACGCGCTCCGGGCGGCTCCGTGTAGACACGAAACGCGCTGATCGGGGTGGTCTGCGCCCAGGCCGCCGCCAGCGCCAGGTGAAGTAATGGAACGACAGCCAAATACCTCATCACAATCTCCGCCTTCCTTGCGCCCGTCTGTCCGGGCGTAGAGCCACTTGATTTCACACCAGTCCACGTAGATAATCGGCAACGGCGCAGAAATGCTTTATAGTCACCGGATGCCGATCCCGGACCGGGAGGCGTTTCCGCAAGGAGGACCACGATGAACCGCCGACATATCCTCCGCCTGGCCACCATGGCCGGCGGATCCGCAGTCGCTATGGCCGCCCGCGCGCAGGCGCAGGCCGCGCCGCAGGCCTCACCCGCGCCCCATGCCTTCGCCGGCGAGAACAGCGGGCTGAAGATCACCGGCGTGCGCCTGGTCTCGACCAGGCCGCGACGGCCCGTCGCGGCGTACAAGCCGACGCCAGGCTCCTGGTCGACCGGAATGGTGGAAGTGGCCAACCCCATGTCCATCTACCCCGAGTACAAGCCGATGCGATCGCTGTTCCAGCCCGATCCCGGAAAGCTGGGCGGCTTCACCGTCGAGCTCGCGACCGATAAGGGGCTGAAGGGCTACGGCAGCGGGGGCCCCGCCGGCGGCGCCATCGTCGAAGGGCACCTTACCAAGCTGCTGCTCGGCGAGGACCCGTTCAACGTCGAGCGCATCTGGGACATCCTGTGGCGCTCCACCATGTCCTACGGCCGCAAGGGCGCCGTCATCCACGCCATCAGCGGCGTGGACCTGGCGGTGTGGGACCTTCTCGGCAAGGCGCTCGGGATGCCGGTCTACAAGCTGCTGGGCGGCCAGACCAAGGAGCGCATTCCCAGCTACTGCACGGGCAACGACATCGAGCAGCACGTCGAGTTCGGCTACACGAAGCTGAAGCTGGCCATTCCCCACGGACCCGCCGACGGCCGCGAGGGAATGAAGAAGAACGTCGAGCTGGTGAAGCGCGCCCGCGCCGCGCTTGGTCCGGAGGGCGAGATCATGCTCGACTGCTGGATGGCCTGGACCGAGCGCTACACGCTGGAGATCGCCGGGATGTTCGAGCCGTATCGCGTCTACTGGATGGAGGAGTGCCTCCAGCCGCACGACTACGAGGGGTTCGGGCGATTGCGCGCGGCGATCCATTCCACTCGCATCGTCACCGGCGAGCATGAGTACACCCGCTACGGCTTCCGCCAGTTGCTCGATCATGAGGCGGCCGAGATCTGGCAGCCGGATATCCACTGGTGCGGCGGGCTGACCGAGCTGCGGCGCATCGGCGCGCTGGCGGCCGCCTACGACATCCCGGTGATTCCCCACGGCGGCGGCAGTCGGGATGGCGTCCACTTCATCATGGCGACGCCCAACAGCCCCTGGGCGGAGATGTTCATGCCCGCGCCGGGCGGGCCGGCCGAAGTCTATCGGCGCTATGAAGAGGACAACCAGCTCACGCGCGGGCCCGAAGGCATCTACACGCGGCCCTCCAACCGGCCCGGCTTCGGCTGGGACTTTGAGGCGGCCTGAACGCCATGCCCCATCCAACCAGACGCGCCTTCCTGTGGAACCTCGGGGTGGGTCCTTCCCTGGTGTGCAGCCTCGCCGAGGGATGCCGCGGCCTGCTGGCGGCGCAGGCTCGCCCGGCGCCCCGTTACGATCTGCTGGTCCGCGGCGGCCGCGTCGTCGATCCCTCCCGCGGCGTCTCGGCCCTGCTCGACGTGGCCGTCTCGGGCTCGAAGATCGCCCGCGTGGCGGCCGGCATCCCGGAATCCCAGGCGCGCTTTGCGCTCGACGCCGGCGGCAAGATCGTCACCCCCGGGCTGATCGACGTCCACGTGCACGTCTACGACGGCGTCGCGCCGCTCGGCATTCCCGCCGATCCCAACTGCATCGCTAAGGGCGTCACCACGGTGGTGGACGCGGGCTCCTCCGGCGCGCACACCTTCCCCGGCCTGCGCCGCTGGGTCATCAACGTGGTCGACACGCGCGTCTACGCGCTGCTGAACATCTCCGTCGTCGGCCAGTCGACGCTCTCCAACGACAACCCCCACGGCGAGCTGCTCGACCTGCGTTACGCCAACCCGAAACTGGCCGTGCGCACCATCGAGCGCAACCGCGACGTGATCCTCGGCGTGAAGGTCCGGCTCAGCCGCAACATCGCCGGTGAGCACGACCTGGCCGCGCTGCGCCTGGCACGCGAGGCGGCCGACGCCGTGCGCCTGCCGCTGATGGCCCACATCGGGGACACCCGCTCGCCGCTCGGCGACATCCTCGCCCTGCTGAAGAAGGGCGACGTGGTAACCCACTCCTTCCACGGCCGCGAGCACGGCATCCTGGACCCCTCCGGGCGCGTGCTGGGCGCGGTGCGCGCCGCCGTGGCGCGCGGGGTGAACCTGGACGTCGGCCACGGCCGCGGCAGCTTCTCGTTCGACGTCGCCGCGAAGGCGCTCGCTCAGGAGCTTCCGCCCGGAACCATTTCGAGCGACGTCCACCAGTTCAACGTCAACGGCCCGGTCTTCGACCTGGCCACCACGCTCTCCAAGTACCTGCACCTGGGCATGAGTCTGGAAGAAGTGATCCGCCGCGCCACCGCCAATCCCGCGGCCCTGTTCGGCTTCCCCAAGGGGCTGGGTACGCTGGCCGTGGGCGCCGAAGCCGACATCGCCGTGTTCACCCTCGCCGAAGGCGATTTCGAATTCGTCGACACGCTGCGCCAGAAACGCATCGGCCACCGCAAGCTGCTGCCGGTGGCGACGGTGAAAGCGGGCCGGATTTACGGCGAAGCGTCGATCCCGGTGGTGGAATCGTTGTAGGACAGGCCTCCTGGCCTGTCGTTTTCGGCATTCGGTGACTTCTGCCATGTTGTAGACTGGGGTGGAAGCGAGGTTCCGATTGCCAGAAGTTCTGATCAGTTCCGATCCGAAGGTTATGATGGGGAAACCCACCGTCGCGGGGACCCGGATCACGGTGGAGCTGATCCTGGAGAAACTTGCCGCTGGAGAGACTGTGGACCAGATCTTGTCCGAGCACCCGCGGCTCACGACGGAAGGTATTCGCGCCGCTATCGCCTTCGCCGCTGAGGCGCTTCGAGCCGATGTGGTCTATCCGGTAGAGAACGTTGCGGGGTGAAGATCGTCGCGGACGAAAGCGTCGACCAGCAGATTGTCGACCGACTCCGCGCCGACGGACACGACGTTCTGTTTGTGGCCGAACTTGATCCCGGCATCGACCGTGAAGCCGTTCTCTTGCAGAGCCGGCACTCCAACGCGATCTTGCTAACCGCCGACGCCTGCGCAATCCGCTTCAGTAGATCCTGGGCCTTCGACTGCAGTTCGCGCATCAAAGGGTCATCTACCAGCCCGTGGTAATAACCGCTCCCTTACGGTCACGGCTCGGTAACACGCTGATTCTAGTGAGCCGTGCGCGTCAGCAAGCGGTCGTTTCTCACTCCTGCCACGGCTGCTGCGCCGGGATGGGATAAGCCTTGTACTCGTGCGCCAAGTAGCTGGAGGCGGTAGCGGGGTCCGGCTCACTGCCGCCGCGAAACCTGCGAACGGCTCAACTCCGGCCCGAGGCCCGTATCCGTGAGAATCTTCTGGAAGCGCGGATGCGCCCGAAGCCGGTCGTGGGCCGGGTCGACGCCCAGCCACATCAACATGATGTTGCGCGCCTGGTAGGCGATTTCCAGTTCGTCGAGGGCGCCTTCGTGGTCCCCGAGCAGCACTTTCCAGCGGGCGCGGCGCAAGGAGTGACCGCGCTCGCTCCATCCCTCGGTGACTTGCAGCAACTGGCGCAACCCCTTGGAAGTTCCGCCCCGGCGATAAGCCGCCTGGATCTGCTCGGCGTGCTTGGAGAAGGGGCCGGCAGCCAGCGCCCGGATGGCTTCCTCGTTGCGCCCCAACTGAAACAGGGCTTTGCTGCGCCAGTCCCAAGCGGCTTTATCGTTGCGGTCGATGGAGAGGACCCGGTCGGCGGCGGCAATGGCCTCCGGGTAGCGGCGCATGGAATACAGAATGCCCGCCCGGATTCCCAGCCAGGTGACTTGATACGGCTGGGCGCGCAGCCCCAGGTCGATCTGTTCGAGGGCCTCCGGGAGCCTGCCGGTGGCCGCCAACAGCTTGGCGGAGGACGGGCGGATACCGGCCTTGTCCGGGCTCAGCCGCAGGGCTTGCCGGTAGTGGTGTTCGGCTCGCGCCCACTGCCAGGCGTGAAAGTAGAGGTAGAAGCCGAGCGTCCCCTGACATTCGCCACAGCTTGGGTCGAGGGCCACCGCGCGTTCCGCGGCTTCCACGGCGCTGGTGCGGCGGCTAGACCCTATTTCCCCCTCGAACTGGCCCGTGCGATCAATGGCGTGGGCCAGTGTGGCGTAAGCCCTGGCCGAGCGGGGATTCAACTCAATCGCCCGGTGTAAGTAGGGCATCGCCTCGGCGCCGCCCCCAGGGCCCGGTCTGCGCATGAACTCTTGTGCCTTGGCGTAGGCCGCGTCGGCCTCGCGAAGCCGCAGCCGCTGCTGCCACCAGCCCCAACCGAACCAGCCGCCGGCCGCCGATGCCGCTACGATCCCCAACGCCAGCAGCCACTTCGACCGGCGGGACCAACGAGCCGGGGCGGGCGCCGGCGCTGGCCCCTGCGCCGGGATTTCCTCCGCCGGCATCGCCAGCCGGTACCCGACCCGCGGGATCGTTTCCACATACTCGGTGCCCGGATGGCCGTCGGTCAGGCCCTTCCGGAGCTGGGAGACGCACTTGGCCAGCGTGGACTCGTCCACCTCGGCCTCCGGCCACAGGCGCCGGAATAGCTCGTCCCGTTCCACCACACTGCCGCGGGCCTCCACCAGCAGCCGCAAAGCTTGGAACGATCGCCAGTTGAGTGGCAGCCGCCGGCCCTGGTCGGTAACGCGGCCGGCGGCAAGATCTACGACATACTTTCCAAGTTGAAACTTGCCGGCGTTCTGCGGGCTCATGATCGCCCTTGCCTCGATGATTAAGCATGATACCACCCTTGGGTGGGGTGGTATTCACAACTCGTCACAACATTTCAAGGTGTTTCCTTGCACAAGGGCGGCAGGGCAGTAGGCTGGATAAGTTCAAGGAGAAGGCCAAAGGAGGAAGCACGAGTGCGGAAACAAGGGATGATCTGGCTGGCTGTCGCTGTGGTTTGGAGCGGTGGCGGAGTCCCGGGCGGGCCGGTGACGAAGGACAATCTGCCCGAGGCGCCGTACGGTAGGCTGATCGCGGCCCCGCAGCGCGACCCGGGGCCGCAGTATCGAGTGGCAACCCTCACAGGCCGCACCGGATACCGGGCCGCGAACCCCAGGCAGGGGTTCATCGCAGGGTTCTCGGCGGCGGGGATCGAACTGCGCCGTGAGCGCGATCCGTGGCGGATTGGTCTGCGGCTGGCCGGCTACGGGCGCCAGGGAGCACTCCGGCCGGTGGCGAAAGCCGAGCCATTCGGGCGTGGCAACCGCGTGGAGTACCGGCGCAGGTTTGCGGAGGGGGTACTGGTGGAGTGGTACGTCAACGGTCCGCTGGGACTGGAACAAGGCTTTCATGTACCTGCGCCGCCGGGCGACGACCAGGCCCGCGGCAGAAGGCTGGTGCTGGAGTTCGCCGCGGCGGGCGATGCGCGGCCGCAGGCGGCCGCGGACGGCCGGTCGGTCGTGTGGAGGACTGCGGCAGGCCGGACGGTCCTGAGGTGCGCGGCGCTCCATGTGGAGGATGCGCTGGGGAGGGCGCTGCCGTCAACGCTCGGAGTCGGGGAGGGCAGGATATCACTTCGCGTGGACGACCGGGGCGCGCAGTACCCACTGACCATCGATCCTCTGTTCAGCTCCGCGGCCAAGCTGACCGCCAACGACGGCGCGGCGGGCGACTGGTTCGGACACTCGGTGGCGATCGACAATTCGACAATGGTGGTCGGGGCCCGCTTCGATGACACAGGCGCTGCACTCGAACAGGGTTCGGCGTATGTATTCCAGCGGTCCGGAGGCAACTGGATCCAGACCCAGAAGCTGACCGCCAGCGACGGCGCGCAGGGCGACTGGTTCGGACACTCGGTGGCGATCCACGACTCGACGATCGTGGTTGGCGCCAACAATTACAGAGGAGGTGCATACAATCAGGGTGCGGTGTATGTATTCGAGCGGTCCGGAGGCACCTGGATCCAGACTCAGTTATTGACCGCCAGCGACGGTGCGGCGGGTGACTCGTTAGGATACTCGGTTGCGATCAACGGCCCGGCGATCGTGGCCGGGGCCATTGGTAGTAGTTCCGGTCTCGGTTCGGCGTATGTATTCCAGCGGTCCGGAGGCAACTGGATCCAGACTGCGAAGCTGACCGCCAGCGACGGTGCGGCGGATGACTTGTTCGGATACTCGGTGGCGATCCACGGCCCGACGATTGTGGTCGGTACCCCAAGGGCCGACATCATAGGCGCGCCGGCGCCCAATCAGGGTTCGGCGTATGTATTCGAGCAGTCCGGAGGCAACTGGATCCAGAGCCAAAAGCTGACCGTCGTGGCCTGCGAACCCTCAAGCTGCGGCGTCTTGTTCGGAATCTCGGTGGCGATCCACGGCGCGGTGATCGTGGTCGGGGCCTCACACTATGATACATTCCCGTTACTCGATCGCGGTAAGGCTTATGTATTCGAACGGTCCGGAAGCACCTGGATCGAAACTCAGTTATTGACCGCCAGCGACGGTGCGGCGGGTGACCTGTTCGGATCCTCGGTGGCGATCCACGCTCGGACGATCGTCGTCGGGGCCGTCGTCGCCGGTCCAGGCCCGGCATCGGCGTATGTGTTCGAGTGGTCCGGAGGCAACTGGATCCAGACCCAAAAGCTGACCGCCAGCGACTCCCCGGACGGCGACTACACCGCAGTCCCGGTGGCGATCCACGGCCCGACGATCGTGATCGGGGCCTCGCGCGATGACATAGGCGCGGCAGTCGATCAGGGTTCGGCGTATGTTTACTGGCCGTAACAGCGGTGGAGGCGCCGTCAAAACCCTTACCGCCGAACGCGCCCATCCAGGGATAAAGTCACAGCGGGGGATGCTATGAAGTCACAAGTCACTGTTGTGTTCACTCTGGTTCTCGGCTGGATGCAGGGAACCGCGCTGCCATTGGCCGCGGCGGAGAAGATGCCCGCCTTGCAGGGCGCGGCGGCCACCAGTTATCTGAAACAACAAGGGCTGTACGGCTCCCTCGGTAAGGCTGTTGAAGCGGCGCGATATGCCATTCGTCCGGTGACCGGTGAGGCCGCCGGGCAGGAGTATGTCGCGCAGAATCCGGCCCAGGGGATTCGAGCGAGTTTTTCGCCGGCGGGGCTGGAGCTGAGTGGCGATTCCTGGCGTAGCTCCTGGCGGTTGCGGTCGATCGGCTACGGCCGGCGGCAGGCGGCGGTGGGTCCGGCCAGGCTCGCCTCCAGCGGCAATCGCGTGGAACTGCGGCGTCGGGCGGGCGTCGCCGAGTGGTACATCAACGGCGCGGCGGGGCTGGAGCAAGGTTTTACGTTAAGCCGTCCGCCGGGGCCGCGCCAAGCGGGCGAGCGCCTGCGGTTGACCATAGCCGTCGAAGGCGATCTTCACCCCCGCGCCGAACCCGGCGGCCAGTCCCTGAGCGTGGGGCCCGCGCTGCGCTATGGACACTTGGTCGTGACGGACGCCCGCGGCCGCAAGCTTCCGGCGGAAATGGGCGTCTCGGCAGATACCGTCTGGTTGGAAGTGGAGGATACCGGAGCGGCTTGGCCAGTGACAGTGGACCCGACGTTCGCCCAGCAGGCCTACCTCAAAGGCTCCAACACGTACGCGGTTGACCACTTCGGCTATTCTGTCGCGGTGTCGGGCGACACCGTGGTGGTCGGGGCGATCTATGAGGCCAGCAACGCCACCGGGGTCAACGGTGACCAGACCAACAACTTGTCCCCAGGCTCCGGCGCGGCCTACGTGTTCGTGCGCAACGGGAGCACGTGGAGCCAGCAGGCCTACCTCAAAGCCTCCAACACGGGGGTAGGTGACCAGTTCGGCCGGCTCGTCGCGGTGTCGGGTGACACGGTGGTGGTCGGGGCGATCCTTGAGGCCAGCAACGCCACCGGGGTCGACGGTGACCAGACCAACAACTCGGCCTTGGAATCCGGCGCGGCCTATGTGTTCGTGCGCAACGGCTCCACGTGGAGCCAGCAGGCCTACCTCAAAGCCTCCAACACGGGGGCGGGTGACTTGTTCGGCCTGGCCGTCGCGGTGTCGGGCGACACGGTGGTGGTCGGGGCGATCTATGAGGACAGCAACGCCACCGGGGTAGACGGTGACCAGACCAACAACTCAGCCGTAGACTCCGGCGCTGCCTACGTGTTCGTGCGCAACGGGAGCACGTGGAGCCAGCAGGCCTACCTCAAAGCCTCCAACACGGGGGTGAGTGACTGGTTCGGCTTTCCCGTCGCGGTGTCGGGTGACACGGTGGTGGTCGGGGCGCATACGGAGGCCAGCAACGCCACCGGGGTAGACGGTGACCAGACCAACAACGCAAATCCATCCTCCGGCGCGGCCTACGTGTTCGTGCGCAACGGCAGCGCCTGGAGCCAGCAGGCCTACCTTAAAGCCTCCAGCATCGGGGGGGACACCTTCGGCTACTCCGTCGCGGTGTCGGGCGACACGGTGGTAGTCGGGGCGCGCTTCGAGGACAGCAACGCCACCGGGGTCAACGGTGACCAGACCAACAATTCAGCTCCATCCTCCGGCGCGGCCTACGTGTTCGTGCGCAACGGTGGCACCTGGAGCCAGCAGGCCTACCTCAAAGCCTCCAACACGGACGTGTTAGATTATTTCGGCATTTCCGTCGCGGTGTCGGGCGACACGGTGGTGGTCGGGGCGTACCAGGAGGACAGCAACGCCACCGGGGTCGGCGGTGACCAGACTAACAACTCGGCCGTAGACTCTGGCGCGGCTTATGTATTCGTACGCAACGGCGGCACGTGGAGTCAGCAGGCCTACCTCAAACCCTCCAACACGGGGGCGGGTGACTGGTTCGGCTTTTCGGTCGGGGTGTCGGGCAACACGGTGGTGGTCGGGGCGTACTTCGAGGACAGCAGTGCCACGGGTGTCAACGGTGACCAGACCAACAACGCAGCCGGAGACTCCGGCGCCGCCTATGTGTTCTTCCTCCCTTCGAACATCGCGCCGGCGATCACACCCACCCCCGTGACACGGCAGCAGGGGACCTCCGGAAGCGCGCTGATTGCCACGGTGAGCGATACGGAGGATCTGCCGGGCTCGCTCGGGGTCACGGTCCAGAGCGCGAATCCTTCCAATGGCGTGGAGATCTTGAGCATCGCGAATAGCGCCGGCAACGTGACCGCGGACGTCGCGGCGGCGTGCACGGCGTCTAGCGCCGGCTTCACTCTGCGGGTGACCGACAGCGTCGGGGCGACCGCCGATGGCGTGCTAAACGTGACCGTGACGCCGAGCATACCTGTGGCGAGTGCGTCGGTGGGGACCAGTTCATTGTGGCCGGCGACCGGCCAGTTGATCAACGTCGGTCTGGCGGCGAGCGCGACGGGCAATTGCTCGCCTGTGCTCCAGGTGCTGGTGTACTCGAACGAAGATGATCTGGCGCCGACCGGCGTGAATCAATCGCCGGATGCGAAGGATCCTGCGAACGCGACGCTGCGCTTGCGCGCCGAGCGGTTGGCCAGCGGCAGCGGGCGCGTGTTTCTGATCGTCGTGAAAGCGACGAACAGCGGCGGCAATATGGGCTTCGCTGTGGCCACAGTGGTGGTGCCCCGGAGCACGAGCGCGGCCAACCTCGCTGCGGTCAACGCGGCGGCGGCCGCGGCGGCTAGTTTTGCGCTGGCGAACAACGGCAGCGCGCCGGCCGGGTATTTCGTGGTGGGCGATGGTCCGGTGGTTGGGCCGAATCAGTGAGGTTCCTTATGAAAACTACAGGACGGAAAATGACTTGGTTGTGCTTCTTGGCCACGCTCTCGATTGGCGTCGTGCTCAGTTCCGTTCCAGCCGATGCTCAGCCCTTCGCCTATGTCGCGAATCGGAGCCCCGACACCGTCCCTGGCACCGTGTCTGTGATCAACACGGCGACCAACGCCGTCGTGGCTACCGTGCCAGTCGGCACCTACCCGCGCGGGGTGGCGGTTACGCCGGATGGGACACGCGTCTACGTGGCCAACGGTGTCTCCAACAACGTCTCGGTGATCGATGCGGCCACTAACACCGTGGTTGCCACCGTTGGTGGCGTACCTGCCCCCGCGCGTGTAGCCATTACGCCGGACGGAAAGCGGGCCTATGTGACGGCCAATGTGTACGGCGGAGATGTACATGTTATCAACACGGACCCGTCCAGCCCATCGTTCCATACGGTGGTTGCCACTATAGATACAGGTTTTCTTCAGGACACCGCGCTAGCCATTACGCCGGACGGAACGCGGGCCTATGTTGGGAATCAAGGCACCCCCGTTCATGTCATCGACACGGACCCGTCCAGCCCATCGTTCCACACCATTGTTGCCACCCCCGTCGTCGGCGGGCGGGGTTTGGGAGTGGCAATCACGCCGGATGGCACTCGCGTCTATGTAACGAATGGGGACACCAGCACCATCTCGGTGATTAGCGTAGCGACCAATACCGTGGTCTCTACCATATCGGGACCGCCGCTCGGGTTCCCCAAATGGAGTGGCCATCACTCCCGATGGGACCCGTGCCTATGTGGCAAATGAAACGAGCAGCTTCCTCGCAGTGATCGACACGGCGACTAACACTGTAGTGGCGGCCACTGCGGCGTTTGGCGGCTATAGCCCCATCCGGGTGGCGATCACCCCGGACGGGAGCCGTGCTTACGTTACGATTGCTGGGGGGGACGCCGTCCGGGTTGTCGACACGGCTACAAATACCGTGCTGGCCTCCATAATAGGGGTAGGAGATTTTCCTGACGGGATCGCAATCACCCCGAACAGGCCACCGGCAATCACACCCACCCCCGTGACACGGCAGCAGGGAACCTCGGGCAGCGCGCTGATTGCCACGGTGAGCGATACGGAGGATCTGCCGGGCTCGCTCGGGGTGACCGTTCAAAGCGCCAATCCCTCGAATGGCGTGACGCTCTCGGCGATCGCGAATAGCGCCGGCAACGTGACCGCGGACGTCGCGGCGGCGTGCACGGCGTCGAACGCCGTCTTCACGCTGCGGGTGACCGACAGCAACGGGGCGACGGCCGATGGCACGCTGAACGTGACGGTGACGCCGAGCATACCTGTGGCGAGTGCGTCGGTGGCGACCAGTTCGTTGTGGCCGGCGACCGGCCAGTTGATCAACGTCGGGCTGGCGGCGAGCGCGACGGGCAATTGCTCGCCTGCGCTCCAGGTGCTGGTGTACTCGAACGAGGATGATCTGGCGCCGACCGGCCTGAATCAATCGCCGGATGCGAAGGATCTGGCGAACGCAACGCTGCGGTTGCGCGCCGAGCGGTTGGCCAGCGGCAGCGGGCGCGTGTATCTGATCGTGGTAAAGGCGACAAACAGCGGCGGCAATACGGGCTTCGCGGTGGCCACGGTAGTCGTGCCCCGTAGCCCGAGCGCGGTTGACCTCGCCGCGGTGAGCGCGGCGGCGGCCGCGGCGGCTAGTTTTGCGCTGGCGAACAACGGCAGCGCGCCGGCCGGGTATTTCGTGGTTGGGGATGGTCCGGTGATTGGCCCGAATCAGTAGATTTCCGTTACGGCTGACTCGCGCTGCCAGTTCAACCTGTACATCGCCAACACGGCCGTGGCGACGGGCCGGCCGGCCCAGATTCAAGAGGTGGGTACTTTCGATCGCTCTGCCGTGGCGCCCGGCGGCCCGCTGCCGCTGACCTTCACCCGCTACTACTCGTCTTCCCCAACGGCATCCGGAAGTTCATCCACAACCTCGCCTCGTTCACCTCAATCTCGCCCTGGGCGAAATTTCCAACGTCGTGCGCGGCAACATTAGTGTGGTGGCCGCCGCGGTCGTTCCCATTCGCCAGTAGCGGCCGATCAACACCGGGCGTGGGCAGCCGCTGGTGCGGCATAACTCTGCTATCGTATGAAGGAACCATGAACGCGAAAACGGGCGTATCCGTGGAAGAGTATCTGCGGACCAGTTTTGGTGACCTGGACCGGGAGTATCGGGAAGGGGAGGTGGTCGAGCGCACAATGCCCGATTACTTGCATGGCCGTACTCAATTGAGACTAGCGGGCTTTTTTCACGGACTGGAAGAGAAAGGTGTGGCGTTGTTCGCTTGCACCGAGACCCGGATGCGGCTCAGCGCAAACACGGTCCTGATCCCCGATGCCGCCGTATTTTGGCCGGAGGAGCCGAAAAGCCGCGTTCCGGAGGAGCCGCCGTTGATCGTGGTCGAGATCCTCTCACCCGATGATCGTATGCAGGAGGTTCGGCAAAAACTGGCCGAATACCGGACTTGGGGCGTAGCTCACGTGTGGCTGGTGGATCCGTACCTGCGGCGATTGTATGAATGCGACGAAGGGTTGAGGGAGGTCAGTTCGTTTTCGTTGCCGGAGCTGTCGCTCGAGATCGGTCCGACGGATGTTTTCGCGTCGTAAGATCCTTCAGCCGAGAAGCGGCCTGCCGATCGTCAGCCGCTGCATGTTCGACGCGCCCTTGTAGATGCGGCCGATCTTGGCGTTCCGATCTCGCTGCAACATCGGCCTGTCGCAAGCCCGCGCCACAGGTTATAATGATCCCAGCAAGGAGGGAGCTCCACTCATGATCAAGAGCATTTGCCTGGCGGTTGTTTGCGCGGTCCTGGCGATGGCCGCGCCACCCGATGTAAAACAGAGCCCGACCTACACCAAGGACATTGCGCCCATCCTCAATACACGCTGCGTGGTTTGTCATCGCGCGGGCGAAATCGGCCCCATGCAGCTCACCAGCTTCCGCGAGGTGCGCCCCTGGTCGAAGGCCATCCGCGACGCCGTCCTGTCGCGCAAGATGCCGCCGTGGCACGCCGACCCGAGTATCGGCCGCTTCGCCAACGACCGCCGTCTAAGCGACGAACAGATCCAGACCATTGGCCGGTGGGTCGAGACAGGCTCTCCCGAGGGCAACGCAAAGAACCTCCCACCTGCACCGGTCTTCACCGAGGGCTGGACCATGGGCAAGCCCGACGTCGAGTTCAAGATCTCCAAGTCCGTCGAAGTCCCGGCCCAGGGAGTGGTCGATTATCTCTACCAGATCGTTCCCACCAACTTCACCGAGGATAAATGGGTGACCGCCGCCGAGATCCGGCCCGGCAATCGCGCCGTGGTCCATCACGTCATCGCCTTCGTGCTGCCTCCGGAGGGCGAGGCGCCGGTCGCCGGGGCGGTTCGCGAGCGCGACCGTTTCGGCGCCTTTTGCGAGGAGTCGCGCCCGAACGCGGAGACTTTGAAGCGCTTCACCGAACGCGTGCGCACCGGCCGCGAGCCGCGCCAGATCGGCCTGCACCTGGTCGGCTGGGCGCCCGGCTTGCAGGCCGCCGTCTACCCCAAGGGTTCCGCGAAGCTGCTCCGCGCCGGCTCGCGCATCATGTTCCAGTTGCACTATACGCCGAGCGGCAAGGCCGCCGTCGACAGCGAGACCAAGGTCGGGCTGACCTTCGCCCGGGAGCCGGTCACCAAATCGGTGATCACCATGGGCATCTCCAACATGAACCTGAACATCCCGCCCGGCGATGCCAGCTACGAGACCAAGTCCTGCTTCACCACCACGCGCGACATCACCCTGACCAGCTTCATGCCGCACATGCACGTGCGCGGCAAGGCCTTCCAGTATCGCATCACTTTCCCCGACGGCCGCACCGAAACCGTGCTGTCTGTTCCCAAGTACGATTTCAACTGGCAGACCTACTACGAGCTCAGCCAGCCGCTCGTGCTGCCCAAGGGCACACGCATCGACTGCACCGCGCTCCACGACAACTCGGCCAACAACAAGTCCAATCCCGATCCCACCAAGCCGGTCTACTGGGGCGACCAGACCTGGGAAGAGATGATGATCGGCTGGGTGACCATTACCGCCGAGATTCCGCCACGCCCGGCCGCCACGCCCACGGGGTCCGGCGGGTCGAATTAGACTCCCGGCAGTCGCCCGGCGACGGTCACCATGCACGCACGTACGCTGCTCATCTTCAGTCTCGCGGGCGCGGTGGCGGCACAGACCCCCACCATCGACCAGTCGCTCTCGTTCCGCACGGCCTCGTCGGCGCAAATCTCCCCTGACGGCCGCTACGTGGCCTACACGGTGAGCGAGACCAACTGGGAGGAGAACGCCTTTGAAACGGAGATCTGGATCTGGTCGGCGGCCACCGGCGAGCGCTACCAGCTCACCAGCGGGAAGAAATCCAGCCGCGGCCCGGAATGGTCGCCGGATGGCAAGCGCCTGGCCTTCGTCTCCGAGCGCGACGGCAAGCCGCACATCTACCTGATCTCGCCGGCCGGCGGAGAGGCCTTCGCGATCACCTCCGGCGATGCGGGCGTCGGCTCGTTCCGCTGGTCGCCCGACGGGATGATGATCGCCTACACGTCCACCGGCCCGGAATCGAAGGCGCGCAAGGAGCGGAAGGAGAAGTACGGCGACGTGCAGGTGGTGCGGGGCGATTACATGATGTCCCACCTGTGGCTGCTGAAAGTGCCCGACGATTCCGCCGCCGTGGCCAAGGAGAAACCGAAGCCCGAGGCGCTGACGCAGGGCGAGGCCTTCAGCGTCGGCGGCTTCGCATGGTCGCCGGATTCGCGCGTCATCGCCTTCAGCGCCGGCCTCGATCCGGACTTTGGTTCCGCGGAAACCATCGACCTGTACACCGTGCGGCTCAGCGACCGGTTCGTGAAAAAGATCGTCGACACGCGCGGGCCGGACTCGAACCCGCTCTGGTCGCCCGACGGCCGGCAGATCGCCTACCTCTCCGCCAACGGCTCGGCGTTCCACTTCTACACCAATCCCCGCATCGCGGTGGTGGCTGCCGAAGGCGGCGCCCCGAAGGCGCTCAGCGAGAACTTCGACGAGCGGCCCAACCCGCTCGCCTGGGCGCCGGAGGGCATCTACTTCACCGCGCTCCAGCGCACCACCTCCTCGCTGTTCCGGCTGGATCCGGCCACGCTGGCGGTCGAGCGCCTCGCCGGCGATTCGCGCTTCTCGGTCTCGGCGCCCACCTTCACGCGCGATTTCCGCGAGACAGCCTTCCAAGGTGCATCCGTCAACGACTTCCACGAGATCTACACCTCGCCGTTGCGGCCCTTTCAGCCGCGTCGCATCACCCACCAGGGCGAGCAGTACAAGGAATTCCGTCTGGCTTCGCGCGAGGTGATCGAGTGGAAATCCACCGACGGGACGCCGATCGAGGGCGTACTCCTCAAGCCCGCCGGCTACGACCCGTCGCGCAAGTATCCGCTGCTGGTGGTGATCCATGGCGGCCCGGCGGGAATCGATCTGCCGTTCCGCGCTCCGGACCGCTACTATTCCCTGGAACGCTTCGCCGCCAAGGGCGCCTTGATCCTGCGCCCCAACTACCGCGGCTCGGCCGGCTACGGCGAGAAGTTCCGCTCGCTGAACGTCCGCAACCTCGGTGTGGGCGATTCCTGGGACGTGATCTCCGGCGTCGACCAGCTCGTCTCCAAAGGAATGGTGGATCGCGAGCGCGTCGGCGCCATGGGCTGGAGCCAGGGCGGCTACATCTCGGCGTTCCTCACCTGCTCGAGCGATCGGTTCAAGGCCGTCTCGGTCGGCGCCGGCATCAGCGACTGGATGACCTACTACGTCAACACCGATATCCACCCGTTCACACGCCAGTACCTGAAGGCCACTCCGTGGGAGGATCCGGAGATCTATCGCAAAACCTCGCCTATCTCCTACGTGAACAGCGCACGCACTCCCACGCTGATCCAGCACGGCGAGCTCGACCGGCGCGTGCCGATCCCCAACGCCTACGAGTTGTACCAGGCGCTCCAGGATCGCGGCGTGCCTGCGCGCATGGTGGTCTACAAAGGCTTCGGTCACGGCATCGACAAGCCCAAGGAGCAGCGGCACCTCATGGAGGAGAACTACGACTGGTTCAGCCGCTGGGTGTGGGGCGAGAAAGCGCCGGAGAACTGAGCCGCGCGCGTTAGCAAGCGGTATGCGGGACACCACGCGAGTCCTCCAGCGGATGCCTGTGGTATAGTTTGACCACAAGTGGGATTGCCCCGACTGCCGTGAAGGAGGTCTCCATGAATCGCTCCCGGTGTTTCCGGTTTGAGTCCACTCTTCTCATCGTCGCGGTTTTGGCCTGTCTGTTGCCCGATCCGGCGGCGTCACAAGTCCTGTACGGGACGATCTTGGGCAACGTGCGTGACAAAACGCGCGGAAGCGTGCCCGGCGCTAGTGTCACCATCACCAGCAAGGACACCGGCCTGACCCGGCAGACCAAGACCACCGAGGCCGGTTTCTACATTTTCTCCGACGTTCAGGCCGGAACTTACACCGTCCAGGTGACGCACGCCGGGTTCCGCACCTCGTCAAGCCAAGGCGTTCCGGTGACCATCAACACGGTCTCCCGCCTGGACGTGGATCTCGAGGTGGGTGCGGTCGCGGAAACCGTGGAGGTTTCGGCGCAGGCCGTTTCGCTCCAGACGGATAAGGCCGACGTCCATGTCGAGTTCAGCCGGAAAATTTCGGAGTTGCCCCTGCCGCAATACCGCAACTACCAGACTCTGTTTCTGCTGGTGCCGGGCGCCGTGCCGCCGCGCTTCCAGAACGCCGTGATGGACGCGCCGGGACGAGCCTTGACCACCGAGGTGAACGGGACGATCCGGAATACCAACTTCACCCGCAGCGACGGCGCATCCAATATCCAGGCCTACCTGCGCCACCACACCGTCTACGTGGAGCCGGTGGAGGCCATCGAGACGGTCAGCATCGTCACCAACAACTTCGACGCCGAGCAGGGGCTCGCCGGCGGCGCGGCCATCAACGTGGTGACCAAGTCCGGGACCAACGACCTGCACCTGACGGCGTTCGAGTTCCACGACAACCAGCACCTGAGGGCTCGCAATTTCTTCAACACCGGCGCCTACAAAAGGACGCCCGGCAAATCCAAGAGCATCAACAACATTTACGGCGTCACTGTCGGAGGACCCATCAAGGAGAACAAGATGTTCTTCTTCACCAGTTGGGAGGCGACCCGCGAGCGGGTGGGGTTCGAGAACGCGAATCTTACAGTTCCAACCGCCACCATGCGCAATGGTGACTTCCGGTCCTTTGGCACCAACATCTACGACCCGCTGACCGGTGACGCCAATGGCCGGGGACGATCGCCGTTTGCCAACAACATCGTTCCGCTGGCCCGGCATAGCCAGATCTCCCGCAAGCTCCAGGATCTGATCCCCTTGCCCAGTCTGCCTGGAGAGGTTTCCAACTTATTCAACAGCGGCCCCCAGGTGCTGGACCGGGATAACGGCGACCTCAAGCTGAACTGGAACCAGTCGGAACGGCTGCAAATCTGGGGCAAGTACAGCATCAGCTATGCCACGGTGAACATTCAGCCGGCGTTGGGACCGGCCGGCGGACCCGGTTTGGGTTCCGGGGGGAACGGCAACAGCAGCACGCAGGTCCAGGTCGGAACCATCGGCTACACCTGGACTCTCACCCCGCGGCTGCTGGTGGATGGAAACGTCGGCTTCAGCCGGTTCGGTCAGTACGTCCTTGGCCCTGAGCACGGAAAGAACATCGGGCTGGACGTGCTGGGGATTCCCGGCACCAACGGTCCGGACATCCGGCAGAGCGGCTTCCCGATTTTCAGCATCGCCGGATTTACCACCCTGGGCAACCCAGATAACTGGTCGCCGCTGTTCCGCAACGACAACACCTACTCGCACACCACCAACCTGGGCTGGACCCGAGGCCAGCACGACGTACGATTCGGCTTCGACCTGCGCCGGTTCCATGTCAACCACTGGCAGCCCGAAGTGGGCGGCGGCCCTCGCGGAAGGTTCAACTACACGGGTGGGATTGCCGCGCTCAACGGCGGCGCTTCGCCCAACTCGTTCAACACCTGGGCGGCGTTTCTCCTGGGCCTGCCCAATTCCATGCAAAAGAGCCTCCAGTATTTCGCGCCCATGGGCACGCGCGAATGGCAGATGGGCTGGTACGCGCGGGACCGCTGGCAGGCGTCGCGCGCATTGACCGTGACCCTGGGGGTGCGCTACGAGTACTTCCCGCTGATGACGCGGCCGTGGTCGGGGATTGAGCGTTACGACATCGACACCAACAAAGTACTGGTTGGGCGCTTCGGGGGCGTCCCGGACAATGCCGGCACCACCCTCAGCAAGAGGCTGTTCGCGCCGCGCCTCGGCCTGGCTTACCGGGCCAAGCAGAACACCGTGATCCGCGCCGGCTATGGCATCACCTATATCCCGGACCTGATGTCGGCCATGATGCGCTCTCCCTATCCCGTGGTCATCGCCCAGGACTTCCTCAGCCCCAACGCGTTCCAGCCATTTCGACCCATCGAGCAGGGCATCCCGGCGCTGGCGTCGCCGGACTTCCGCGCCGGGATCATTGATATTCCCAACTCGGCCCAGACCGCGTTTCTGCCCAAGGGCAAATTGCGCCAGGGCTACATCCAATCCTGGAACCTCACCGTCGAACGGCAACTCCCGGCCGCCATCGTGCTGGACGTGGCATACGTGGGAACCGGAACGGTTCGCTCCTATGCCAATTGGGACCAGAACGCCGGGTTTCCAGGCTCGGGAACAACCGGGCGGCCCCTGGTGGCCAAGTTCGGCCGCACGGTAGACACCAACCTGCTGGATGGTCTGGTCAACTCCAACTACCACTCGTTGCAGGTCTCGGTAAACCGCCGCTTCATCGGCGGCTTTTATCTCAAAGGCGCATACACCATCGGGAAGGCGATCAACATGCAAGACGGCAGCGGGTCGGATGCCGGCGGCACCACGCTGGGCTGGAACCACGTCTCCGTGTTACACCGCAACCGCGCCATCGCCGGATACGATCGTACCCACAACTTGCAGATGGCCGGCACCTATGACCTGCCGTTCGGCCCGGGCAAGAAGTGGCTGGCGGATCGCGGCGCTGGCGGCGTCATCGCGCGCGATTGGCAGGTCAACTGGATCCTGAGCTCCTACACCGGCACTCCCTTCACGGTAGGGGCTGCCGGAGCCTCGCTGGATGCGCCCAGAAACACGCAGACGGCGGACCAGGTGAAACCGGTTGTGAGCAAGCTCGGCGCAGTCGGCAACCCCGAGCTGGCCTTCTATGATCCGACAGCTTTCCGCGCCATCACCGAGGTGCGCTACGGCACCAGCGGCCGGAATATTCTTCGTGGGCCGGGCCTGGTCAACCTCGGCCTGGGGCTGTTCCGCAACGTCACGCTGACCGAGCGCTGGAAGATGCAATTCCGCGCCGAAGCGTTCAACCTCGGCAACACGCCGCATTTCGGCAATCCGGGCGCCAATGTGTCCAACGCCCAGTTCAACGCGGACGGCACGGTCAGAGCCCTGCGCGGCTTCATGGCCATAACCGGCGCCGTGGCCGACGAGCGGCAATTGCGCTTTGGCTTGCGTGTGATGTTCTGACGCATGCTTTCCCTGTTCGGTGATCCCGGCTTCGACTTCGGTTACACGTGGCCTTGGACCCACGGACACCTGGTCCTCTCCGTTCTGTTCGCCTTGCCGGCGGCGCTGCTCCGGCTGCGGGGGTTTCGTTGGTTCTCCGCGGCCCTGGGGTTTTTCGCCGCCTGGTCCTTGCTCGGTTTTCTGATCATTCAATTCGTCTTCGGCTTCAACAGGCCTCTCCGCTTGCCGGTCCCTGAGTTTCTTTCGTCCGGCAAGGGGCTCGTGCTGGACGTCGGCGCCGGGTCCGGCCGCGCGACCATAATGGTCGGCCAGGGACGCCCGGCGGTGCGCGTGGTCGCATTGGACAACTTCAGCGCTGAGTACATTCGGGACAGTCCGAAGCGATTGGTCGAGAACGTCCGTCGCGCGGGAATGGAAGGGCGAGTCGAGGTGCGAGAGGCCGACATGCGCCGGATTCCGGCGGAGAGCGGCTCGTTTGATGCCGTCGTCAGCAGCTACGCCATCGATCATCTGCCGCGAGCCGACATCCGGCCGACGTTGTCGGAGGTCTCCCGAGTATTGCGCGAGGAGGGCGAGTTCCTCCTGGCGGTAATCCACCGCGACGCCTGGCTTCTGCTGACCTACGGACCATTGATTCTCCACAGCTTTCGCCCGGCGCATAGTTGGAAGTTGATGCTGGAAGATACCGGTTTTGTGGTCCAGGAGATGGGCACCACGCCCGGCTCGGTTCATTTCCTGTGCAGGAAACGAGCGGCCCGGTCTTGACACGGAGCCGAAAACCGTCGCCCCGGCCTCTACCGACTTGGCGAGCCATCGTACCGGCTCGATAACGGATTGTCATCGAGTGTCTTTGGGGTGGCTGGAGGGGTTCGAACCCTCGGCCACTGGAACCACAATCCAGCGCTCTACCAGCTGAGCTACAGCCACCGCGGGTTTTTTCATTTTACCACGCGAGCTTCAGGGAGCGGCTGGCGGGAAGCCTGGCTCAGACTGACCGCTCCCTCCGGTCACGGCTCGGTAACGGTCTGCAACCACAGCGCCCCTATTCCGAGCCGCGACGGCCGCACAAGAGAAATCCCCCAACACAGTGAAGCACCCCGGCGCCGGCAGCGGGATGAAACTCACGTTGTACCCACCGGGGCGGAGATGTGTCCACAGGCTCGCTACAACCGTTGTTCGCCGGAGATGCTGTGTGAAAGCGCGCGAAAGAACCCGACCGGCGTCGCGAACCGCAAGCCGGTCCGCCGCGCGACGGCCGGGGTAAAGTGTTTGGTGTTGTGAGTGAGAAACCAATCGGGGCGACTCGCGATGGCGGACACCAGCACTGGAACGTCCGTCCCATGACGAATCAGGTGGCGCGCGGCCTTGACCTCCTCTGGTGCCGAATAGGGCACGATCTCCGGCTTCATGAGCGCGATCAAACGGGCATAGTCGCCCAATACACGGTTCGCCTCCGCGGTTTCAAACCCGATCAGGCGGATCAGAAGGTTCTCTTCCACCTCGTCGCGAACCGCTTCGGCAAGAACGAGCCGGCAAATCCGGGCCGCGCACAACGAGAGAACGGCTTTGTCCAGCCCCCAGGTCGAGACCATTCCGGCGGTCAGGACGTTGGAATCGAGGAAGAGCCGGACACGTTCTTTCCGACTCAACGTCCCTTGCTCCGCCGCCGCGCCCCGTGGCGCGGCCGCCCGCCGAGCTCCGGGTAGCGGCGAGCGAAAACGCGCGCCCGTGCCTCGGGCAACGTATCCAGCAAATCCGCGGGGGCGAGTTGGCGGCGCTCGAACACGGAGGCGATGGATTCACAGAGGAGGCGGAAGCGATTCTGCTGCGGGATCAGCATGAGAGCTTCGCCGACCCGCAAAACCGCGACCGGAGCACCGGTGTCGAGGCCCAACTCGCGGCGATACGGCTTGGGAATGGTGAGTTGCCCCTTCTCGCCGATGCGGGTGTAAGCCACGTATTCGACTTGCGGATGGCTGGAAGGCATGTTTCAGCTCCTGGTAAGAATATCCTACCACGGCGGTGGCCGCGCCGAGTAGTGGGCTACTCGCCCTTCGTCGCCGGCAGAATCTGCACGTGCAGGCGGCCATCGACGATCCCGACCTGTCGGAATGTGATCGACGGATGATCGTCGCCGAGCTTCGGGGTGAAAGAGCCGCCGTCCACCAGCGTCTTCAGAAGGTAGCTGCGCTGGCGGACGGTGTTCGACTCATCGCCGTGGACGTTGGGGCAGTAACGGTTGAACCAGTGGATGCTGAGGTTGTTGCCGTACGGGCCTCCGGCGATTCCCTGGCTGGGCGCCGGCTGGTCCAGATTCGCGTCCAGCCCGCTCGCAATGCGCAACGAGAGATAGAAGTCGCGCGCGCTGCCGTCCGGGAAGGAGACCAGGATGAGCTGGGGATCGCCGCTTTCCGCATCGGCGCCCAGGGGCGCCAGGTACAGGTCCGTCACGCCGCCGCGCGGCAACACGCGGCTGTCCAGGCGTCGCTTGCGTTCGCGCGAAATCCAGCCCAATTGGTCCCGGTGCACGGCGTTGAATGGGGTCAGAAAGCCCGAGAACCCCATCACGTCGCCGCCCTCCTGGGATGCCTGACCCCAGGGGCCGCCGCCGAGCTCGGTGTCGAGCATCGAGTGGCCGAGCCCGAAAGTGTGGCCGATTTCGTGAGCCGCGTGACTGGCGGCCGGGCACCCGCCGCCGAAGATGGAGACCGGCAAGCCGGTGCCGCTCGCCGCAGGCCCGCCGCTGGCCGCCGTGCGGCAGCCCATCCGCGGCGCCGTGATGTAGACGCGGCGGCTGAACCGGTCGATGTCGAGCCCCTGCGCCCGCGCGGCCTCATCGACGACGCGAATCAGTTTCGGACCGGCGAAGCATTGGCGGTTCTCCGGCTCCGGGTCCGGGACCGTGAGCACGGTGATCACTTCACCGGTGATCCAGGCGCGCCCCTTCGACATCCGGCGGTAGAATCCGTTCACGCTGGTTTCGCTGTCGGAAAAGAACACCTCGCCTACCGATTGCGGTGAGCAGCCGGAGGGCAGCGTGGAATCGCGCAAGCTCCCGTCGGGAGCCGGCGTGTTTTGCAGGTTGACCAGGAAGACGCCCACCGATTGCGGGCCTCCGATCATCACGCAGTCGCCGCAAACGTGAGACGCGGCTTCGCCCGGCTCACCAGGTTCCGAGCCCCTACAGGGGCTGCCCCCGCCTGACGGCGGAGTGGCGCCCCGCGATGTAGGGGAGCAAACGGTCAAACCGTTTGCTTGGGAGAACCGTGGCGGCTGCTTCACCGACGAGTCGGCGGCAAACATAGCGCCGGAACCCGGCGGCATGCAGAGGAATGTGTAGAGGCAGAAGTAGCGCATCATCAAAGCTCCGGATGCAGGGTGTGCCACCTTGTGGCCTGCTCGAAGGCCAGGGCGACACGCAGGGGCAATCCTTCCTCGTAGAGCCGCCCGGTGAACACCAGTCCTTGCGGGCGCTTGCCGAGAAAGCCGCACGGCGCCACAACCTGCGGATGCCCTGTCAGGTTGGTGATCATCAGCAGCGAGCCGCCGCCGGGCGGAGAAACCAGCACATCCCATTCCGCCATCAGCTTCTCCATCCGCGCCATCAGCAGTGTGCGCGCGCGCTGCGCGCGGATGTAGTCGACCGCGGGGATCAGCCGTGAAACCCGAAACGAGTTGGGCCAGTCGCCGGGTTGCTGACCGCGGAGCTGATTGACTCCGCCGTCGCGGGTGAGATCGTCGAATGCCGCCGCCGCCTCGGCGGAGAGGATGATGCGCAGCGGCTGCGCTCCCATCTCCGGCAGCTCGACCGGACGCAACGTCGCGCCGGCCTTGCGCAGCGCCTCCAGCGCTTCGTCGTATACCGGCTTTTGTTCCTTGCTCAGCCGGGCGAACGCCTGTTCCACAAAGCCGATGCGCAGGGGAGCCAGCGGCCGCCGGGGCTGCCAGTCCAGCAGCGCCTCGACCACGGATCGGTCCCGCCCGTCGGGCCCCTGGATCGCCCGCAGCACCAGCGCGCAATCCTCGACCGACCGGCAGATCGGCCCGATCTTGTCCATGGTCCAGCTCAAGCCCATCGCCCCGAAGCGGCTCACCCGGCCGTAGGTGGGACGCAGGCCAACGACGCCGCAAGTCGCGCTTGGCGAGAGGATGGAGCCGAGCGTCTCGGTGCCGATCGAAAACGCCACCAGTCCGGCCGCCGTGGCCGAAGCCGAGCCGGCCGAGGAGCCGCTCGAGCTCTGCTCGGGGTTCCACGGGTTTTTGGTCATCCCGCCGAACCACAGCCCGCCTTGCGCCAGCGCGCCCATCGAGAGCTTGCCAACCAGGATGGCGCCCGCCCGGCGCAGCCGTTCGATGACGGTGGCGTCCTGCTCCGGCACCTGGTTCTGAAACGGCTCGGCGCCCCAGGTGGTGCGGATGCCCCGGGTGGCAAACAGGTCCTTGGCGCCGTAGGGGACGCCGTGCAGCGGCCCGAGGTAGCGGCCGGCGCGAATCTCGCGAGCGGCCTGCGCGGCCTGATCCAGCGCCAGCTCTTCGGTCGGCGTGATGAGGCAGAGCAGCTTCGGCGAGTGCCTCTTCATCCGCTCCAGGTACATTTTGGTCAGCTCGACCGGCGAAACACGCCGCGCCCGCAGCAGCGCCGCCAGTTCGGTCAGCGGCAGAAACGCCAGCTCCTCGATGCGCTTCCATTGCCGGCTCGCGCGCGGCCTCAGCGGGCGGAAGCGCTCCGGGCCCGCGCGGGGAGGCGGGCTGGGGAAGAACAGAAACGCCGGCTCGGTGTCCAGCGGCACGGGGATCTTGCGCAACTCCTCGTAGGCGCCCAGGTTGCGGTTGATGGCCGCCAGCATCATCGCCTGCTGCGCGTCGGAGAATTCCAGGCCGATCAGCCCCAGCGCCTCCGCCAGCATCCGTGCCGTCACGCGCGGCGGCGCGGCCTGCGGCGATTGCTGCGCCGCAACGGCGGCCGCCGAAGCCAGCGCGGGCCACAGCTTGATCCAGTCTCTTCGCCTCATGCCGTGCCGAAGGCGTTCATCGGCTCGTCTCTTCGGCCCAGTTCACCACGACAACATACGGGCGCACGAGCGTCGCCTCCAGCGGCACGACCAGCAGGAAACGCCGGCCTGACCACGTACCGGTTTCGCGGGGAGACGCCGAGTTGCGGGGTCTCAAACAGAACCTTGGGAATGCCTCGCTGGAACCCGGCCGCTTCCGTTCCGGCTTCCGCGGCCATCAGTTTCCCGGGCGCCATATAGAACAGCTCCTTGCCATCCCGTCTCCATTGCGGCTCGTTGCCGCCCCCGGTCGAGACCTGCCACTTGCCGGAGCCCGGCGGGAAACTCTGAACGAAAACCTCCTCCTGGCCCGACTCTTTCGAGGTGTAAGCGATCCAGCGACCGTTGGGGGAGAGCTGTCCCTGGCCTTGCTCAAACGGCCCTTGCAGCACCGGAGCGGCCTTTTTCTCGGGCTCGAGACGCAATCCCCAGACCTCCCTGTAGTTGCGGTTGAAGACGATGAATCGCCCATCGAGCGACCAGGCTTCAGCGTTCTTGTCGTCGTTTGAGTCCAGCAGAAGCTGCTCCTCCCCGGCGCCGTCGGAGGCTTTCCAATAAAGGTCGCGGGGCCCTTTGCGGTTTGAAGTGAAGGCGATGCGCCGGCCATCGGGCGACCACAGCGGGTTCAGGTCGTCGGCCGGATCGAACGTCAGGCGACTGCTCGAGCCGTGTGTCAGGTCGAACACCCAGAGGTCCCGGCTCCTGGTCTGGGGATCCATCCGTCCCACGGCCAGCCTGCTCCCCTCCGGCGAAAGACTCGGGTTGGAATACCCGGCCGGCTCGCCGACTGTTCCCAACCGCTTACCTTCGCGGTCGAACCAGACCAATTGCGAAGCTCCGGTGGCACCGGCCTCCCGGTAAACCAGAATCCCGTTTCCCGAGACCGAAAGGGCTGTTCCGTAGGAAGTGAGCCCAAGTGGGAACGCCTGACCTACGACGCGCCGTGCTTCGCCGGCCAGTTGCAGCTTGCGAATGTCGAACGGCTGGGCCATGAGGATCTGGCCGCGCGGAAACAGCAGGTAGCCCGGCGCGGCGTAGGCGCCGCCGGCGTCGGACGCCACCAGGCGCCGCTTGTCCTTCGAGTCGAGCGATCCCAGATAGATCCCACGGACGGCCTCCGAGCCTCGCACAAAGAACAGGAAATGCCGTCCATCGGGGAGGAACTGCGGCCAATAATGGCCTTCTTCGCCGCGAGCGGTCTCGCGGGTAGTGGCGGGCCGGGGCGCGCCGCCGCCTGAGCCGATAGCCAGAATGGTATCGCCGCCCGCAACCAGGATCGTGCCTTGGCTGTTCCAGCTTCCACCAACGCCCGAGGTCACTTCGCAGAGCGCCTGGGGCGGCGCTCCGGACAAGTCGGTCTTATTCAGTTTCCCGTTCGCGAAGAAAGCGATGAACCGGCTGTCCGGCGACCAGAAGGGGAATTGAGCGTCCATGGTTCCGGGAAGCGGCTGCGCGGTGGGAGCATTCAGCGGACGAATCCACAGGCCACTCCCCGAGTCGGGCGTTCGGCTGCTGAAGACAATCCTTTGGCCGTCCGGAGAAACGACGGCATAGTCATGCCACCTTAAGAAACTTTTTTCGGGCGGCGGTACATGGAAGCGGATGGTCTGGGGCTTCTCCGGGCTCTCGCGGAAATGGATCACCGCGAGGACGCCCGCCACCGCCGCGGCGACTCCGGCCATTGCCATCCAGGCAAGGGGACGATGATGACGACGGGACGGCTGCGGCGAGGAGACGGCCGGGGCCACAGGCTCGACAGGCGGGCCGGCAAGTGCTTCCTCGATGGCGATGCGCGCTTCGCCGATGTCGCGCAGGCGGCGCCGGGTGTCTTTGTCCAGGCAGCGCCGCAGTAGCTTGTGTATCGCCGCCGGCGTCCGCGGGGGCAGTGAATCCCACGGCGGCTCTTCCTTTATCACCGAGGCCAGCGTCTCGGCCGCCGTCTCGCCCGCGTACATCCGCCGGCCCGTCAGCATCTCCATCAGCACGACGCCGAACGACCAGATGTCGGCGCGGCGGTCGACCGGCTTTCCCTTGGCCTGCTCGGGCGCCATGTAGGCCGCCGTTCCCAGGATCACGCCGGCGCGGGTGGCGGCCAGGCTCAGGGTCGGCGAGTCGGCCGTGGCATGGGCGGCCGGCTCGTCGGCGAGCGCCTTGGCCAGCCCGAAGTCGAGCACCTTCACCAGGCCGTCGG
>Ga0247727_10001305_pt1 | contig 59765 bp, 54 predicted proteins | sample WisWelCaveWW1625_FD_202498 | JGI IMG/M metagenome (GOLD analysis project Ga0247727, IMG submission 202498) | Biofilm microbial communities from Wishing Well Cave, Virginia, United States - WW16-25 | ecosystem: Environmental > Aquatic > Deep subsurface > Groundwater > Cave microbial mat | place...
TGATGATAGGGATGGTTTGCTCCTGTATGGGCGTAGGAGTTTCAAAACCCATGGTAGAAAGCCCTTCCATCAGTTTCGCGTCAAGATTGAATTCGGAAAATTTCATAAGAGATGCCCCAACCCTTAAAAGGGAGTAAAAGGCAAATACAAATTAGGTTTGGATTACTCCAACATTAAATTTTTTCTTTATCGGAGAATGATTTGCCATTTCAATTCCCATGGAAATCCATTTGCGTGTGTCGACAGGATTGATGACAGCATCCACCCAGAGGCGGGCTGCAGCATAATAAGGAGATGTCTGCGAATCGTATCGGTCTTTTATTTTGTTGAAGAGTTCTGCTTCTTTTTCAGGAGTTATTTTTTCTCCTTTTCCTTTCAGCGTTGCCACTTCAATCTGCACCAGAACTTTTGCCGCCTGCTCACCGCCCATCACCGCGATTTTTGCTGTAGGCCATGCGGCAATTAATCGTGGATCGTATGCTTTTCCGCACATGGCGTAATTGCCGGCACCGTATGAGTTGCCGATGATGATAGTAAACTTCGGCACCACAGAATTTGCAACTGCATTCACCATCTTTGCTCCGTCTTTAATAATTCCTCCGTGCTCGGAGCGTGAGCCCACCATAAATCCTGTTACGTCCTGCAGAAACACGAGCGGAATTTTTTTCTGGTTGCAGTTCATGATGAAACGCGTGGATTTATCGGCAGAATCAGAATAAATTACTCCTCCGAATTGCATCTCGCCTTTTTTGCTCTTCACTACTTTTCTTTGATTAGCAACAATTCCTACTGCCCAGCCGTCAACACGCGCATAACCGCAGAGAATACTTTGTCCATAACCTTCTTTGTATTCTTCAAAAGAGGAGCCTGTGGTGAGCGAAGTCGAACCATCCACGATACGATGAATTACTTCCAGCATATCATATTGTTTGTCGTGCGACCGACCGACCGAACTGTCATTCGGGCTGGCAACAGGAACTATTCCTAAAATTTCTTCCGGTTTCTTTTTCGGCTGCTTCGCTTCTACTCTGCTGAAGCCGGCAGTTTTGTAATCGCCAATCTTATCTACAATATTTCTTATTTTATCGAGGCAATCTTTATCGTCTTTGCATTTGTAATCTGTTACGCCTGAAATTTCACAATGCGTAGTTGCACCGCCCAGCGTTTCGTTATCTATGGTTTCTCCTACAGCCGCTTTCACCAGATAACTTCCCGCGAGAAATATTGTTCCGGTTTTGTTTACGATGAGCGCTTCATCGCTCATGATGGGTAGATACGCTCCGCCCGCAACACAACTTCCCATGATTGCCGAAATCTGTGTAATGCCCATCGAAGACATGATGGCGTTGTTGCGGAATATCCTTCCGAAGTGTTCTTTGTCAGGAAAAATTTCATCCTGCTTGGGAAGAAAAACTCCAGCGCTGTCCACCAGATAAATTATCGGCAAGCGATTTTCCATCGCAATTTCCTGCGCACGTAAATTCTTTTTTGCTGTGATGGGAAACCATGCGCCTGCTTTCACGGTGGCATCGTTTGCCACTACAATACATTGTTTGCCTTTCACATAACCAATCACAATCACCGTTCCGCCAGCAGGACAGCCGCCTTCTTCGGCATACATTCCATCGCCTGCAAAAGCGCCAAGTTCAATCTGAGGTTTGTCTTTATCCAATAAATATTCTAAACGCTCACGCACAGAAAGTTTTCCCAACTCGTGCTGTTTGTCAATTTTAGTTTTGCCGCCCCCCACATAAATCTTCTCTAACTTTTTCTCCATGGCGGAGATAAGTTGTTTCATCTGGTCTTCGTTCTTGTTGAACTCTATCTCCATCTAATTGCAAATTTAAGAGGGCGAATATACAAATTGGAGAGAATGGAATGTTCCGGGAAAGAAAGCAGAAATTATAGTTCAATCCACTACTTCTGCAATACTAATTTCTGAGTTGCAATCCCTTTGTCGGTTCTAATCTGAATAAAATAAATTCCGTTTGATTGAGAAGATAAATCAATTCGGAAATTAACAAATGAATAATTTTCAGAATAAATTTTTTCACCAAGCATATTCATCACAGCAACTGATGAAATTTTCTCAGAAGAATTAATGGTAAAATTTCCAGTGGATGGATTTGGGAAAACAGCAAACGATGAATTTTCAATCTCATTCATTGAATTAGGATTGCCGAGATAGCAAGTGCTGTCAATGGGCATATAATTAACTATCCCTACACTAACGTTATCGTGTGCATCATAAATGACCACCTGCGTTGAAGCAGAATCTGGAGTGCACCAGTAATTATTGGCAACGCAATTAGTATTGATGTTTGAAGAATATTTTAAATCATAAGAAGAACTATAACAAATCTTGTTACAAAAAATACTATCCGGTTGCTTTAAATCAATTCCTATTCCGTTATATTCAATATAGTTTTGAGTGATACTACTACCAGCATCAGGTTGATCAAATATTCCTGTTCCATTATATCTTATCTGACAGTTATTAATATTATTGTATCCTGAGTTATATTGAGAACCATTATCTATTCCGATCAAATTTGAATCTATAACACAATTTGTTATTGTATTATTAATTGCTGTTTCTATGCCAGTTTGATTACCCTTGATTATACAATTATTTATTGTCACAGGATTTCCCCAAAAAATTCCAACTCCATTATATCTGATTGTGCAATTCCATACTGAACCTGTGTTCATATAAATTCCTCTTTCAACATTAGAATCAACTACGCAATTAATTAATGTAAAACCCTGCATAACACCTCTATAATTTTTCGAAATTGTACTGTTCTTTATTACATCGAAATAACCAGAGGCCCATGCGATATTATTTTCTATAATACTTGAATCCAAAAGACTGTTATTTCCTAACGAGGACATTATGAACGATAATGCGTGGATGCAGTTTGGAGTTTCTACAAAATCAAGATTTAGGTCTAATGGATTTGTTCCAGCGAAACGCTACTGGTTTCGTGTGGCGGGTGTAAACTCAAAAGGAACAGGCGCGTGGAGCCAACCCTGCACCAAGATTGCGGGGTGAAAAATCAGCGGATGAATTCTGTCTTGTACGTCCTGACATTATTTTTTCCGTCAGTAACTTCTATCTGAAAAGTATGCTTTGCCCCCACTCCGTTTGTTTGGAATTCATAAAACAACAATGCTTTCTTAGGTTCGAATTCCATAAGCGCCCATTTTCCGTCAATGGTTGCGCGATACGATTTTATTCCTGAGAGATTATCTGAAATGATAATGGAAATTGTTCTCGCGCGGCTCATGTTCTTACCATTATATATATTGTATGGCTTGATGGATGGCGCAACGGTATCAAACGCGACAATGAATCTGCCGAAATATTTTGTCTGAGTGGTCATCCATCCATCCTTGTACTCTCCTTTCTGCTCAGTCATAAAATTATTTCCATCCAGCAAAACAATAGTTGCTTTTGGCTGGAGATTTTCAGGAATGGGTTTTGTTTTTATTGAAAGAGAATAATTTGTGTGAAGCGGAACATCGGGCTTATGAATAGAATGAACGGGAGAAAAAGTTTTTTGCAAAGTATCTTTGCTCATGGAATAGTCAAAGTCAATATCTGAATACAGCGCGCATGGAGGGATATTTATTTTAATGTCTTTGGTTTCAAAGATGTTTTCTTCGGTGCATTTAAACCCCCTCCCCTTCGGGCTCTCCCCCCTATTAAGGGGGAGATTAAGAGAGGGTCGTGAACTTCTGACTTTAAAATTTAGTTCAGATGCATTCCCAAAAAAATCTTTCACAACAAATTTCACAAGATGAGAAAGCGTATCCTCAAACCGAAATAATCCTTCATTCACCACACATTGATAAATGGAAAGCATATTATTCTCTTCGCGGAAGCATTTCTGAATTTCTTTATTGCTTTTTGATTCTTCGGCATAATCAATGTGGGAATTTATATAGCGGGATTCGTCAAAAGAAATTTCGTTTAGTTCGTGGTAATAAATCCGTTGTCCGTCAATGTATAAATCAACGGAGTATGCTCCAAGTTTTCCTGCTTCTTTGATGTTGGCGTAATCATACGTTTCAATTCCAAAGCCAATATCACCGCTGACAGTTATTTTTTCGGCAGAAGAGAGTTTGTATTTTCCTTTGCTTCCATAAATTTTTGTTTTCCGCGAAGAATTTTTTCCATTCACAAAACTTGAATCATTCTCAGGATAAATTGCAAGCGTCAAGAGTTTTGGCGGAACGGTATCTTCAATCTTAAATCCAAAAAGAAATGGGTTATACGCATGCTCTGTAACAGCATCGCGGATTTCAAAATGCAAATGCGGGGATTGCGAACCGCCCGTGTTTCCTGAAATAGCAATCGTATCGCATTGTTTAACTCTCAATAAATTTGAATCGGGAAAAAGTTCCACATCATATTGCTCAAGCCGATACTGTTCAAGTTCCAGGTACTTTGCAATCTTTCCATAAAAACGCTTGAGGTGCGCGTACACGGTAACATATCCATTCGGATGCGTGATGTAAATACACTTGCCGTATCCCCATGGAGAAATTTTTATGCGCGACACATAGCCATCGGCAGAAGCGTAAACCATTAACCCCTCTCTGCCGGCTGTCTTCACATCAATGCCAGCATGAAAATGATTGGGACGAATCTCTCCGAAGTTTCCTGCGATGTGCAGCGAAGAATCTGTGGGTTCAACAAAATATCCCTGTGGAAATTTTTTGGGGGAGGATTTGGGTTGAGTTCCATCCTGATAAATAATGGCACTTCCTAATTTAAAAGGAAGAGAAATTGCTATCATAACAAGGAAAACCAGGAAGGCAAATAATGGCTTATTCATACTCATTTCAAAAAAACAGGAAATAATCTTGCCAAATCCGCAATGAATACTATTTTTGTGAACAAAGATTTTTGAAAACATGAGCGACTTAAAGTCCATTGCCACATCACTGGAAAGCAAAATCGAAAAATTAGTAGATTTGCATCATCGGACGAAAAAAGAATTGTCCGCTATCCAAAATCAAAACACAAATTTAAACCAAACCATATCACAACAAAAACAATCCATAAAGGAACTTGAAGATAAAAGCAAAGTTCTTAAATTATCCAAATCATTATCAACCACAAACGAAAACACAACTGAACTTAAATTAAAAATAAACGAACTGATACGGGAAGTAGACAAGTGCATTGCTCTTTTGAATAAGTAAAACGCAGAACACAAAACATCCTGAAACAAGTTTAGGACAAGTTAATGAAAGACCAACTATCCATAAAAGTTTCTATTGCTGGCAGAATTTATCCTGTGACTATTGAACGAGGTGAAGAAGAAAACGTAAGGAAGGCAGTTAAAATCATCAACGAAAAAGTAACTGATTACGAAAAAAACTTCAACATCAAGGATAGGCAGGATTTGCTCGCAATGAGTTCATTACATTTCGCTTCACAAGCCACAGAACTTAATCACCATAATGGCAAAGAAGAGAAAGGAATACTTGAGCGGTTAGAAAAAATTGAAAAAGTTGTTTCTGCGGAGTTAAAAGATTAAGAGCGTAGCCCATCTCTAACCCTTCCCGAAGGGAAGGGAACTTGTTAAACCCGTAAAAGTTCATAGGAAGAACTTATGCGGGAATTTTTATTTTATATAAACACAAACCAACACGCCCTGAAAGTCCGTCCCTTTTGGAAGGATTTAGGATGGGCTTCTAATAATTATATTTTATGAACTTAGATACAACATCCATCATATTTATAGTCGTTGCCACAGTGGCAGGGCTTGTAATCGGATTCTTAATTGCATCGCCCATACTCCGCAAATCAATTGAAGGAAAGGGACAGTTAAAAATTAAAGAAGCCGAAATCGAAGGAGAGAAAATCAAGAACGAAAAACTCCATCAGGCGAAGGAAAAATTTCTTCAGATGAAATCGGAGCACGAGAGTTACGTGAGTGAAAAAAATCGCAATGCCCTCAATGCGGAATCAAAAGCAAAACAGAAAGAACAGCAGATGTCGCAAAAATTGGAACAGGTACAGAGGAAAGAAAAGGAACTTGAAACTCTTCGCAGCAATCTCACAGGGCAATTAGAAATTATCGAAAAGAAAAAAACAGAATTAGACAATGGCTTGCAAAAACAAATTTCCATGCTGGAAGCAGTGGCAGGAATTTCAGGCGAGGAAGCGAAAGCACAATTGATTGAATCACTGAAAGACAAAGCGAAAACCGAAGCGATGGCATTCATCAACCAGGCAATGGAAGAAGCGAAACTCACCGCCAGCAAGGAAGCAAAGAAAATTGTGATACAAACCATTCAGCGAATTCCAACCGAACACGCTGTTGAAAATTCCGTTACCGTGTTTCACATCGAAGGCGATGACATGAAAGGAAGAATCATCGGGCGTGAAGGAAGAAACATCCGCACGCTCGAATCATTGACAGGAGTTGAAATTATTGTGGACGATACTCCAGATGTTATCATTCTTTCCTGCTTCGACCCTGTAAGAAGGGAAATCGCGCGTCTTGCGCTTCATCACCTTGTTGCTGACGGACGCATTCACCCCGCGCGCATCGAAGAAATAGTTGAGAAAACTAAAAAACAAATTGATGATGAAATTGCTGAAGTTGGGAAACGCACAACGATTGATTTAGGAGTGCACGGGCTTCCCGCTGAACTAATCCGATTAGTCGGCAGAATGAAATACCGTTCATCTTACGGACAAAATCTTTTACAGCACTCGCGCGAAGTAGCAAACCTGTGCTCTGTGATGGCTGCTGAATTCGGACTCAATCCAAAAGTTGCCAAGCGCGCAGGATTGCTTCACGACATCGGAAAAGTTTTTGAAGAAGAATTGGAACTTCCTCACGCCATAGCGGGAATGAAACTTGCAGAAAAACTTAAAGAGAAGCCAGAAATATGCAATGCGATTGGCGCTCACCATGATGAAGTTGAAATGACTTCTCTCTACTCACCTATCATACAGATATGCGATGCGATTTCAGGCGCACGCCCTGGCGCAAGGCGTGAAGTTCATCAGCAATACATTCAGCGCTTGAAGGATTTAGAAAATCTCGCGATGGCTAATAGCGGTGTTGAGAAAGCATTCGCCATTCAGGCAGGACGTGAACTGCGTGTAATAGTTGCCGCAGAAAAAATTTCTGACAAAGCCGCGGAAGAACTTTCATTCAACATCGCAAATAAAATTCAAACAGAAATGACGTATCCAGGGCAAGTGAAAGTGACAGTCATACGGGAAACAAGGTCGGTTAATATTGCGAAGTGATTTTTATCATAAGCGCTATAAAATGGCAAACCATTTATTTTAAAAATAATAACTTTACAAAAAATCAATAGAAATTAATTTCAAATACGATTAAATAGCATAAACACAATATGAGCAACACTATTCATGAAACAACTTCAAATGATGAAGCAAATCTTTTTAATTACATGAAAATAATTAATAGAAAAAAGAAAATTTTATTCGGAGTGTTTCTAAGTATTACCATAGTAACTGCTATTGCAAATTTTTTGACGCCAAAAATTTATAGAGGAGAATTCAGAGTACACATGGCAACGAATAACTATGCTGACTTGATTGAAAGAATTAATTCCAACGATAAAGACCGGCTGAAAGGTATTTTGCCACACACATATAAGTTAATTGATGAAATAGAAATGATTCCTCTCCCCGATACCACATTATACAGATTGAAAATCTTTATTGATGCAAAAGATTCAGGAGATATTCGCTTAATCGAAAGCGAATTATTTGAATGCTTATCCCAATTCCCTTTTTATAAAAAATCTGTGGAGCAGAAAACTGAGCGATTACAGAAAGAATTTGACGAACTTTCAAAAGAAATAATATTTATGGAGGATGTTCTGAAATCTTATAATATAAATATAAAGAGTGAAAAATCTGCCCCTGAAGTTTTTAATCCTGTTGAAGTATCTAATGGAATGGCAGAACTAATCAAAAGAAAAATCATAGTGGAGCAATTGTTAAAAAATAACACTGGCTTGGAAATAATCAGTGAAGAAATTTATTCCAATCCGGTAAAGCCAAAATTTAAAAAAAATATTATGCTTGCAGCACTTATTGGTATTCTGTCCGGTGCATTCATAATTTTTATAATCGCATTGAAAGAGAAGGTAGGCACATTACCTGAAAATGAACCTTAGGAATAATGTTTCCCTCAAAAAATGTTTGACAGAAACAAAAAAATATCCACGCAAACATGGATATCCGCAACTTTTCTTCTCATATTTTCTTCCATTGTAAGTAAAGGCTTTGGCTTCGTAAGGGAAATATTGATTGCCGGAAAATTCGGTATAAGCAGCGATGTAGATGCTTATTTGGTTGCATTATCCGTCCCGTCTTTAATTGGCACCACCATTGGTTCTGCCTTTGCTATTGCCCTCGTTCCTCTGTACCATAAATTGTTAAATAAAGGTTCTGAAACCGAAACAGATGGTTTTATTAAAACCGTATTCAGCTTTACCTCTCTGCTATCCATTATTTTAATGGCTGTTGTTTATTTTATGTCTGAAACCATTATTAAATTTATTGCTCCCTCTTTACCTGAAAACACTATACAAACAGCGGAAGAATTATTGAGATGGTTGTTTTTATTATTAATTGGATATTCTCTTTTTAATGTTTTGTCTTCAGTTTATAATGCACTGCACCATTTTAAAATACCTGCTGTAACAGATATGTTCAGCAATCTCTTCATCATTGCTGCCCTTATATTTTTATCCTCTGCTTACGGAATTTATGCGCTCGTAACCGGCATGGCTGTGAGTTCTTATTTTATCTTGTTTATTTTTTTAATTCATTTGTTTTATCATCGCATAATCGGTTTCGATTTCAATTTTAAATCCAAAGAGTTTAAAGAATTTTTACTACTTGTCGCTCCTGTAATGCTATTCATGTTTATTATGCAGGCAAGCAGCATCATTGAAAATTTCTTTGCGTCATCGTTAAAGGAAGGAAGCATAGCATCCTTAGGATATGCAAAACGGCTTTATGATATTATTCCCACGCTTTTAATTGCCAATATTGCAAGAGCGGTTTTCCCAACATTTTCAACGCTGCATGCAGAACAGAAGATAAAATCATTGAGGGATCTGGTAATTAAACTTAACAAACAATTTATTATTTATTTTTTGCCAATTACCTTTATTGTAATATTTTTCAGAAGAGAAATTATTTCCATCGTGTTTATGAGGGGTGCTTTTGATGAAACCGCAATGAACCTTACTGCCGATGCCTTTATGTATTATACGTTGGGCTTAATAGCAACTACATTAGTACCTGTATTTTTTAGATTATGCTACGCCTTTTCTGACAGCATTTCACCGCTGATTGCTGTGGTTATCAGCACTGCTTCCATGATAATTCTAAATTATTTTTTAACACCGATTATGGGAATTTCAGGAATCGCCCTGAGCAACAGTTTATCGGTTTTTCTCATGCTCTTTGTACTTGGCATTTTAGTAAGAAAAAAAATCGGAGGAATAGAGTTGATACCATTAATAAAATCTTTCGGGATTTCTCTTTGTTGTGTAATGGCAGCATTGCTTCCGTTTATTTATTTTCCCTTTTCAAATCCGTATTACATAACTTTTTTAATTCCTGCTTATTTCATTCTTTATTTATTTTTAGGTTTGCTTGTTTCGAGAAAAGAATTCGGTAGTGTCTGGGTTACGCTTAAAAGAACTATTTCACCTAAAGATAAATTATGATGTTTTCACCGGTGCTAAAAATTAAAAAGAATTGAAAGACCTATATTCAAATAAAAAATACACCTTAAGCGAAAAATTTTTCTTGCTGATTTATTTTCTTTTCCCGATCTTGTTTTCATTGTTTCTGATACCTACTAAATTTGCCTCATTAACGGAGAAATTAAACATTCCCTCCTTCTTTAGTCCGCCTAATATATTGTTTGTCATTATTACGTGCATAATTATCGTCACTGCTTTGATGGATAAGAAAAATATTTCTATTCCCGGGTTACTTGTTGTTTCATACATAGGATTTAGTATTCTGATGACAACCAGTATTTATTATTCTGCCAATCCTGAATATGGACTTGCAAAAACCATAGAGTTTCTTACCTATTCTTCTCTCGCCTGCTTCGCTCCCTTTTTTTTATTCAGGAATCTTATTTCCTTTGAAAGGTTTCTGAAAACATTTGTTGTATTAGGAATTATACTTGGTGTTTTTATTTTTTTCTCAAGCCCATATTCTTTACGGTTCTACAGTTCTAATTCAGCTTATCCAAAATTTCAAACAAACATAGGATCTAATTACCTTGCATTGCAATACATTATTGGAATTTCCATTTTAATAATGCTGTATTATTTTTTGTTTAAAAAAAATCTATCAAAAAAATTAACGCTGCTCTTCATTTTATTAATTGGACTATTATCCGGTGCAATGCTTTATGCTCCCGGAAAAAATCCAATCATCTCATTGTTTTTAACGGTAGTTATTATGACTATTGCTTCTATTAAAATTGATTACCAAAAAATTTTAATCAAGCGGAAAATTTTAAACTATGCAGTTCTGATTTTCGTAATGGGCGCCATATTGTTATCCACCGTAGGATGGATGTTTGTTCTTCGGCTCCAGGCAGTGCTCACCCCGGGTTATTACGGACAAGTGGAGAGAGTGGAAAACACAAAAATTGCTGTTGATGTATTTTTGAACCATCCGATTATTGGTGCCGGCATAGGAAGTTTTTCTGAATATGCTGCCTCATTTGAAGGTATTGAAAGAATGAGATACCCACACAATTTGCCATTGGAAATCGCTTCCGAATTAGGATTTATCGGATTGCTGTTCTTCGCTTTTATTTTAATATATGCCTTTAAGCATCTTATTTATCTTACGAAAAAATATAGAACAACTCCTTACCACAATTTGCCCAATGTGGTGCTTGCTTTTCTGACTTTTACTTTTCTCGTTTCACAAACAGGAGGAAATATTAATAACCCGCTGCTTTTTGCCTGGGTGGGCATTGCATATATTTTGGAACCGATAATTAAAAAATGTATGCGTATGGATAATCCAATCCTTCAAACCTGAAGAAATGAATATCTGGCTTATACAAACCGGTGAACCCTTGCCCATAGATGATTCTGTTAAAAAGATGAGAACTGCGCTATTGGCAGATAAGCTTTTAGCAAAAGGGCATTCTGTAATCTGGTGGACCAGCGCCTTTGATCATGTTAAAAAAAAATGGATCTATACAAAAGATACAGAAGTTCAAAAGAAAAATAGTTTGAAATTTTTGGCGCTTAAAGGAACCGGATATAAAAGCAATGTTTCTCTAATGCGTTTCATTGACCACCGCATTGTCGCGCGTAAATTCTCCAAAATGGCAAACAAAATGGCTAAGCCGGATTTTATTATTGCTTCTATGCCTCCCCACGATTTTGCCTATCAGGCGGTGATGTACGCAAACAGAAATAATATTCCTGTTTTAGTTGATGTCAGAGACCCATGGCCAGATATTTTTCTTGAGCATTTGCCTTCTTCTTTGAGAAAAATTGCAAAAATATTTCTGTTCAATGATTTCAGTATGGTAAAAAAAACAATGAGCCATGCAAACGGATTAGTGGCAGTAACGAGTGAATTTTTAAACTGGGGTTTAAAATATGCTGGCAGAGAAAAATCTCTTAATGACAAAATATTTTATCTCGGGCATAAAAGTCATCCGTTGGAAAATAAATCAATTGTCGAAGAAAAATTTCGTTCCATTCTTGAAAAAACACACGGTAAATTCATTGTTTTATTTGTCGGCACCATTTCCGGTTCTTACCACAACCCGCTTATTCTCTTGCAGGCAGCAGAAAAATTATCGGCTGATAAAAACATTCACTTTGTGATTGCAGGAGACGGGGATTTGTTTGAAAAATTAAAATCAGAATCAAAAAAATACGATAACGTTTCTCTAACCGGCTGGCTTAACCGCGATGAGATAGAATTTTGGTTGAAGAAATCTTCAATAGGTATTTGTCCCGCAACTAAAGAAGTGCATTTGCCAACCAATAAAGCATATGCATATCTCTCAGCGGGACTGCCTGTTATTTCTGCGTTTCAGGGAGACTTGAAAATACTCATTGAAAAAAATAAAATTGGTTTTTACTATGCGCCAAATGATTCTGACTCGCTGGTAAAAAGCATACAAAAGCTGCAAGAAGATAAGTTTCTTTATCAAAAAATATCTGATAACGCGATGAAAATTTTTAAAGAATTATTTGATGCGGATATGATTTATGAAAATTATGCCAATCATATTGAACAAGTTGTTTCTAACTTTAATAACAAATGAGCAATCCGAATTATTCTGAAATTACTGAAGCCCCGGGACTTCAATCTACACAAGAGCAATTAGAACGGATTTATCACCGCTACCATTTTGCGAAACAATTTGCCGTTGGAAAAAATGTGGTAGAAATTGCCTGCGGAGCGGGAATGGGATTAAGTTATCTGGCAAGTGTTGCACATTCTGTAGCAGGAGGTGACATTGACGATACCAATCTAAAAATCGCGAAAGAAAATTGTGCTGGTATTAAAAATATATCCATTGACAAAATAGACGCGCATCATCTTCCTTTTGCAGACAACAGTTGCGACTTGATTTTACTTTACGAGGCAATTTATTATTTTCAAAATCCGGAAAAATTTATTGAGGAAAGTTATAGGATATTGCGAAGCGGAGGAAAATTAATTATTTGCTCCGTAAATAAAGATTGGAAAGATTTTCATCCTTCTCCCTTTGTCAATAAATATTTCAGCGCTCCTGAATTTCATTCTATATTGAATAATAAATTCAAGAATGTGAAAATTTACGGAGCATTTGAAATTGAAAAAGGAATTAAATCCGGAGTTTTTTCACTGATAAAACGCATCGCGTTAAAACTAGATTTGATTCCGGGGAGTTTGAATTTGCGTGCGTATTTGAAAAGAATTTTTATCGGAAAAGTATTCCCCTTGCCTAAATCAATTACTGAAAACATGACGGATTATTCTCCCCCCATTGAATTGGATGCGAGAAAAAAGAATACTACTTATAAAATTTTGTACATTGTTAGCGAAAAATTAAATACTCACTGATGAATCTTTTGCAGAGACTCGTTGAAAAAATAAACCGGATTGATAGCCGGGTTTTTATTTTTGTTATTTTGGGCGGCAACATTCTTTCTTTTTGTCTGGTATCTAATGAAGAACTACATCTACAGTATGCAAAACATTACTTTAATCCTGATTGGATTCCCAACTCATTTATCCTCTCTGATTGGCCGGGATATAGAGTTATTTTTCAAATCCTCTTGGCGCCTCTCTTAATCTGTTTTGATTTTGAAACAACCGCCTTTATTGCCAGGTTTATTTCCATTCTGTTATTTATCATTCCGCTCTCCCGTTTGTTCAAACTCATACAACTCACAAACATTGATGTGCTTTTGCTTCTGCAACTCTACTTTTTTTTCAATCAGGCATTTTTCGGAGGCGAATGGATTTTTGGCAGCATTGAACCAAAAACATTGGCTTATCCTTTCATCTTTTTGTCATTATATTATTTGTTAAAAGAAAAATTTTATCATTCATATATTATCCTTGCTGTTGCAACTTATTTGCACGTTTTAGCAGGGGCATGGGTTTTTGTTTTGTTTTCCTTTTACTTGCTTTTCGCTAAACAAAATCTGATAAAAATTATTTCCTTTTCATTTATCTATCTTATATTACTTTCTCCTTTCTTTTACTATTTAATAAATGAACTTCTCATCAACAATCAAAGTGCTATCAATGGAATTGATATTAACTGGGTGATAGTTTATATCAGAAGTCCTCATCACTTTGGACCATTTTTATCAATGACTTATTTTTTTCAGAATTTTTTATTAGGAATATTATTTTCAATAGCATCCATGTTGATTTGCATTTTTATTTTTTCAAAATATGAAAATGAAATTTTAAAGAAAATAAATAAACTGACTATTATCATTTTTTCTATGCTTCTGCTTTTTGTATTTATTTCCTACTTTGATAAAAACGGACATTTCATGAAATACCACCCCTTCCGTTTAAGCGCACTTTCTATGTTTTTATTTTTTGCTTATTCATAATGTCACTGAAAAAATATTTTCTTTATGAAAAATATTTTTTTCAATATTACATTATAATATTCTTCTTATCTGTTACTCCTTTTGGATACGGGGCGATGCAAAATATCTCAAGGAGTTACTACTATTATATAAAAGACAATACTCCAATAGACCAATTAGCCGAGTTTGCAAAAGAAAATACAAAGCCCGATGATGTTTTTTTAATTCTTAATTCTGAGGAATTATCTTTCCCCAGAAAAGCTGAGCGGGAAGTGTTTGTGATTTATAAATTTTTTTACAGCACCCCTCAAAAAATTTACGAATGGTACATGCGAATGCAAGAACAGGAAAAATTGGATAGAGATATCAAGCAAATCACAGCAACATTAAAAAAATACCGCATTGATTATGTCATTGCTAAAAACGCTCAGCGCTTACCTCAACTAGAGGAAGTTTACAAGAACGATGGATTTTATCTTTACAAAATCCGAGAAGCAGTTAATCTCGGACAATAAGAATCCGATTACTTTCTATTCCCAAATGCTGCAAATTATTTTACCTTTACCTTTTATTTTTCGTGAATGATTAAACGAGTTTTTGATATTTTATTTTCATCTTTCTTATTATTGATTTTATCTCCTTTCCTTTTGATGTCGGCATTGGCCATAAAATTAAGTGATGGAGGTCCTGTGTTTTACAGAGCCCCGCGGGTAGGTTACCGCGAAAATATGTTTAAGATGTTTAAGTTCCGTTCTATGATTGTAAACGCAGATAAAGTAGGCCCTTCTTCTACGACAAAGAGCGATTCCCGTTTGACAGGTATTGGGAAGTTTTTACGGAAATATAAATTAGATGAATTGCCACAGTTTATAAATGTACTCATAGGAGAAATGAGTGTGGTTGGTCCTCGGCCGGAAGTAAAATATTTTACAGATATGTTTAATGAGCAAGAAAAGGCAATACTTAGTGTTAAACCGGGTATAACCGATTGGGCTTCGATCTGGAATTCTGACGAAGCAAGCATTCTGGAAGGAAGCGATGATCCGGACAAGACCTACATGGAAAAAATTCGTCCGACTAAAATTAAGTTGCAATTAAAATATGTTACTGAACAGAATTTTTTTACTGATATAAAAATTATTTTGTTAACTATAAAAGCAATTTTTTCTAAGCCTGAAATCAAATAGTTGGATACATTTGAATTTCAAAATGACCACTCAAGAATTAGCAAAAAGAATCCGCATTCACGCAGTCAAAATGACTTCTGCGGGAAAAAGTTCTCATGTGGGTTCTGTGTTATCTATTGCGGATATTCTTGCGGTTCTATACAATGATATTTTAAAAGTAAAGCCCTCACAACCCGATTGGGCAGACAGAGACCGTTTCATCCTCAGCAAAGGACATGCAGGAGCGGGAGTTTATTCAGTTCTCGCTGAAAAAGAATTTTTCTCTGCTGAAATTCTGAAAACACATTATCAGAATGGCTCGCTGTTGTCAGGGCATGTTTCTCATAAAGGAATTCCCGGAGTGGAATTGTCTACAGGTTCATTAGGTCACGGCTTACCGGTTGGAACCGGATTGGCATTAGCCGCGAAAATGGATAAGAAAGATTATAAAACATATGTGCTGTTAAGCGATGGAGAATGCGATGAAGGATCAAACTGGGAAGCGATTTTGTTTGCAGCCCATCATAAATTAGATAATCTGGTTGCGATTATTGACTACAACAAAATTCAGAGCATCGCTTCCGTAGAAGAAACATTGGGTTTAGAACCGTTTGCAGATAAATTTATTTCTTTCGGATGGAACGCGAAAATGGTGGACGGACATAACCACGATGAGTTAAAAAATGCTTTAACATCTGTTCCATTTAAAAAAGATAAGCCAAGTGTAATTATTGCAAATACCATAAAAGGAAAAGGTGTTTCCTTTATGGAGCACACAGTGCTGTGGCATTACAGAAGTCCGCTGGATAAGGAATTTGAAATGGCTTTAAAAGAACTGGAATAATAAAAATAATTTTAGGTTTGAGGTTTCATGTTATACGATTTACAATGAAAAATTTTGCCGTACATACCTTTTTCATTCTCGCTCTGAATACTTTGGTTTTCGGACAGGAAAGCAAATTGTTAATTGGAATTGAAGGCGGTCCGAATAAGAGTACTTTGAATTTTACAAACATCCAGGTTGATTATGCTGGAAATCCAATGATTCAGTTAAATCCAATATCATCTTATTCCGTTGGGTATTTTTTTCAATATAATTTTTCAAAACATCTTTCATTAAGAACAAATGTTTCTTTTGAAAGAAAAGGAAGCTTACGTTTCTTTGAATTGAACCAAAAATTTGGCCCAACTGCCTTTTATAAGTTAGATTATCTAGTGGTTCCTCTGCTCTTTCGTGCTACGTGGGGCAAAAAGATTAACTTTTTTGTTAACGCTGGACCATATCTTGGATTGCTTCTTCAAGAGATGACAGTAACAGAAGAAAAAAATAATGGAACACCGCAAGAACGTTATGATGGAACATTTTTTTATAAATCGTTTGATTATGGGATTTCTGCTGGGTTAGGCCTATCATTTCCTATTGGGAAAAATTTCAAGATTTCAACAGAAATAAGAAATAATACAGGCTTATCAAATATTATTTATGATGAAACCTATGACTTGTGGTACGAGAGTTGGTTTCCATCTCACTTATTTTGGTCTTCTTACGAAGAAAATCACACTATAAAAACTCGCTCTTTAAGTTTTTTAGTAGGCTTTGCTTATTTACTCGGGCAATCAGAAGAAAAGAAAGGAATAAAATCCAGCAATTAATGAAATACATTTTCTCTCTAAATATTATACTCAGTTTTAGCACATTAGTTTTTGGGCAAGAATATAAATCTTTAATTGGAATTGAAGGAGGGCCGAATACAAGCATTGTCACCAACATAGATTATGATTATGGAAATCGCACATCAGAAATCAATCCAACAATAGCATATTCAACAGGGCTTTTTTTTCAATACAATTTTTCAAAACATATTTCATTTAGGACAAATTTTGCTTTTGAAAGGAAAGGATACTTTTACCATTATCAAGAATGCGGTTCTTCAGCTTGTAGAACAGGCATTGCTCGACCTTATTTTGATTACATAATTATCCCTTTGCTTGTGCGGATAAACTTTGGGCAGAAAATAAACTTTTTTGTTAATGGTGGTCCATATTTAGGTTTTCTGTCTAAGGCAAAAAACTTTGACCGTAAAACTTATGACACTGGCATTTCTTTGGGTTTGGGTATCGCGATTCCAATTAATAAAAGGCTCTTAATCTCTTTGGAAGCTAGGAATAACAGAGGACTTTTAAATGTTAAAAATGGATATTGGTATTCCATGGTAAACCTAGTTGAATATCCTGATTCAAAAGTATTTATTCGTTCAACAAATATTTTGATTGGCTTTGCTTATAAATTTGGAAAGAAACAATCTGAAACAAAAGAAGAAAATAAATAAAAAACATTAAAAACTTGAAACCTGAACTTGAAACAAAATAATGCGTAACTCATTTTTTCGTGCACTGGAGGAACATGCACAACCCAATACAGTTTTTATGACAGGAGATCTTGGCTTTGGCGTGATTGACAAATTCGTAAAAAAATTTCCTGATAAGTTTATCAATGCCGGAGTAGCCGAGCAGAACATGATCGGCATGGCTGCCGGAATGGCCATGGCAGGAAAAAAAGTTTTTGCTTATTCCATCGCGAACTTTAACACGCTCCGCCCGTTGGAGCAGATACGCAGCGATGTTGCTTACCACGATTTGAATGTCACCATTGTTTCTGTAGGAGGAGGTTTGGCCTATGGCGCTTTAGGAATTTCACATCACGCAACAGAAGACCTTGCCATTTTGAGAGCCATTCCAAATATGACTGTGTTTGCTCCCGGAGATACCGTGGAGGCATATCATATCACAAAAAAAATTATTACCGAAAATTTAGGTCCTGTTTATTTGCGACTCGGAAGAGCGGGAGAAGCCACTATACATTCAGAGGACAGTATTAAAAAATTAAAACTCGGAAAAGGATTACCACTGATAGAAAGCAAGAGTAAAGAAATCGCGCTTCTTTCCACCGGAGGAATGCTTGAAACAGCAGTAGATGTTTCGAAACGGCTTAAGGAAAAAGGCATAGAAAGTTCAGTGTATAGTTTTCATACCATAAAACCGATGGATGTTGATCTGGTGCGGAAAATATTTAATGAATATAAATATGTGGTGTCCATGGAAGAACACAGTTGCATTGGCGGTTTTTCTTCAGCAATATTAGAGTCGCTTGTTGGAATTACCAATGTAAAACTGGAAAACTTCATGCCATTTGCCTTGCCTTCTGAATTTACTTCCAAGGTCGGAGATCAGAATTATCTGAGAGATGTATATGGCATTTCTCCGGAGAAAATATTTTTAAAACTTTGCGAAAAAATAAAATCGTAAATCCTAAATAAAAATGAAATACCAAGTTCCGTTCGTTAACCCTAAGGCAAATTATTTATTAATCAAAGATGAGTTGGATGCCGCTTATTTCGAAGTCATGTCAAAAGGCGATTTAATTGACAGAGGGCATTTAAAAAGTTTTGAAGCGAATCTTGCAAAATTTGTCGGAACAAAATATGCTGTTGGACTAAACAGCGGTTATGATGCGCTGCATTTGTCTCTTCGCGCTGGAGGCATTGGCGAAGGGGATGAAGTGCTTGTGCCTTCTCACACTTTTGTTGCTTCCTGTTCTGCCATTGCAAATGTGGGAGCAATACCGGTGCTGGTGGATGTAGGCAAGGATTTTAATATTAATGTTTCAAAAATTGAAGAGGTAATTTCCAAAAAGACAAAAGGAATAATGCCTGTTCATCTCAATGGGTTTTTAGCAGACATGCCTGCAATTATGAAAATTGCCGAGAAGCATAAACTCGTTGTGGTTGAAGATGCCTGCCAGAGTTTGGGCTCAACTGTCAACGGGAAAGGAGCAGGCGCATGGGGATTAACAGGATGTTTCAGTTTTTATCCTTTCAAAATTCTTGGTGGCTATGGAGATGGCGGAGCCATCACAACCAATGATGAGCAAGTTGCTATTTATGCACGAAGAATGCGCTATAATGGCGAAGACAGAGACACAGGAGAATATCACGCGCACGGGTTTACTTGTCTACTTGATAATCTGCAGGCAGCATTTTTAGATATCAAACTCAAACATCTCCCTAATTGGATTAAAATCAGAAAGTCTATTGCGGAAAGATACCGCAAGGCATTTTCAGATATTCCGGATTTATTATTGCCGCATTATTCAAACAAGGGGTTTGACCATGTATATCAGAATTATGTTGTCAGGTCAAAACAGGGAAATGATTTTTCAGAATATTTGAAAAAAAATGGCGTGGAAGTGCTTACTCAGTTTCGCAAACCTTATTACAGGCACGAAGGATTAAAATTAGTGGACAGAGGATTTCCGGAAACAGAGCAGTTGAGCAAAGAAGTTTGTTCACTGCCAATGTGCGTGGAATTATCTGAAGAGCAAATTCAACATGTAACAAAAACCGTCAGGGCATTTTATAAAAAATAAATATGAAAGAGCTATCCAGAATAACAGAAACATTTACCGAGTCCGTCATTCGTGAAATGACACGGATAAGCGACTCGATGAACGGAATAAATCTTTCACAGGGTTTTCCTGATTTTAATACCTCTGACGAGATAAAAGAAGCAGCAATACGTGCAATAAAAAATAATTTCAATCAATATCCGGTAACATTCGGAGAGCCGGAATTAAGAGAAGCCATAAGTAAAAAAGCATTGAGTTACAACAAAATCAAATGTAATCCTGCGACAGATATAACTGTTACCTGTGGCGCTACAGAAGCGATGCTTGCCACTTTGCTGGCGATAATAAATCCCGGAGATGAAATAATTGTTTTTGAGCCGTTTTATGAAAATTATATTCCTGATGGGATTTTATCAGGAGCCACTCCCCGACATGTAACATTGCATACGCCTGATTGGACATTCGATAAAAAGGAATTAGCCGCTGCGTTTAATGAAAAAACAAAAGCCATTATTATTAATACACCGAACAATCCAACCGGAAAAGTTTTTTCAAAAGAGGAATTAAATATCATTGCCGAACTCTGCATTAAATGGAATACGTTTGCTATTACGGATGAGATTTACGAGCATATTTTGTACGATGGAGAGCAACACATTTCTCTCGGCTCATTGCCAGGAATGGAAGACCGCACTATTACCATCAACTCCATTTCAAAAACTTATTCCGTTACGGGCTGGCGTGTGGGCTGGGCAATTGCTTCAGAACCGATTACAAAACGAATACGAAAAGTTCATGATTTTATGACTGTAGGTGCGCCAACCCCGCTTCAACATGCCGCTGCGGAAGCCTTGAATTTTCCTGCCTCTTATTACGAAAAACTTCAAAAACAATATTTTGATGCAAGACAATTTCTTTATTCTACGCTTATGGAAAATGGTTTTAACCCGTATTTGCCAAAGGGCGCTTATTACATGATTGCCGATGTAAGTGAACTCAACAAAAAAATAAAAGCGAAAGATGATTTTGATTTCAGTAAAAAACTTATTGAGAAAACACGGGTAGCGACCGTCCCAGGTTTTTCTTTTTATTCAAAGAAAATTAGGAATACCAACCAAGTTCGTTTCGCATTCTGCAAAAAAACCGAAACCCTGCAACTTGTAAGAGAACAGTTTTCAAAAAATCTTTAACCTTACGTAGCAAGAAAGCGCAATTGAATGACAATGAATGATGCCAAGCAAACGACTATTTTGAATAAAGCGCTTTTATATGTTCTTCTTCTTTTCGTTTTCCTTATACCATTATATGGGAAAATATTAGTTCCACTAATTGCCATCTGGGTGATTTTGTGGTTAATGAATGGCAGTATAAAAGATAAGATAAGCAACCTGAAAAAATTTCCGATTTTTCTCCTGCCTGTATTTTTTTACTTAATGCATATTCTCGGAATGATTTACACAAGTAATTTTTCCGAAGGACTCTTTGATTTGGAGATTAAATTTTCATTGTTACTATTTCCTATTTTGATAATTGGAAAAAAAGAGTTCTTTGAAAAAAATATGAATTCTATTTTGCTTGCCTTCCTAATCGGCAACTGCGTAGCAGCATTAGTTTGCATCGGATACGGTTCTTTCCGCACTATAAAATATGATATTAATTATTTTATCTACACTGATTTTTCTCTATTTCATCATACCACTTACGCATCTATGTACGCGCTTTTTTCTATTATCATCCTTATCTTTTTTCTTTTTAATAAGATGTCCATTTCCATTTCACATAAATTGATGGCGATATTCCTGTTTGCGATATTATGCGCCTATATTTATTTTCTTTCCTCGCGAACAGGTATTATTGCAGCAATACTTGTTTTGGGGTTTTTGACAATAAGTTATTGTTTGATGAAACGAAAATGGATTTTGCTAATATCAGGTGTTATAATTTTTATGATATTACCTTATATAGTCATTCAAAATCATCCGAGATTTATTCCAATAGTTAACTTTATTAATACTCCCATTGATTCTGTTAAAATGGATGCTGCAGAAAATATTACTGTAAGGTATATTATTGCCCGTCAATCAATAGAATTAATAAAACAAAAAATTTTACTTGGAACAGGAACAGGTGATGTAAAGGACGCACTAAAGGAACAGTACAAACAGAAAAACATAGTACATGCACTAGATCCCGTACTCAATTCACATAACCAGTTTTTGGAGACATTTATCGGGTTGGGAATACTTGGAATTTCATCTTTGCTACTATTAGTTTTTTATCCTTTAATTGTTGGATTAAAAACTGAAAATGTTCTGCTTATTACTTTTTTATTGATTATCATTTCTAATTTCATGTTTGAATCTATGCTAAATACACAGGCGGGAACAATCTGGTTTTCTTTTTTTTATTCCTTACTTTTCCAAACGAATGCAGCGAGTATTGTAAAAAAACAGTAAAGATTGTAATGTTCATCATCCAAGCGCATCCAGCAACTTCTGAAGTTCGTCCTGCTTCTCCACATAACCTAATTTTTTATAGGAGAAAATTAAGTTTCTCAAAAGGCGTTTTATCATTTCAAGATTCGAACAGGGTTGATAATGCGGTGGCTGCGGTTCAAGATTCATTTTCTTCAGGTAAATCTCTAATTGTTTTTTCCCGAACACTGCACCTTTGCTGAACGGATTGATGTAAAACAAAATCCCTTGCGCAATCATTTCCTCATCGCGTTTTGTTTTCACAGTCATTAACTGATGTACGTCTTTATAGCATAGAACAAAATGCTCAGGAAGATTCACTCCATAAATTGGAATTTTTAAATCCTGCGCCACAATAAGATAAACGAGTGACAATGAAAGAGGATTTCCTTTTTTGCTTTCAAGTACATTATTTATATATGAATTCTGCGGAGCGTGATAGTTCTGCGTGTTCCCGCTGAAGTTGTGCACTTCAAACAATATATGATTGAGAATTTTTACCTGTTCCAGCGCAGTGAGTTTATCATTTAATTCAAGCCACACATCCTGCCTTATCTGCTGAATCTGGCGCTTGAGTTTGTCTTCATTCAAATCAGGATATTGGTATTTCGCGATGAGAAGCGCGCCCGTAAGAAGATTCTGTTCAGGAGTGGATGCCCATTCTTTTAATAATTGCGCTGTGGTGTTGAATTGAATGTTGTGAATGATGCCCTCAATCTTTGTTTGAATATTGGTATCAAACGATTGCTCCCACACATTTTCCAAAGCAGGAATTGCCTTTTCTCCTAGGGATAAAAGTTTTTCTCTCACTTGCAGAAAAACATCCGTATCAGGATCATCCAGCAAACTCAGGAGGGCATTTAATTCTTGTTTATCCATTTCTTTTTGTTAACGCAAAGTTCCGTTCAAAAAAGAAATGCTGAAGAAGCGCGCAAGGAAAGATGTTAACACTAAGAAGTTAATCGCGACAAAACAGTTTTGATGAGAAGTTCCATTGCCGGGTGATAATCTTTAGAAAACTTTTTTGTGATTCTATTGCCGACAATCACACATATCGTGCAGGCATTGTGCCCAAGAAGTTTTGACAATCCATAGAGTGCAGAAGTTTCCATTTCAAAGTTTACAATCGTATGTTTTTTATAGCGAAAAGAAGAAAGTTTTCTTTCCAGATTTTTTATAAATGGTTTCAACCGAAGTTCTCTTCCCTGCGGAGCAAAAAATCCAGGAGCAGTTGCAGTGATTCCTTTCGTCATACCATTTCCAATTACTGATAGAAGTTTTTCTGATGCTTTAATGGTGTAGGGAAAGGGAAGGTTCTTTTCCCACTTTGAATGAGAAGCAAACACAGAAGATAGTTGCCTTTCATCAACTTTCTTTGCATCATAATAGTGAAGCAATCCATCCAGACCAAGTCCGTATTCAGAAGCAACGAATGAATCCACTTCAATATTTTTTTGCAAAGCGCCAGATGTACCGATGCGAACAATATTCAACGAAGTTTTCTTTGGCTTCACTTTTCTGGTCTTCAAATCAATATTTGCAAGCGCATCAACTTCATTCATAAAAATATCAATGTTATCTGTTCCGATTCCTGTTGACATCACAGTAATTCTTTTTCCGTTAAAAATTCCTGTGTGGGTAACAAATTCCCGGTTCTGAACCTTATGCTCAACCAAATCAAAATGGCCGGAAACCATCTTTACCCTTCCCTGATCGCCTACAATAATAATATCCTTAGCCAGTTGCTCAGGATGAAGAGCAAGGTGATAAATGCTCCCGTCAGAGTTCAAAATAAGTTCGGTAGATGCTATTTTTTTCAATGGAAAAAATTTTATTACATTTGCGACCTTATCTATAATAAAAGACAAATCTATAAAACATTTATATTCCTATGGCAAAGTTACCTAAAAACGAAATTGTAGTTCCCATTGATTTTTCAGAACAGTCATTAATCGCGCTGGGACAATCTTACAACCTCGCAAGAGAATATAATGCCGGAATAATGCTTCTCTATGTGATGGAAGAAGGAGGAGCGATTACCAAATTTCTTACTCCAAAAAGTTTGAAAGACATGAAAAAAGATATTCAGAAACGCTTGGATAAATTGGCAGAGGAAACTTCACATAAAAGCAAGATTCATGTGGATACCATGATTGCAAATGGAAAGGTGTATGAAAAAATTATTGAAGTGGCAGAGATGACAGATGCACTTATGATTATTATGGGATGTAACAGCAGGAAAAAATTGCAGGCGCGTTTCATCGGCTCTAATGCGTTGAGAGTGGTGCGCGAAGCAAAATGCCCTGTTATTACTATTAAAGGGAAAGCGCATCGTGAAGGATGTAAAAACATCGTCCTCCCGCTCGACCTCTCCAAAGAAACAAAAGATAAAGTGCGTCAGGCGATTGAAGTTGCAAAACTTGGCTCTTTTAAGGCAGCCATTCGTGTAGTTTCCGTTCTTCAAAGCACAGATGAATTTCTTGTAAACAAACTTACCCGTCAGTTGGAATCGGTAAAAAGTTATATCCAGAAACAAGATGTTGAATGTTCTGCCGAGATTATTAAAACCGTGAAAGGAGAAGATTCACTTGCTCAGTGCATTCTTGACTACGCTCATAAAGTGGAAGGCGACCTCATCATCATCATGACTCAGCAGGAAGCAAATTTTACACGAATGTTCATCGGCTCCACTGCTCAGGAAGTGGTGAACAATTCAGATATACCTGTGATGAGCATTATTCCTCAGATGCGTAAATACAAGGCGCTTGTCAAGTAGCCCTCGTCATTAATTACTGATGTTACGCAGAAAGGCAATTAACCGCAGAGTTCGCAGAGAAAAATACACGCAGAGAACGCAAAGAAAATCCGCTCTGCGGTTCTCTGCGTAAATCTCAGCGTTCTCAGCGGTAAAAATGTATTTGCGTAACATCCGTTATTTACTTCCGAAAACTTTTTTCAAAATATCATTGATTCGCGCGATGGGATCGGTGCGAATCTTTTTTTCCTCACCTGCAATCAATTTAAAAAGTCCTTCCAGCGCTTTGATAGTGATATACTGCTCAAGATTAGGGTTTTGTTTTTCAACTCCCGGAATTTTATTGTAAGTTGTAATAACCGGGTTCCAGTATTTAGTCACCTGCACTTTTTCAATTGCTCTTTGAATGATGGGACTGAATTTGGTGGTGAGGTCGGCTGTGGTTTTTTTGCTCAGATAATCTGTGGCAGCATTATCCGCGCCTTTCAGAATGGCAAACCCATCAGAAATGCTCATCCCTTTTATCGCTTCCATAAAAACAGGCGCTGCTTCTTTGGATGCTTCCTCTGCAGCGCGATTTAATGTCATAACAAACTCATCCACCTGCTTCTGCATGCCAAGGTTCACAACTGTATTTTTTACCTTTTCCGCTTCCGGTGGAAATGGAATCATGATGAGAGGGTTTTTGTAAAACCCATCCATCTTTGAAGTGGAAGATGTGGAATTGTTTGTTCCCACATTGAGGGCTTCCTTCAGTCCGCGAATCACTTCATCGTTGGTTAATCCTTTTTTCTTTTTCTTGGTGTACTTATTAACTTCCTTTTCTACATTTTTCTGCGCGTCATTCACTGCCTTGTTCAAATCAATTTGAGCAGAAGCAGAAAATGTAAAGAATAAAATTGTGGCGATGGAAATGAAAATTGTTTTCATATTTTTGGTTTTGACATTCAAACATACAAAGATTCTGCCAAAGTTTAGAAAACAGGAAACAGCGATAAGTGAATAAGTAAATAGGTTAATAAGTAAATAAGTGATTAAGTAACTCATTCACCTACTCACCCATTCACTTATTCACCCCTTTGCTCACGAAAGCACGCTTGTATGCGGCTGCGTCCAGGGACCAGAATCCTCAGGATGAATGGGGTCATACCAGCGGAAATATCCATAGAAGCGTTTTCCCACTTCGGCTATGCCCAAATCCATGATGAACTGCGCTTTGCTGCTTTGATGCTGAAGGATGCACAGTGCAAAAGCAGGCGCGGGGTCGCCAAGCGAAACAAGAGCGTATTGCACCTGCACCAAAATGTGGGGTAGCGGTTTGCTGGGCAGGTCCTGGTCATTGAGGTTGCGGCACTTCACTTTCAGTTGGCCACCGGTAAGCGGGATAAGCCCGATGATGGGGTCCACTATTTTCGGATGTGGCGATGGCTCGGTGTCGGGCACGGTGAGCGCCATGAGTTTGCGCTGCTCGTTAGATACTTTTTTGTTTTTGCGAAGCCATTCTCCGATAAACTCGCGCATAAATTTTTCATATTCCTCGCGGGCTTCGCGATGGGCGGTTACATCACCGCTGGTGCGGTTGGTTTTGTTCTGCGCCTTGTGATATTTTTTCTCGTAGAACTTGCCTTTTTCATCCAGGTCCTTTACATCATCTTCGGGGATGCCCCATTTTTTAAAGTTCTCGGCTTCGCCCGGTGCGGGCATTCCGTCTTCGTCTTCTTTGGCGTGAAGGCGCTCGCGCAGGTTTTCCTGAAAGTTGAAATAATCGTCATCGGTATCGGGGATGAAATCGTCATTTTGTGCCATAGTTATTTGGTTTTTATTGTTTTTACTTTATAATTTAGTTCGTACAACTTTCTACTGTCCGGTAGCGACTTGCTACTGTTCCGTCACAACTTGCTACTGTTCCGTAATAACTTACTACTGCTCCATCATAACTTGCTACTGTTTCGTCACAACTTGCTACTGTTCCGTCATAACTTACTACTGCTCCGTCATAACTTGCTACTGTTCCATCACAACTTGCTACTGCCCGGTCAGAACTTGCTACTGTTCCATCATAACCTTTAACTGTCCCGTTACAACCTATAACTCCTCCGTCAGAACTTCTGACTCTTGCGTTTTACTGCGCGAAATAATCGTCTGAACATTTTAACAACTCTCCGAATAACACGCGGCAATTATAGAGGAGAAAAACGAACCCTTATTACGCCACAGCGTAATAGAGTTGTATCGGGAGTTTTAATTATATGAAATGGAAACGCACAGCACGGGCACAATTCCGAAGGGATGGACGGCAGATGAATTTAAGGTGTTTAAGTATTATGCCATGAATTATCCGAAGCGGGAGATTGCCAAAGAAACAGGCATAAACGTTCATAATGTGGATATGCACATCAGAAATATTTTTGATGCCCTTGATGTTCATGAACGTGGCGATATGATACAAGAGGCATATTTGACAGATGTTTGTACAAAAGAAACATTTAAAGGCATGAAGCGCTATAGGAAAGAGAAATAATATCTTTGTGATGGGTATAACGAGTTGGCAATAATGCCTCCGAAGGAGTCCGATACTCGTTCTCTTCGGAGTCATCGGACCAAACAACAAACGACAGTGCAACCTTTAACAGCAACTTTGCATCTTTACAGTAATCTAAAGCCAATGAAAAAAGTTCTTCTCGGCTTGATAGTTGCTTTCATATCACAAGTTGTTTTCTCAACTTTTATATTCTCTCAAGGAACTTGGGTACAAAAAGCGAGTTTACCTGCTGCAGGACGCTCAACGGCTGTTGCTTTTTCCATAGGGAATAAAGGTTATTTAGGAACTGGATATGACGGAAATCCAACCGGTGGAAACCGAAAAGATTTTTGGGAATATGATCCATCTACGGATTCTTGGACACAAAAAGCAGATTTTGGCGCAGGACCCAGAAGCTTTGCGGTAGGATTTTCAATAGGTAATTATGGGTATATAGGCACTGGAAATGGTCCTTGTATTTCATGCAACGATTTTTGGAAATACGATCCTAATTTAAATTCATGGACACAAATTGCAAATTTCGGAGGAGCAGGCCGTGATGCTGCTTTTTCATTTAGTATAAATGGTAAAGGATATGTAGGCACAGGAGGTCAAGGAGTAACAAGCCCTATGCAAGACCTTTGGGAATATGATACCTTGACAAATACATGGACGCAATTAGCAAATTATATTGGTTTAAGATCGGATATTGACCGGGCTACTTTTGTAATTAATAATAAAGCATACGTAGGCACAGGTAATTACTATAGTAGTGGATTTACATATTTTAATGATATTTGGGAATATGACCCCTTACCAAATATATGGACACAAAAAGCAAACCTACCTGCACCAGCAAGACAGGGAGCTACCGGGTTTAGTATTGATAGCTGCAATAAAGGGTTTTTAGGATTAGGTGGTAACGGAAGTTCGGCATTTAATGATTTATGGATGTATGATCCATCTACAAACACATGGAGTGCAGTTTTATCTTTACCTGCATCTGGCAGAGTCGATCAGCCGGCTTTTGTAATTAACAATAAGGCATATATAGGAACAGGGAAGGGGTTTGGCAGCAACAACTACTTAAATGATCTTTGGGAATATACTCCTAACTGTGAACAAACAACATCTATCGAAGAAAATGCTTTTTTGTATTCGGTTAATATTTTTCCAAACCCTTTTTCCTTTCTGACAACTTTACAAACAGATATTCTTTTAAAGAACGCAACTCTCACGGTTTACAATTGTTTCGGGCAGACAGTTGCGCAAATAAAAAACATCAGCGGGCAGACAGTTACTCTTCACCGCGACAATTTACCAAGCGGACTGTATTTCGTTCGGCTGACAGAAGAAAACAAAACCATTGCAGTAGACAAATTAGTAATTACGGACAACTGACACGACTGTACAAGTGGAGACCAGGAACCACTACAAAAACGGGGCGACACCGAAAAGCCATACGAGTAGGAAAAATAAAAATTAAATAAAATGAAAAACAAATTTTTACAAATTGCAATGGGAACATCTATGCTTTTCATTACAGCGGGATTTTTTGTACGCTCATTTAATACTGTACAAGCCGCACCAGCACCAGAAAAGTTCTTGCAAGCAAACAGTAATTCAATTGGAAAATATATGATACTACAATTACCGGTACATACTGGGGATGGCACAGCAGGTTTCGGAAGATTGTTAGTATTGGATACGGAAACAGGAAAAAGTAAAATATATAGATGGGGGGGGGGACAAGTGGTTTGTGGGAGCTTATGACCAGATTCCTTGACAAAAAAGACGACCCCGCTGCTTTGGATTTGTTCTTAAGAGAAAATAAATAAACGAATGTTGGTCGGGATTTGTAAATCTCGACCCAAGAAGCGCGGGATTTGAAATTCCGCCAGCACATGGGGGAAATTAATAATCACGGACAAATAACTAAGCGGTGGTTTTTCGTTAACACTTGTTAAGAAACTTACAAAATCACACATATAAAGTATTTGTACTTTCGTGCCGATGCACAAAATAAAATTCGGTACAGACGGCTGGCGCGCCATCATCGGCAAAGAATTTACGGTAGAAAATGTTTCGCGTGTTGCGGAAGGAACTGCTCTCTGGCTGTTAAATAACTCGTCCCTCGTCCCTCGTCCCTCGCCCGCCTTGCCGCCCGCTTCGCTGCGAGGCGAGCGAGGCAGGTCCCTTTCAATAGTAGTTGGTCATGATTGCCGCTTCGGTGGAGAATTGTTTGCTGAAACTGTTGCAAAAGTTCTTACTCATTACGGCATAAAAGTTTTTCTCGCCAAAGGGTTTGTTTCCACGCCCATGATTTCTTTCGGAACCGTAAAGTACAAAGCGAATTTGGGAATCATCATCACCGCAAGTCATAATCCCCCTTCCTACAATGGTTTCAAATTAAAAGGACATTATGGAGGTCCGCTTCTTCCTGAACAGGTTTCTGAAATTGAAAATCTTATTCCTGACAAATGTTCCGTGGATGTTGATGCTGTTTCACCTACTCACTCATTCACTAATTCACTCATTCACTCCGTTGACCTTGAAACTTTGTACTGCAAACACGTTGAAAAGAATTTCGACCTGAAAGCAATACGAAAATCGAAAATGAATCTCGCATACGATGCCATGTTTGGTGCAGGGCAGAATGTCATCAAACGATTGCTCCCCGAAACAATCATGCTCCACTGTGAAAATAACCCTTCTTTCAACGGAACTGCCCCTGAACCCATCGCGAAAAATTTACAGGAGATTTCAGCGCTGATAAAAAAATCGAAAGGAAAAAATAAAATAAGTTGTGCTCTCGCCACTGATGGAGATGCAGACCGCCTTGGATTGTTCGACAGCAACGGAAACTTCGTGGATTCACATCATATCATTCTCCTGCTTATTCATTACCTGTGCAAATACAAAAAGATGAAAGGAAAAGTATGCACAGCGTTTTCCACAACGGTAAAAATTAAAAAGATGTGTGAGCATTATGGACTGGAACTCGAAGTGGTTAAAATCGGTTTCAAATATATCTGCGGAATAATGATTAAAGAAGACGTGCTCATTGGCGGAGAAGAATCGGGCGGCATAGCCATAACAGGTCATATTCCCGAGCGCGATGGAATCTGGATAGGTCTTACCCTCTGGGAATTCATGGCGAAATCAGGAAAATCGCTGGAAGAATTAATTAAAGAAGTATATACTATTACAGGAAGTTTTGCGTTTGAAAGAAATGATTTGCACATTTCAGAAGAACTCAAAAATAAAATTGTGGATAACTGCAGGCAAAGCAATTATTCTGCTTTCGGGAAATATAAAGTTCAACGAATGGAAGATCTTGACGGATGGAAATATTTTTTCAATGAAGATGAATGGCTGATGATACGCGCATCGGGCACAGAACCTGTTTTAAGAACATACGCTGAATCATCCACTCAGAAAAAAGCGTTGGATATTCTTAATGCTGCAAAGAAAACCCTGCTTCGGAATGATGCTTGATATAATAATATGATGAAAAACTTTAATCTAACGCTTTTTATTCTGTCTTCTGTCTTCTGTCTTCTGTCTTCTTCTCTCTTCGCCCAGGCCCCCAAATCCTTTTCAGCCGATTCTGTAAAATTCCTCAGCGAGGTAGATGATTATTTCAGCACGGTAAAAGGAAAAGAAAAAGAAGGGCACGATTTCATTAAAGAACAGTTCAAACCATTTTGGTTTAGCGGGACTTTATCACAGGAAAAGCGCCAGTTTGTTTACTCCACCAGCATCGCCATGCTCCAGAAAAAACTCCGTCCTTTTCCTGATTACTTCAACTTTTTCAGCGCTATAATAAATTTTTACACAAAGGCGCAATTGCAGGAAAGCAGTTTTCAGTCCTGGAGAACAAGCATTGAAAAAGTGATTGCAAAGGGAAGCGCCAAAAAACTTTCTGATTTTCTGGAAGCATCCAATAATTTATTCGGCACAAACAAACTTTATGAATCACCTGCCGTGGAGTGGTTCGCGGGCAGTAATAATTATGCTTTTGAATTCGATTCACTGCCCAAAATTATTTTTTCAGGCACTAATCTTTACTGTGCCGTAAAAGCGGATACGGCAACCATCTTCGGAACGAGCGGAGTGTATTATCCTACAGAAAAAAAATGGGTGGGTCAGGGAGGAAAAGTTACCTGGGCAAGAGCGGGAATTGACGACCAACTTGTTTATGCCGAACTGAAAAATTATTCCGCGCTTCTCACCAAGCAAAGTTATACTGCCGATTCCGTTACCTTCACCAATAAAATTTATTTTCAAACACCTCTGCTCGGCACGCTGGAGGAAAAAGCCGTGCCTGACGCAACTCCTGAAAATGCCACTTATCCCCGCTTCGAATCCTACAGCACCCGCTTTGAAATTAAAAATCTCGCGGAAGGAAAAGTGGATTTCGCGGGCGGATTCTCGCTGCGCGGAAGCAAGTTCATCGGCTCAGGAAGCAAAACAGCCAATGCCTTTCTCATCTTCAAAAGAAATAACAAGCCGCTCATAAAAGCAGCCAGCAAAACATTCATCTTCAGGCAAGACAGAATTACCTGCGATGATGCCTACATTACGATGTATCTTGACAAAGATTCTGTTTACCATCCATCGCTCAAACTAAAGTTTGACATTGATAACAAAGAACTCATCCTTATCCGCACACTCGAAGGAATTTCAAAAACGCCTTTCTTCAACACCTTTCACAAAGTGGACATGTATGTGGAAGAAATTGACTGGAAACTTGATTCTGCAAAAATGGATTTCAAAACACTCATCGGAAGTTCACAAGGTATTGCTGATTTTGTATCCTCTAATTATTTTCGTTCAGATTTATTTTACGAACTGCAGGGATATGATCAGATAAATCCGCTTGCCGCGTTAAAGCAATGCGGAGAAAAACTTGGCAGAACCACATTTACAGGTGAAGAATACGCACGCTTTAGAAAAGTGGAAGCACAAGCCATCCGCCCGTATTTAATTCCCATTGCCAATGGCGGCTTCATCATTTACAATCCGCAGGATGATAAAATAATTTTACAGGATAGATTAACTACCTTCCTCAAGGCAAAAGCGGGAACAGTGGATTATGATGTAATAGGAATTCATTCTGATGTTCCGGGCGGTTCTACCAATGCTGTTCTGAATCTTCTTAATTATGATTTAAGGATTTACGGTGTATCGCAAATTTCCGTGAGTGACTCGCAAAATGTTTCTATCTATCCCACTAAAAAACAAATCGTGCTCAAGAAAAACCGCGACTTTTATTTTGGCGGAGTGGTGCAGGCAGGCCGTTTTACTTACTTCGGAAAAGATTATTATTTCAACTATGAAAAGTTCAAGATTGAAATCAATAATGCCGACTCGCTCATGTTTACTGTGAGGCGGCTGACTCCCGATGCGTTTGGCAATTATCCCGATGTGCGTGTAAAGTCAGTGATTGAACAGATACAAGGCGACTTGCAGATAGACCGTTCTGATAATAAATCCGGCAGAAAAGGCATAGCCAAATATCCCATCTTCACTTCCGCCAAGGAATCGTTTGTTTATTATGACAAACGCTCTGTGCAGCGGGGAGTTTACAGGCGCGATAAATTTTATTTCAAGATTGATCCGTATAACCTCGATAGTTTGGACAACTTCAGCACTCAGGGTTTAAAATTGGAAGGACAACTTACTTCTGCAGGGATTTTTCCTGACTTTCGCGATACACTTTCCATTCAGCCCGATTACTCGCTCGGATTTATTCGTTCCACACCCGAAGGCGGATTTGCTTCATACGGTGACAAAGGAAAATTCAATAACAAAGTCCGCTTGAGCAACGAAGGATTGCGGGGAGATGGAACTATTGATTTTCTTACATCAACATTGTCGTCAAAGGATATGATTTTCTTTCCCGATTCCGTAAATGGAACTGCTCAAACATTTGAAGTGAAAGAACAGAAGGGCGGAAAAACAGAATATCCTCCTGTGAAAGGCGATACGGTGTATGTGCATTGGATGCCAAAAGGAGATATGATGCAGATATATTCCCAATTGAAACCATTGGATATGTATGGGGGGCAGGCGCAGATGAAAGGAAGAATTGATTACACTTCGAAAGCGATGACAGGAAATGGAAAATTAGATTTCTCTGGCGCGTCCATGTCTGCTGACCTGATGAAATTTCAAAACAAAAAAGTTTTGTCTGATACCGCCTCCTTCAGTTTAAAAGCGCTGGAAAGTTCTCAATTCGCTTTCTCCACAAAAAACGTAAACGCTGTGGTTGACTTTGAAAAACGTACAGGCGACTTTGCTTCGAATGGAAAAGGAACAGTGGTGGAATTTCCCGTGAACCAATATATCTGTTACATGGATAACTTCAAGTGGTATATGGACAAAGGCGACATCGAACTTTCATCGCGCGATGCAGGCAAACCGAAAGACGCCCGCCTGCTCGAACTTTCAGGACCGGAATTCATCTCTATACATCCCAAACAGGATTCACTTCGCTTCAACGCGCCAAAAGCAAAATTTGATTTCAATAAATACATTATCACCGCGCAGGATGTGGCATGGATAAATGTGGCGGATGCGAAAGTATATCCCGACAGCGGCAAAGTCGTCATCCTGAAAGAAGCGGAAATGAAAACACTGAGCAATTCAAAAATTGTGGCGAACAGCATCACCGCTTATCACACTATTTATAAAGCCAACACAAATATTTTTGGAAAGAAGAGTTATGCTTCGTCAGGATATTATGATTATGTGGATGAGATGAAAAACAAACAGCCGATTTATTTCGCCAGCATTAAGGTTGATACTACCTACCAGACCATTGCCGATGCCGAAATCAAAGACACTACCCGCTTTATGCTCAGCCCGAATTATGAATTCAATGGAAGGGTTGATCTTGCTTCCAATAACCAGTTTTTAGTTTTCACGGGGTCAACAAAAATCACTCACGCTTGCGCTGCGCTGGGAGAAGGAAAAACATGGTTGCAGTTCACATCGCAAATCAATCCTGAAAAAATTCTCATTCCCATCACAGATAAATTGCTGGATGAAAAAGACAAAGAACTTGGCGCAGGAATCATGGTGTCGCCAGATACAAGCGGAATTTATTCTGCATTCCTGACAAAACAGTTGCGCAAAACTGACAAACCCGTGCTGACGGCAACGGGATTTTTATTTTACGACAGGCCATCAAAAGAATACCGCATTGCTTCAAAAGAAAAATTGAATGAGTTTTCTCTCACAGGAAATTACCTGAGGTTGAAATCTGATTCATGCAGCATTTATGGAGAAGGAAAAATGGGAGCGCTCGGTCTTGACCTCGGGCAGGTGAAAGTGGATGCCGTGGGAAATGTTTCTCATGATTTAAAAACCGACTCTGCGGATTTTGAACTCATGATGGCGCTTGATTTCTTTTTTGACAATTCCGCGCTCGATAAAATGTCAGACCTCATGGAGAAGACCGAAGCGCTGCCGGGAATTTCAGTGAGCGGCACTTATGAAAAGGGCTTGCACGAACTGTTAGGAAAAGAAAAAGCCGATAAACTAATTGCCGAACTAAACCTTTACGGCAAGTTCAAAAAATTCCCCGATGAACTTGAGCACACGCTCTTCCTTTCGAACGTAACCATGCAATGGGATAAAAAGAATAACGCATACGTTTCCAACGAAGGAATCGGAATAAGTTCCATCCGCAAAACACAGGTGAACAAAATGGTGGACGGCAAAATAGCGCTCTGGAAAAAACGCACAGGAGACATCCTCGACATTTATTTTGAAGTGGATAAAAACAACTGGTATTATTTCCGCTATACAAAAGGACTGCTCACAGCGGTTTCATCCGACCCTGCCTTTAACAAAATCATCCAGGAGTTGAAAAACGACAAGAAAGAAATGAAAACAGAAAAAGGACAAACGCCTTACCAGTTTTCCATCGGAAGCGAGCAGCAGAGAAATCTTTTTGTGAGGAAGTTTAAGAAAGAAGAAGAATAACGTTTGATGTTTCAGGTTTGACGTTTGAAGTCTAACGGAAATTTTTACCTTCGCTTTGAGTTATGCAAATCCCCCTCCATATTTTCATCATACTCACTGCTTATTTGCTTGGCTCTATTCCTTCGGCGGTATGGATAGGCAAGTTCTTTTACGGCATTGATGTCCGCCAGCACGGAAGCGGCAACGCAGGTGCAACCAACACCTTCCGTGTGCTGGGAAAAAAAGCGGGAGTTCCCGTTTTATTTTTCGACATACTCAAAGGATGGGCAGCAGTTAAGGTCAGTTACTTTGTGGCGGATATGCTGGGCAGAGAAGAGTTTCTTAGTTTAGAATTAACCTTGGGTGCCGCGGCAATCATCGGACATATTTATCCCGTGTTCGCGGGTTTCAGGGGAGGAAAAGGAGTGGCGGCTCTGCTCGGTGTAACAATTGCCATTCATCCGCTTTCCGCGCTGGTGGGAATTGCAGTGTTTGTTTTTGTTCTGCTCGTTTCACGTTTTGTTTCGCTCAGTTCTATTCTTGCGGGTTTGAGTTTCCCTGCATCCCTGATGATTTTGTTTCCCTCTTCTTCACAAACCCTTATTTTATTTTCGCTGCTCACTCCTGCCATCTTGCTTGTGACTCACCAGAAAAACATCGAGCGCCTGCTGAGGAAAGAAGAAGGAAAGATTTATCTTTTCAGGAAGAAGGAAGAAACTCAAGCAGAGAAAAATTAATTTTAGTGTGTGTACATTTCAATTGACACCACATAACCACTGTGCTTCCTCACATTCAGCACTGAGTTGTCTTCCATAATAAGATATTGACCTTTAATGCCCATTAGTTTTCCAGAAACCAGATTCTGTTTTTCAAAATCAATACTCTTTACTTTTTCAGGATACTTTATAACAGGGTAATTGATAATTGTAATTGAATCATCATCTGAAAAGTACTGTTGCAGTTCGGCTGAAATTAATTCCTTTGCTCTTCTTTTCTCTGCTACTAAATCTCTCCCCTGCCCTTCATCTCCTTTCAGCATTTTCTGCCAGTTTGTTTTATCTGTAAAATGTTTTTTCATTTCCACTTCAATCACTCCGGCAAGATAACGGTACGGAACTTTCGCTAATCGAATGACAGAAGAAGCACCCTGGTCAATCCAGCGCGTAGGCACCTGCGTGGAGCGCGTAACGCCTACTTTTATTTCGCTCGAAAGAGCGAGGTAAACAAAATGCTCCTGTAAGTGATATGCCTTTTCCCATTCAATGTCTCTACCCTTTCCATCATGCGCCAAACAAAGTTCTGGACGGAGAATGCACTCTGCATTTTCAGGAGAAGTGGAAAAACAATTCCAGCAAAATCCCTGAAAAGATTTATTCGTTTTCTTTCCGCAGTTGGTACAGTAAATTTCATTTTCAAACTTTAGAGAAATGTTCTTGCCGACCAGTTCATTCATCGGAATCAATTCTTTTTCTATCGGCAAATGATAAATTACTTTGTCGCTGAGTTGCGATTTCATCTTGAATATTCTTCCTGTCACTCTCATCTTAATAGGTTAAAGTTTAAGGTCAAAGTTGAGAAAAAAATTTCAATCTGTGTTAATCAGTGCAATCAGTGGCTGAAGTTTATATCTTCGCAAAAAGAAAACCCAAATGGAAACAAAACCACAATACACCTACAAAGCCCTTACCACGGACGTATATGATGGCGATACATTAACTGCCAAAGTTGACCTTGGTTTCAAAATAAACTTCACAGAAAAAATACGCCTACTCGGCATTAATGCCCCCGAACTGAAAGAAAGCGAGAGAAGCAAAGGATTGAAGTCAAGAGACGCGCTGCGAAATCTTATTCTCAACAAGGAAGTCATCATACAAACCGAAAAAGACAAAAAAGAAAAATACGGAAGATACCTCGGCACTATCTATATTGAAAAAACGGTAAATGGATTTGCGTAAACGACTGGCTCGCTGAACAAAAACTTGCCGTAAAGAAGAAATACTAAAATCCTGCTCGTCATTTTTAATTTCTATTATGCCCCTGTTGAATTCCTTCGCTTCCTGGCTCATGACCAAACGCATGCACCAGATTGAGTTATTCATGAAGCATCCTCACGAAGTTCAGAATGAGTGGTTCAGAAAATTAATTGAGTCCGCGCGCGAAACCGAATGGGGGAAAAAATATTCCTTCCGCTCCATCGAAACACCCGAACATTTTTCAAAAAGAGTTCCTTTGCAGGATTATGATACCATGAAGCCCTACATCGAAAGAATCCGAAGAGGCAAGCAGAATATTTTATGGAATACAGAAATAAAATGGTTTGCGAAATCTTCAGGCACGACAAACGACAAAAGCAAATTCATTCCCGTGAGTGCAGAATCGCTGGAAGAATGTCACTACAAATGCGGAAAAGACATGCTTGCGGTTTACTGCAACAATTATCCTGAAACAGAACTTTTCACAGGAAAAAGTTTGTTGCTTGGTGGAAGTCACCATACGGATAGTTTTGAAAACCACCAATCGTATCACGGAGATGTTTCAGCCATTCTCATACAACACCTTCCACTTTGGGCAGAGTTTTTCCGTGCGCCTGATTTGTCCATTGCTCTGATGAGCAACTTTGAGGAGAAACTTGACAAGATGGCAAAAGCAACGATGGCTGAAAATGTAACCAGCATTGCGGGCGTTCCTTCCTGGATGAATGTCTTGCTAAAACGCATTTTGGAAATTTCAGGAAAGAAAACCATCAAAGAAATCTGGCCCAATCTTGAAGTCTATTTTCACGGAGGTGTGAACTTTTCTCCTTACAAAGAAAATTTCAAACAACTTTTCGGAAAAGGAAATGTGCATCATTTTGAATTATACAATGCTTCGGAAGGGTTTTTCGGCTTGCAGGACCAGAAAAAATCCAGCGAACTTCTTCTCATGCTCGATTACGGAATTTACTATGAATTTATTCCCGTTGATGATTTGAATAACAAAAGCGAAAAGACAATTCCGCTCAGCGAAGTAAAAACAGGACAAAACTACGCAATGGTAATTTCTACAAATGGCGGATTGTGGCGCTATCAATTAGGAGATACAATTAAATTCACTTCAACAAGTCCATACCGTTTCAGAATTACTGGAAGGACGAAACATTTTCTCAATGCATTTGGCGAGGAAGTAATTATTGACAACACAGAAAAAGCCATTAAGATTGCCTGCGAGAAATCCGAATCACTTGTTAAAGAATATACAGTTGCTCCCGTTTTCATGGAAGGAAATCAAAGTGGAGCACACGAATGGCTGATTGAGTTTGAAAAATCTCCTGATGATTTGAATTACTTCACGGAAGTTTTAGATAATGCTTTAAAATCTCTTAACTCAGATTATGAAGCAAAGCGTTTTAACAACTTTGTAATACGATTACCAATAGTAAGACCGATGAAAGAAGGAACTTTTTACAACTGGCTGAAAGAAAAAAACAAACTTGGAGGACAAAACAAAGTTCCACGCCTCTCGAATGAAAGAAAATATGTTGAAGAAATTCTTGCTATGAACTAATTGGAACTATTTTTGCCAGGATAGTTCAGTTGGTTAGAGTGGCTGATTCGTAATCAGCAGGTCGTGGGTTCAAATCTCATTCCTGGCTCAAGTGCATAATTAAAAAATTGAAGATGAAAACAAAAATAACCTCATACATTTTAAAATTTTCAGATCTACTAATTATCTCATTTGCATTTCTTGCTTTTCAGGATTCCAAATTCAAATTAGTTAAATTTATTCCTACAACTTCCTCTTCCATCACAACAGACAATCTTGGCAACTCTTATTTGTTCAACGGAACCCTTCTTGAAAAATATGATGCAGATGGAAATCCTCTGAAAAACTTCAGCAACAAAAATCTCGGCAACATCACTTCTGTAGACGCAAGCAATTCGCTAAAAGTTTTATTGTTCTATAAATCTTTTCAGCAGATTCTTTTTTTGGATAATATGTTTTCTCCTTCAGGAAGTGCCATCTCGCTTAACGCGCTCGGCTACAATCAAACTACTCTCGCCTGCTCTTCTCACGATAATGGATTCTGGATTTTCAGTCAGCAAAACTTTGAATTGATTCGTTTCGACCAAAATCTTCAGAAGATACAGCAAACGGGAAATATTTCTCAACTCACTGGAATGGAAATCAACCCCGGCTTTCTCATCGAGCAATACGATAAAGTTTTCCTGAATGATTCTGCAAAAGGAATTTTTGTATTCGACATGTATGGCACTTACAATAAAACTATTCCGCTTAAAGGGCTTCATCACTTTCAAATCTCTAACAACCAGATAATTTACTTCATAGATGAAAAACTGAAAAGTTACAATATGAAAACACTGGAAGAGGGAGAAATTGCTCTGCCCGATACGAATATTTCTGATGCTCGTACCGAAAAAGAAAAACTATATTTGCTGAAACAAAAAAGTTTAGATATTTACCATGTCAAAAATGAAAAATAGTCCTGCATCAAACATGCACATAGCGATTTCGGGCAATATCGGCTCGGGAAAAACCACGCTCACTTCGCTTCTCGCGAAACATTATAAATGGGTTGCTGAATACGAAGATGCTGATGGCAATCCTTACCTCAACGACTTTTACGAAGATATGCAACGCTGGTCGTTTAACCTTCAGGTTTATTTTTTGAACAGCCGATTTCAGCAGGTGATTGAAATCCGAAAAAATAAAAAAACAATCATACAGGACAGAACCATTTACGAGGATGCAAATATTTTCGCGCCCAATCTTCACTCTATGGGATTGATGACAACGCGCGATTTTGAAAATTATATTTCCCTTTTTAAGTTGATGCAAACGTTTGTTAATGCACCCGACTTGCTGATTTATCTTCGCGCATCTACTTCAACATTGGTTGACCAGATTCAAAAACGCGGCCGTGAATATGAAAAAGCAATTCGCCTTGATTATCTTCAGCGTTTGAATGAACGTTACGAAGCATGGATTACAAAATACGAAGATGAACATCCTAACAGTCATCTTCTCATTATTGACATTGATGACAACAAATTCTCAGAAAAGAAAGAGGATTTAGGAAAAATCATCCGCAAAATTGACGCTGAACTGCACGGGTTGTTCAAAAAGTAGCCAGTACTCTCCTCCTTCTTAACAGGAAAATTTTTATTATCTTTATATTCATTTTTATAGCAGATGATATATTTCTACATAACATTCTTTGCCTGCGCGTTTCTTTTCTCATTCCTGATAAACGCATTGTTCCTCAGGTTTGCAAGAACGCTTGGTATCCGCGATAAAAAGGAAACCGTCATCCGATGGGCAAGTACTTCCAAGCCTGCGCTGGGAGGAATTTCTTTCTATATAGTTTTTTTAATTTCACTCGCCTGCTACTCTATGTTTTTTGAAGCGCAGGAAGTTTTATGGAATAAAAAAGTGGTGGGCTTGCTGGGCACAGCAACACTCGCTTTCATGATGGGTCTTGCGGATGATGCTTACAATACAAAACCTCTTTTGAAATTATTTGTTCAGATTCTTTGCGGAGCGATTTTATGCTATTCAGGAATTCATATCGGCATTTTTGAAAACATGTTCATGAATTATGTTATCACCATTCTTTGGGTGGTCGGTATCATGAATTCCGTAAATATGCTCGACAACATGGACGCCATCGCAACCATCGTCTCCGTCTTTATTTTCGCAACTGCCGCTATGTTGATTTTTCTTTCAGGCACTCATCACAACAACATTCACTTTCTTATTCTTGTTGGGTTAATTGGTTCGCTGTCTGGATTTTTAATTTTCAATTGGCATCCTTCTAAACTTTACATGGGCGACACGGGCAGCCAGGTGATTGGACTGATGCTCGCAGCAATCGGAATAATTTATTTCTGGAATGATTCTACCTCTATGAACAATTCGATTTCTGTTTCGAAACAACTATTAACTGTCGCAATTACCTTCATCCTTCCCCTTGCCGACACTACGATTGTTGTCCTCAATCGTCTGCTCGCAATGCGCTCGCCATTTGTAGGAGGAAGAGACCACACCACGCACAATTTATTTTTCAGGGGCGTTACTGAAAGAAGAATTGCCGTTTTGTTTGGCGGAATTGGGTTTTGCGCTTTGATTATTATTTACATAATAGAAACAAAAATCACTTCATGGGGGATTGAACAATTTTCTTTGTTTTCGATTTTTCCGATTTCGGTTTTCTTTTTTCTATTTGCGACAACTAGGATGAAAAAAAATATTGTTGACCACCACGGTGCACGAATTGATTCCTCCGCACCCGGAGAAATTTCCACAAAAGGTATAGCGAAGCATGCTGACAAACATCTTTCATAAATTCAAAAATATTTCTTCTAGAAGAAAGCGATTGGGAGGAATTATCCTCCTTGTTTTTCTACTAATGCTTCCACTTGAGTTTTTTATTTTCTCTTCCAATGTATCTGAAGAAGATGAACTCTACTGGAGGTCTTTTCTAGCAAATAATAAAATTTACGGAGTTATGATTCCGAAAGATTTACAATTCGCAAATGAAAAAGTTCCTGTATATGATTTCACCGTCATAGAAAGCATGGAAAGAGAATTGCTCGTCAATACATATTTTCATTCGCAGACAATTTTAATGCACAAGCGCGCGAACCGCTGGATGCCGCTTATCTCTTCCATCCTCAAAAAAAACGGAGTGCCCGATGATTTCAAATACATCCCACTGATTGAAAGCAATCTTACCAATAGCATTTCTCCAAAAGGTGCGACAGGGTATTGGCAATTTGTGGAGAGCGCGGGCAAAGAATACGGACTTGAGATGAATGACGAGGTGGACGAACGCTACAGCGTGGAAAAATCTACCGAAGCCGCCTGCAAATATTTTAAAGATGCTTATAAAATTTTCGGCAACTGGACGCTCGCTGCCGCTGCTTATAATGTAGGGATTGAAGGATTGAAAAATCAAATTGAAAAACAAAAAGCAAGTTCCTACTATGATTTATCGCTGAATGAAGAAACCGCACGCTATGTTTTCAGGATTCTCGCTGTGAAGGAAGTTATTTCTAATCCAAAAAATTACGGATATCAATTGAGAAAAAAAGATTTATATCCTCCCATATCAACTCGGAAAATTCAAATTGATAGCAGCGTTACAGACCTCGCTGATTTCGCCATAAAAAATAATGTGAGTTATAAAATCCTTAAATACTTCAATCCTTGGCTAAGAAAAAACTCTCTTGTAAACAAAGACAAAAAAAGTTACTTCATCGAACTTCCAACACAAGGATATAATGAAGAATATATTGCGCGTCTGGCTTCTTCTGACAGTTTAGGAATGAGAACTGAAATTAAACCTTCCGAAAGCACCGTTCCCATTACTCCTCCTGATTCACTGAAACAGCAATGAACGAAGTTGATACAATTGTTCCTGATGTTAAGTCGGAAACTGAATTCCTCGAAGTAATAGGCGCGCGCGTTCACAACCTGAAAAATATTGATGTTTCCATTCCGAGAAATAAATTGGTTGTTATTACAGGTTTGAGCGGAAGCGGAAAATCTTCTCTCGCCTTCGATACCATTTACGCGGAAGGTCAAAGAAGATATATCGAAACTTTTTCTGCGTATGCTAGACAGTTTCTCGGAGAAATGGAACGCCCTGATGTAGATAAAATCACAGGACTTTCCCCTGTAATTTCTATCGAACAGAAAACCGTAAGCAGAAATCCACGCTCAACAGTTGGAACTATCACAGAGATTTATGATTTCATGCGATTGCTTTTCGCTCGCGCGTCTGACGCTTACTCGTATGTGTCTGCGGAGAAAATGATTCGATACACATCTGACCAGATTCTTGATTTGATAAAGAAAAAATTTACAGGAGAAAAAATTATCATTCTCGCTCCTGTTGTGCGCGCGAGAAAAGGACATTACCGCGAGCAGTTTGAACAATTCAGAAAAAATGGTTTCACTAAAGTTCGTCTCGATGGAACTATTATTCCGTTGAAGCACGGCATGCACGCAGACCGCTACAAAGTTCACGACATCGAACTTCTGATTGATCTGGTGGAAGTCAGATTTGAAAATGAAAAACGGCTTACAGACTCCATTACACTGGCGATGAAACAAGGCAAAGGAACAATAATGATAATTGAAGAAATGAGAATGGATTCGCCTTCACGAATTGATCTGGCAGAACAGGAGTTAGGAAAAAAAAATCCAACTGCCATCCTGCACACATCTTCCGTCTCTTACTTCAGCAGGAATTTGATGTGTCCGACATCAGGAATTTCTTACGATGAACCACAGCCGAATACTTTTTCATTCAATTCCCCCTATGGCGCTTGCCAAAAGTGCAACGGACTTGGACGCATCAGCGAAATTGATATTCATAAAATAATTCCTGATTTTGGAAAAAGCATTTACAAAGGAGCCATCATTCCCATAGGAGAATACAAATCAAATTGGGTATTCAGGCAGGTAGAAGCGATTGCGCACAAATATCATTTCTCACTAAAAGACCCCATCAAAAAAATTCCGGATCACGCGCTCAATGTAATTCTTTATGGCGCAGATGAAATTTTCAAAGTGAAGAACGACCCGAATAGCAATGCTTACAGTTACTCTCTTTCTTTTGAAGGGATAGTGAATTTTCTTGCCCGCCAGAATGATGAAGCAGTTTCCCCTTCGCTGAGCAAATGGGTGCAGGATTTCATGAATGAAAAAGTTTGTCCTGAATGCAATGGCACACGATTAAAAAAAGAAGCGCAGTATTTCAAGATAGGAAACAAAAGCATTTCTGATTTATCAGGAATGGACGTGACTGAACTTAAAAAGTGGTTTGATGGAATTGAACAATATCTTGACAAAACAAAAAATATCATTGCGAAAGAAATTCTGAAAGAAATCAGAAAGCGAATTCAATTTCTCGAAGATGTGGGGCTTGATTATATAACACTTGACCGAAGCGCGCAAACACTTTCAGGTGGAGAAGCACAGCGGATTCGCCTCGCTACACAAATCGGTTCGCAATTAATAAACGTGCTTTACATTCTTGACGAGCCGAGCATCGGACTTCACCAGCGCGACAACGCGAAATTAATCAGCGCTCTTCAACATCTTCGCGACATAGGAAATTCTGTAATTGTTGTGGAGCACGACAAGGAAATGATTCTATCTGCTGATTATGTGATTGACATGGGACCAACAGCAGGAATACACGGAGGAAAGATCATTGGCACAATGGCTAATGGAAAATGGTTAATGGCTAATGGAGAAAAAAAATCACTAACGGCAGATTATCTTTCAGGGAAGAAAAACATTTCGGTTCCATCGCAAAGAAGAAAAGGAAACGGAAATTATCTCGAACTAAAACACGCGAAAGGAAATAATCTCAAAAGCGTTTCTGCTAAATTTCCGCTTGGGAAATTTATTTGCGTTACGGGAGTTTCGGGAAGCGGAAAGTCAACGCTCATCAATGAAACGCTTTATCCTATTCTCAGTCATCATTTTTATCGTTCGCATCATAAGCCACTCGCTTACCAATCAATCGAAGGGCTTGGAAACATTGACAAAGTAATTGAAGTGGAGCAATCTCCTATCGGCAGAACGCCACGTTCCAATCCTGCTACATACACAGGAGTTTTTACTGAAATAAGAAATTTATTTACTCTTCTGCCTGAAGCAAAAATTCGCGGATACAAGCCGGGAAGATTTTCTTTCAACGTAAAAGCGGGAAGATGTGAAACCTGTCAGGGTGCCGGGGTTCGCACCATCGAAATGAATTTTCTCCCCGATGTGTATGTTCAATGTGAAACCTGCGGGGGAAAAAGATACAACAGAGAGACATTGGAAATCAGATATAAAGGGAAGTCAGTCAGTGATGTGCTGAACATGAGTATTGAAGAAGCGGTAACTTTTTTTGAAAACATTCCGAACATTGTTCAGAAAATCCGCGCGCTGAAAAGTGTGGGGCTTGGATACATCACGCTCGGGCAATCATCCGTTACACTTTCGGGCGGAGAAGCGCAGCGTGTGAAACTTGCAACTGAACTTGCGAAGCGCGATACAGGAAAAACACTTTATATTCTTGATGAGCCGACTACCGGGCTTCATTTCGAGGACATACGAATTCTGTTGGATGTGTTGAATAAATTAGTTGACAGCGGAAACACTGTGATTGTGATTGAGCATAACATGGATGTGATAAAAGTTGCCGACCATATTATTGACCTGGGTCCTGAAGGAGGAGAAAAAGGCGGAACTATTGTTTGCGAAGGAACTCCTGAGGAAATTATTGAATGCAAACAATCATTCACTGCTCAATACCTGAAAAAAGAATTAGGTTCGCTGCCCATGAAACAAATTACAAATAACAATTAACTTTGCTCGTTCTAACTAATAACCTTAACTTTTTCAGATGGAAAACAAAGACGATGTGCGCATACGTGAAGCATTTGATGCTTCGGCAAAAGATTGGAACGACATAAAAGCAACAGATGCCTGGCAGATTTTCAGGATTATGTCGGAGTTCGTTGAAGGGTTCGAGAAGATGGCGAGAATTGGTCCTTGCGTTTCTGTATTCGGCTCTGCGCGTACAAAATCCTCAAATAAGTATTACAAACTTGCTGAAGAAATTGCTTTCAAACTCACGCGTGCCGGATACGGAGTAATTTCAGGTGGAGGTCCTGGAATTATGGAAGCGGCAAACCGAGGAGCGAAAGCGGGCGGAGGAAAATCTGTTGGATTAAATATTGAACTTCCATTCGAACAAAAACCAAACTCATATATTGACAACGACAAACTTATCAGTTTCAAATATTTTTTTGTGCGCAAAGTGATGTTCCTGAAATATTCACAGGGCTTTGTCGCGCTGCCTGGTGGATTCGGAACGATTGATGAACTGAGCGAAGCGCTTACGTTGATTCAGACAGATAAAGTGGCTAAATTTCCAATCGTACTTGTCGGAAGCGATTACTGGAAGGGGATTATTGATTGGCTGAAAAATGTCGCTCTCGAAGAAAAAAACATAAACCCCGAAGACATGGATTTATTTTCTGTTGCTGATACCGCGGATGAAGTGGTGCAGGTGATTGATAAGTTTTATTCGAAGTATATGCTGAAGCCCAATTTTTAAATGCAACCCCGACCCTAAAGGGAGAAAAATGAAAGGCAAACTAGTAAAATATTTTTTACTCTGGCTGCTGCTCCCTTTAGGGCTGGGGTTTACACCTCCCAGTTATCAAATCGCCCGTCTTAAATACAATGGAGGCGGTGATTGGTATGTAAGCCCGACATCACTTCCCAATTTAATTCGCTTCTGCAATAAAAATATCGGAACAAATATTAATGAGGAAGAAAATGTTGTGGAACCCGGAAGCAAAGACATTTTTAATTTCCCTTTTATTCACATGACCGGGCATGGCAATGTTGTATTCAGCCAGTCTGAAGCGGAGAACTTAAGAAACTACATGATTGGCGGAGGATTTCTAAATATTAATGACAGTTATGGAATGAATATTTTCATCCGAAAGGAAATGAAAAAAGTTTTTCCTGAACTTGACTTTGTAGAACTTCCACTTTCGCATCCCATCTTTCACCAAAAATATGATTTCCCGAACGGCATTCCTAAAATTCACGAGCATGACGGAAAACCTGCACAGGCATTCGGATTAATTTATAACGGAAGATTGGTTTGCTTTTTTAGTTTTGAAAGCGATCTTGCTGACGGTTGGGAAGATCCTGAAGTACACAAGGACTCAGAAGAAACTCGCCAGAAAGCATTGAAAATGGGAGCGAATATTATTCAACATGTTTTTATGGGAGAAAATAACGCTAAAAAGTAATGGCATAATTGTTGAATTGTTTCAGTCATCAATAAATTAAAAATGAAAAAACTTTTATTAATTAGTATTATCATCTTATCACTTGCGAGTTGCAAATCCACCATTTCTCTGCAAGTGCTGAAACCAGCAGATGTAACTCTTCCGCAGGATATTCAAAAGTTTACATTGGTAAATCGAACTAAACCCGACAAAAAAAACCAAGTGTGGAACGTGATAGAGGGCATTTTCACCGGAGAGGGATTATTTTCCGACCGCGAAGGAGCCGACAAGTGCCTTTCAGGATTGATGCAAACAATGCAACAAACACCTCGCTATACCATCACACAGGCATCTATCGAATACAAAGGAACGGGAACAGAAATGTTTGCTCCGCCAATTCCATGGGAAGAGGTTGAACTTTTGTGCAAGCAGTATAATTCCGAAGCACTAATTATGCTTGAGTCGTTTGACACTGATTCCCGGATGACTCACGATTCAAAACCTCTGCAAGTGAAATTTCCCTGCTGGGATAAAAATAAAAATAGAATTAAAGATCCGTCTGAAGATATAAACCGCGACAAAATTTGGGATGCAAAAGATTGTTCTGATGGAAGCACCGAACAGATTGTAACAACAATTGAATATTATACACACGCTCACATGGAAATTAAATCCGGATGGAGAATTTATTTCCTGAAAGAAAAAAGAATAGTTGACGAATACAGATTTTCGGATTTTATGAACTTTGATGGAAAAGGCGCCACACCAGAGCAAGCAACAGCCGCTCTGCCAAACAAACGCGATTGCATTAACAAAACCGGATTTCATGCAGGTACTGTTTATGGATTCAGGATTTCTCCACAGTGGATTTATGTAAGCAGATATTTTTATACCAAGGGAAGCGACAATATGAAGTTGGCTGGAAAGAAAGCGCGAAAAATTAACGACTGGAAAGGAGCAATGGAAGTGTGGAAAAAAGAAGCCCTGAACAGCAACCCGAAAATTGCATGGAAAGCAAATTACAACATGGCTGTTGCTTGTGAACGGGAAGGCAATCTTGATTTAGCACTTGAGTGGGCAAAAAGGGCATACGAGAAAGGAAACAAATCAGCCGCTGCACAATACGTTAATATTATTAATTCAAGAATTGCCGAAAAGAAAAGAGCGGATGAGCAGATGAAGGGGAAGAAGTAAGGAGAAACCCCGTCCCTAAAGGGAGAAAACATTTTTTCTCTGAAGAAATTTAGTTGACTTATTTATTTCTTCGTACATTACTTTATCTTCCTTGATAAACTTAACTTCTTTCCTATAATCAGAAATTATTTTTTCAATTGATGTGGAAGACTTTAGTGGTCTGCGGAATTCCAATGCCTGTCCCGATGTGAAAAATTCTATAGCAAGTATTCGCTCCAGATTATTTATCACCTGGAAACATTTTGTAGCCGCATTCGCTCCCATGCTCACATGGTCTTCCTGTCCGTTTGAGGAAACAATCGAATCAACCGAAGCGGGAGTGCATAATTGCTTGTTCTGGGAAACAATGCTTGCAGCAGTATACTGCGGAATCATAAATCCGGAATTCAATCCGGGATTTGCTACAAGGAAAGGAGGTAGTCCGCGCTGCCCTGAAATCAATTGATAGGTTCTGCGTTCAGAAATGCTTCCAAGTTCTGCCAGAGCAATCGCAAGTAAATCTAACGCAATCGCTAATGGCTGACCGTGAAAGTTGCCTGCGGAGATAATTTCATCTTCATCAGGGAAAATAGTTGGGTTATCTGTAACAGAATTTATTTCAATAAGAAATGTTTTTTCAACGAAATCAATTACGTCTCTTGAAGCGCCATGCACCTGAGGAATGCAACGAAAAGAATATGGGTCTTGTACATGTTCTTTTTTTCTTTTGATGAGTTGACTTCCATCTAAAAGTTTTTTGATATTCTTCGCGACAGCCATTTGTCCCGCATGCGCACGGACTTTATGAATAATTTCTTTAAACGGTTCATGTCTGCAATCAAAAGCATCGAGAGAAATGGTGCTAACTACATCGGCACAATCGGCAAGTTGTTTTGCTTTGAACAACATCCAAACTCCGTAAGCGCTCATAAATTGAGTTCCGTTCAACAGCGCAAGCGCTTCCTTGGATTTGAATTTGAGCGGAGCAAGTTTCAATTTTTTCAAAACAGATTCTGTTGATTGTTTCTTCCCTTCAAAGTAGACTTCTCCCTTCCCGATGAGCGGAAGTGAGAGATGAGCAAGTGGGGCTAAATCACCAGAAGCACCAAGCGAACCTTGAGTATATATGACAGGTATAACATCCTGATTATAAAACTCTAACAATCGTTCTACAAGTTCAAGTGAAACACCAGAATATCCAAGGGAAAGTCCCTGAATTTTCAGAAGCATCATGAGTTTTATTATCTCTTGACGAACCTCTTCACCCACTCCGCAGGCGTGTGACATCACCAGGTTTTCCTGCAACTTTTCTAAATCTTTTTCAGGAATAGTTTTATTGTACAACGCGCCAAAACCTGTGTTGATTCCGTAGATAGATTCCTTGCTTGATTTTAATTTCTTGTCGAGGTACACACGGCACTTTGCAACTTTCTTCTTTGCGTCATCAGATAAAGCAAGCGTTTGCTTTTCAGAAATAATTTTCTGAATTGTTTCGAAATCTATTTTAGAAGTTATATTATAAACGCTCATTTCAATTTTGAAATAATTGCTTCTACTTTCATTTTTGATTGTTCGCCCGAAGACATATCCTTAAAAGTAAATCGATTTTCTGTATCGTTCATTTCCTCTTCACCAATCACAACAACAAAAGGGATATTTTTTTTATTAGCATAATCAAATTGCTTGGCAATCTTCTTGGTAACATCAGGATATATCTCCGTATTAATTCCTGCGGAGCGGAGTTGCGATGCAACGCCAATGCAATACTTTCTTTCCTCCTCTCCAAAATGCGCAAGCATCACTTTTGTTGTGGAAGCAGTAAGACCAATGCTGTCAAACAGATTCAGTTCATTCATCACGTCAAAAATTCTGTCAATGCCGAAAGAGATTCCTACACCTGAAACATTCGGCAATCCGAAAATCCCTGTAAGGTCATCGTAGCGCCCGCCACCGCAGATACTTCCTATCTGAACACCGTTGGCTTTCACTTCGAAAATGGCGCCTGTGTAGTAGGTTAAACCGCGAGCTAGTAGAAGATTATAATTAATACTCATCTGAATCTCCTTAGAATAACCACTAAGTGCATCTCCCAATAATGAACTCATAATTTTTAATTCGTCAAACCCTTTTACAGCAATCTCACTTTTTGTAAAAAAATCTAAATACACAAAGAACTTATCAGTGCCTGCCGCTCTAGCTTCAGACACCTTATCAACAAACTCTTTTACATTCTTAATTATCACATCAGAAAATCCTTTTTCCTTTAATTCATCGTAAATAGAGTTTCCAATTTTCTCGTACTTGTCCATTGCAACAATTAAATCCATGAATTTATCCTTCACTCCAAAGACTTCAGCCATTCCGGTCAATATTTTTCTATTATTAATTTTTATCTCAATTGATATGTTTAACTCTAGAAATACCTCGATAATCATTTGCACCAGATCCACTTCATTCAACAATGAATCGCTTCCTATCACATCCGCATCGCACTGGTAAAATTCACGGTAACGTCCTTTCTGTGGTTTGTCTGCGCGCCAAACAGGTTGTATCTGGTAGCGCTTGAAAGGAAAAGTAATTTCATTTTGGTGCTGAACAACATAGCGGGCAAAGGGAACGGTTAAATCGTAGCGAAGTACTTTTTCAGAAAAATATTTGCCCAATACTTGAGATTCAAATTCACTTCCCAAATCTTTCAAACTGAGACGGCTTATTTCTTGACCAGATTTCCCTGATAATACTTTTCCAATTTTTTCATTCTCTTCTTGACTAATGCTATTAAGCGCTTCTCTTAAAATATCAAAGGGTACTTCGCTAAGAAAATGTCCAGAATTCAAAATCTTAAAAATCAACTTATCTCCCTCATCACCATACTTCCCAGTCAGTGTTTCCAAATTCTCCATCGCAGGAGTTTCAATGGGCTGATAGCCGTACTTCTCAAAAACTTCGCGGATGGTTTTGAAAATAAAATTACGCCTCACCATTTCAACGGGAGAAAAATCACGGGTGCCTTTGGGAATGCTTGGCTTCATCGAACAGTTACAAATATATGCGAATGATGCTAATCAGTAGTGGGTTTTCTGAACTCTCTTATAAAAAACAACGAGACTGAAATCAATCCTAAACAAAAAGGATAGATAGCATGATGCTTCAACTCAACATGCTCGTAAAATTCACAGAGCATCCAATAGCCATTTGCTGAAATCCAGAAACAGATAGCAAGATTTACCCAAAAGATATTCTTTGAAAGAGATTTGGCTGTTAAATAAATCGCTACGAGAATAGTAGGAACTAACATGATTGTTCCCGCAGTTCTCCATTCGAGAAGCCAGCAGGTATCCTTAACAAGCCATAACAGGATATGAAAGTTTTCGAAGTGGCGAAAATACTTCACACTACAAGTTTTTTATATCTCACTCTATGCGGTGTCACATCACCAAGGCGCATCTTTTTATTCTCTTCGTATTCAGAATAACTTCCTTCGTACCAATACACTTTTGAATCGCCTTCGAATGCAAGAATGTGTGTGCAAACTCTATCGAGGAACCAACGGTCGTGGGAAATAATTACGGCACAACCTGCAAAATTTTCCAAACCTTCTTCGAGTGCGCGGAGCGTATTCACGTCTAAATCATTTGTCGGCTCATCGAGAAGAAGAACGTTTGCTTCTGATTTCAGAGTGATGGCAAGATGCAATCTGTTTCTTTCACCGCCCGAAAGCACTCCGCATTTTTTTCCCTGATCAGTTCCGCCAAAGTTGAAACGCGAGATATATGCACGCGAGTTCATCGGCTTTCCGCCAAGCAAAATATTATCGAGCCCTCCGCTGATTACTTCGTATACAGTTTTCTTCGGGTCAATTTCCGTGTGCGCCTGGTCAACGTAACCGAGTTTCACTGTGGGACCAATCGTAAACTTTCCTTTGTCGGCTTTCTCCTGTTCCATTATCATTCGGAAGATGGTGGTCTTTCCCGAACCGTTGGGACCAATGATTCCCACAATTCCCGCAGGAGGAAGTTTGAAATTCAAATCTTCATACAGCAATTTATCTCCGAATGCTTTTGAAACTTTTTTCGCTTCAATCACTTCGTTACCGAGGCGAGGACCGTTCGGAATAAAAATCTCTAATGTGTCTTCTTTTGATTTTACATCTTCGCCCATCTTCTTTTCGTAATCCTGCAAGCGGGCTTTTTGTTTTGCCTGTCTGCCCTTCGCTCCTTTCTGAACCCATTCCAACTCGCGCTTCAAATATTTCTGACGCTTGCTTTCTGTTTTTTCTTCCTGTTGCAAACGTTTTGCTTTCTGGTCGAGCCAGTTGGAATAATTTCCTTTCCACGGAATTCCTTCTCCTCTGTCGAGTTCGAGAATCCATCCTGCAACGTTATCGAGAAAATATCTGTCGTGCGTTACCGCTATGACAGTGCCTTTATAATTTTTCAAATGCTGTTCGAGCCAGTCAACTGATTCGGCATCCAAATGGTTTGTCGGCTCATCGAGCAAAAGAATTTCGGGTTCTTGAATCAGCAAACGACAAAGCGCAACTCTTCTTCTTTCTCCTCCTGATAAATTTTTCACAGGCGTATCGCTCTCCGGACATCGCAACGCATCCATCGCCTGCTCCAAACGGTTATCGAGATTCCACAAATCATGTTTATCAATCAAATCATTCAGGCGTGCTTGCCTGTCAATGAGTTTCTGCATTGCATCGGGTTCGGAATACTTTGGGTCAGTGAACAAATTATTCACCTCTTCATACTCTTTTAGAATAGCGACATGCTCCTGTGCTCCTTCGCGCACAATTTCGAGAACAGTTTTTTTGTTATCGAGTTCGGGCTCTTGGTCAAGCATACCTATATTATATCCGGGAGATTTATGAATCTCTCCCTGATAACTTGTTTCCTTGCCCGCGATAATCTTGAGCAGCGTTGATTTACCCGAACCGTTCAAACCGAGCACGCCAATTTTTGCTCCGTAATAAAACGAGAGATAAATATCTTTGAGTATCGCTTTTTGGTTGGTGGGAATCGTCTTGCTGACGTTCACCATCGAGAATATTACTTGTCTTCCTTCGCTCATAGTTAGTGAATCGTTAATTGTTAATCGTTAATAGTAAACAGCCGTTATTCAATTGTCTGGTTTTGGGTTTTCCCGATTAACCAATAACTATTAGCTATTAACTTTTTTATTTATCCGCGCGAATATACAAATTGCACTTTTTGAGAACCGATTTATTTTCCGTATGTTTGTACTATGAAAAAACTTTTCCTTTTTCTCTTTGCTCTTTGCTCTCTACTTTCTACTCTCTCCTCTCAGGGAACATGGACTCAGAAGGCGGATTTTGGAGGAGGAGTAAGGGGATGTGCTGTTGGTTTTTCCATAGGCACAAAGGGATATATTGGAACAGGGTTTAACGGAAATGCATTCTCAAAGGATTTTTGGGAATGGGATCAGGCAACAAATATCTGGACATAAAAAACAAGTTTGGGCGGTACAATTAGAGAACAAGCGGTCGGATTTTCAATTAACAATAAGGGATATATTGGAGCGGGATGGAATAACGTTGAACTACAGGATTTTTGGGAATACGATCCTTCTAATAATACATGGGCACAAAAACAAAATATTGGCGGAGCTCCTAGAAGATATTGCATGGGTTTTTCTATCGGCACGATGGGTTATATCTGCGCTGGCACAAACATGACGGGTCTTATGAAAGATTTATGGGAATGGGATCAAAATGCCAATACATGGACGCAGAAAACTAGTCTTACAGGAGCATCAAGGGCTGCTGCTGTTAGTTTTTCTATAGGCACAAAAGGATACATATGCACAGGCAACAATGGCATTACTCCCGCTTTGCAAGATTTATGGGAGTGGGATCAGGTAACAAATACCTGGTCGCAAAAAGCATATTTTGCGGGAAGTGCCAGAATGTACGCAACCGGTTTTTCAATAGGTACTAAAGGATATGTAGGCACCGGAGATAATGGCATTTACTATCAGGATTTTTGGGAATGGAATCAAAACTCTAACACGTGGAATCAGATTGCAAATTTCGGGGGAATAGCACGAATGGATGCCCTTGGATTTTCCATAGGAAACAAAGGATATGTTGGAACAGGTTCTTTATCTGCGAAACAACCACTAAAAGATTTCTGGGAATACAGTCCGAATGAAAGCGGAATGAATGAAACCGATTTAGAAAATTTAATTTCTATTTATCCGTCCCCGTCTGTTGACGGGAAGTTTACAGTTTCGAGTTTACAGTTTAAGGTTAACAGCATTGATGTATATGATATAGAAGGAGAAAAAGTTTATGAAACCCCTCTCCATCTCTCCCCTAAAGGGGAGAGTGTTGTTATTCTCCCTTCAGGGTTGGGGCAAGGTGTTTATTTCATTCATCTTACTACCGATAAAGGAAACGTTACGAAAAAAATTATTCTCTCCCGTTAGGCAGAAAAAAAATCTCTACGCGGTTGTTTGCATCCACTTCTTCGGGCGAACCTGGTTTTGGGTAAAGCAGAAATAAACTCCCGTAACTGATGGCAGTCATTCTTTCTTTTTCAATTCCTTTTGAGATCAGATAATTATAAATTGCATTTGCTTTGTCCTGCCCTAATTTTTTATCCGCACCTGTGTTGGATGGAAACACCGGATTGTTAACGTGTCCCTCTATCTGTATCGCCATCATTTTATTTTCCATCAGCAAGTCACACAAAGCGTTCAGCGATGAATGAGAAGTTGGCAGAATCTTCGAAGAGTTTTTAAGAAAACTGATTGCTCCGGGCACATACTTTTTTCCTGCTGTGAGTTTCAGCAGTGTGGTTTTAAGATCTTTCTGTTCGTAATTGGTTTTAGAAAAATCATTAATAAATATATGTCTGCATTCCGTAAAGCAACTGTCGTTGGTATAAATCAAGGTGTAAAATTCATCATCCTTAATTTTCGTGCTGAAAGAATAACTTCCGTCTGTATCAGACCATACAGAGGAAATTATTTTTCCGCTTCTGTCTTCCACGCGCACGCTTGCTATCAACGATTTTTTGTTTTCACTTACAACTGTACCACTCAAAGAAATCTCTTTCAGATAATAGATTTTCACTATGTGCCCGTCCCCTTTCGGATAGACGTTATCAAGCGCGAGATAATACTTCTCTCCTTGTTTTACAGGCATAGATTTTGAAAATGCTTCGTCCGCTCCTGCGGGAACATGGCTATTTGCTGCGTCAGCAGAGAGTCCTGTCATGAGTGCGCCTTCTTTCCCGGAGCGAGAAAGGTTTGTTCTCACCGGAAGAATATATCCTTGCTTCACATCATCGCAAAAACAACTGTCGGGATATTTAAAAAGCATGAAGTCATAATCGTTCTTAGGATTTACGAGCGTGATTTCAATAATCACATCACCGTCATCGGGCACAATAAAATAATACCAGGCGGAATTGTGCTCTTTTTCAAAGGTGAAAATATCCTGCTTGTCGCAGGCGGTTATCTCACTCACTTTTCCAAAACCTTTTGGAGCAACAGTTGGTCCGTAACTCGCCTTTCTGCCAGAACTTAATTTTATGGCGTTTTTACAATCAGCAAAAACCGGAACTCTTTTTTGAGAAGGTGGCGCAGATAACTTTTGCGCAGAAGAAAAAATAAAAACGAGAGAAAGAAAAAATGTGAAGAGTAATTTTTTCGCCATACAGATTACGAAAGTAGGAATTTTGAAACCATCAGCGAATTACTCTGGAAAATAAACCAGCCGTTTCTCATTATATTTTTTGAGGTAAAGAAAAATGGAATCGCGCTTTTGTTTTTTCTTCAGCGCGGTAAATTCTTTGTAAAGTGTTTCATCGCGCGAAAGAAGGGCTTCCATATTGCTGACATTAAATTCTAAAACTTTTCCTGATTCATAATCAAGAACAAACTGCTCTGAAACGTAAGTATACTGCTGTGGATTGTAAAACGGATCATTGTAATTAAATGGATCAGACATTCCTACTTTCATTGGGATAGTGGCAACAAAATGGCAGATGCTTCCGATGATGGTGACGCGGTTAAAATCCGTTCCGTGATTGATGTAAATATTTCCGCCAGAGCAATAACCCCAGATATCATCTGTTTTTTCAGATTGCTCCTTACCGGTGCTATCAAGGTAAGAGAAGGTATTCTTATCAAGCACATGCTTAAGAAAATCCTTATCGCCCTTATTGGAGTTGAAAATAATTTTTGATAGCGGAACAGGGCTGTTTTTCCTAAAATTGAAAATGGAAAGATAAACTCCATCCTTAAATTCAAAATCTTTTGTGTACTGTATTGTCTTTTGCTGGGCAAAGAGCCCATCCCCTTCCCTTCCCCAGGGGAAAGAAGAAACAAAAATGAGTAAAAGAATTATTTTTTTTAGGACATTCATATAGTTATTTAAGTCCTTCCCTTTGGGAAGGATTTAGGATGGGCTTTCTCTCTGCCTCACCGCTTCATAAATAATTATCGCGCAACTCGCTGATACATTCAGGGAATCCGCTTTTCCAAGCATAGGAATTTTTATCTGCTCATCCGAAGAGTTAAGCCATTTGCCGGAAAGTCCTTGCGCTTCTGTTCCGAAAACTATCGCGCAGGCAATTTTCAAATCGGTTTCAGTATAAAACTTTTTTGCGGTAAGCGCTGCGGAATAGGATTTTATATTTTTCTCCTGCAGAAATTTTATCACCACATCGGAATCTGCTGTTATGACTTGTTTTGAAAACACACAGCCGATGCTTGAGCGAATTACGTTTGGATTGTAAATATCTGTTTTGGTATCGCACACAATCACTGCATCCGCATTAGCCGCATCCGTTGTGCGGAGAATCGCTCCAAGATTTCCCGGCTTCTCCACTGATTCAAGAATTACCAACAATGGATTTGCTGAAAGTTTCAAATCTGAAAGACGCAAATGTTTTGGCTTGACGAGCGCTAGCAGTCCATCTGAGTTTTCGCGGTAAGATATTTTTTCAAAAACTTCTTTGCTGACTCTTACAAGATGATGAATGTCAGAAAAAATTTCTTTATGTCTTTTTTGATTTACAATGTCGCAGACAAAAAGAGTTTTAATGTCAAATTTATTATGCTTCGCCATCAGTATTTCCCGCGCGCCTTCCACCACAATCAGATCCTGCGCTTTTCGCTCAGAGGATTTCTCTTTGAGTTTAAGAACATTTTTTATTCTTGGGTTTGATGGGCTTACGATAATCTCTTCCATAAATCTTCGAAAAACGAATTGGAACGAAAATTACGAAAAAGAAATAACCTGCTTTCGTATTTTTCGTATAGTTTCGCTTTTCGATGATTAAGAATTATCTTTCCCTTATAAAATTTGGTCACACAATTTTCGCAATGCCTTTTGCGCTGGTTGGTTTTTTTCTGGGAACGCGCTGGCCGGGTCCCGATGGCTATCGGAATGAAATCCCGACCAACAGTGAGGTAAAATTATTTTTTCTTGTAACTCTCTGTATGGTCTTTGCCCGGAGTTCTGCGATGGCATTCAACCGCTGGGCGGATAATAAATATGATAGAGAAAATATCCGAACAAAAATACGAGAGATACCGAGTGGGATTATTTCTTCAGGCAATGCTTTAGTATTTGTAATTACAAACTGCATTCTCTTCATTGCCACAACTTTTTTCATCAATCGGATTTGTTTTTTTCTTTCTCCTGTTGCACTTGCAATAATTCTGGGATACAGTTACACAAAAAGGTTTACTCCGCTTTGTCATTTAATATTAGGAGTTGGATTATCCCTCGCACCTATCGGAGGATTTCTTGCAGTGACAGGTGAATTCAAATTACTTCCTCTCCTCTACTCGTTCGTTGTGCTGTTCTGGGTAAGCGGTTTTGACATTATCTATGCTTTGCAGGATGAAGAATTTGACCGCGCACAAAATCTAAAATCAATTCCTGTTTTGATGGGAAAGAAAAATGCATTAATGCTTTCAAGAATTCTTCATTTTATTTCTGCATCAATTATTTTATTTGCCGGATATTATGCAGACTTTCATTTATGGTATTGGATTGGGGCAGGAATTTTTATTTTACTCCTCACCTATCAGCACACCCTTGTCAAACCAAATGATTTAAGAAAAGTAAATCTTGCTTTCTTCACGACAAACGGAATCGCAAGCGTGGTGTTTGCAGTTTTCTTTTTGCTGGAAATATTTTTTGGGGAATAAATCGAAAAACTATTTGGAACTTTTCACAAACTTCTTTTCAAAATGCCTTCCTTTTGAGTCAGATACTTTTACAAAGTAAACTCCATCTGAAAATTTATCAATGTCAAATTGCAATAGGTTGGAGCCCTTTATTGCCTGAATTGATTTTGATATAATTGCCTTTCCGTGCAAATCACAAATCTCCGCTTTCAGAGTGGATTTTTCGGGAGCATATAATGTGCAAAACAATTGACTGACCGCAGGCGTATTTTGCAATACAAGAGACAATTCATCCTTATTTACAATTCGGATTCCAATCGGTCCAAAGTATTCTGACTGTCCGTCATAATCAGTTTGCTTCAAACGATAATAAATTTGAGATTCTGAATTTACAATTGGTGATTCATCAATAAATTCATAATCATGAATAATTGATGAGTTTCCAAATCCATTTACTGTTCCAATTGATTCCCACACAGAACCATCCGCACTTTGTTCAATAGAAAAATAATCATTATTGATTTCACTGGCAGTTTGCCATTCGAGAATAATGTTTCCGTGTTTGTTCTTTCCTGAAAAACTTAATAAGCCAACAGGCATGATAAAAATCGGACAAGAGCCTCCTCCTGCTCCAAAAGATGATTTAGCAGTTCCTAAAAAAACAGTATTGCCATTACCTAATTGTCCCCATGAATTATCTCCCCAATCCTGATTGGTGCCAGTGCTTCTTAATACAATTGAATGATTGGCTCCTGCGGAAATCTGTGTGATTATTCCCACAAGTCCTGGAACCTGAACTGCCTGCCCTTGATCGATGTTTCCAACACCATCCCCTAATTGATAAGCACCGTTTCGTCCCCAAGCCCAAACAGTATTATCGTTTCTCAAAGCAAGGCAATGTGCTTCTCCTGCAGAAATAGCCACTATATTGGTTAAGTTACCGCCACCGAAAATCTGAACCTGCACAGGAGTAGTTCTTTGTGTGGTGGTATTATCGCCAAGCCGTTTATTGGTATTCAGTCCGCATGACCAAACATCACCGTTGCTTTTAAGGAACACAGAAAACCTATCCCCTGCAGCAACTTTGATAACATTTGTTAATCCTGAAACCTGAACAGGAAGCAATAGAGGGGCTGACACAAGTGCATCATTTCCAATCTGACCGATAGCATCGCTGCCCCATGCCCATGCTGTGC
>Ga0247727_10001306_pt1 | contig 59764 bp, 50 predicted proteins | sample WisWelCaveWW1625_FD_202498 | JGI IMG/M metagenome (GOLD analysis project Ga0247727, IMG submission 202498) | Biofilm microbial communities from Wishing Well Cave, Virginia, United States - WW16-25 | ecosystem: Environmental > Aquatic > Deep subsurface > Groundwater > Cave microbial mat | place...
AATGAAAAACAACTTTGGGGTATATTGGGTTTTGCCGTTTTCATTCGTCCCGTGCGGGACTTGAATAAAATTTTGGACTTTTTTCCCACCAATAAATTGGTGGGCTATTGTCGTCTGTCCCTTCGGGACAAAGGCGTTTGTCCAATTTGAGTTCATCCGGCGTATTCCACTCATTCCCCAAATCCAGCTCTTTTAGATTTTTCAATTGCCCAATTTCCGGCGGCAGTTCGGTGATGCCCTTGTCGCACAGGTCAAGTTCTTCCCAGTTTTCGCGCCGGGCCTGCTCGATGATGGCGAGCAGCTCTTCGCGGGTCATCGGTTTTTGTTCATCTTTGGCCATAGGGCTTCCTGGTTGGCAATTCACACAGCGTCTATTGTAATGACTCCTGAAAAACTATTATGACCGCGAAGCCCGCCCTGCCGCAGGCCAGGGATTTTTTAAACCACTAAGACACGAAGGCGCCAAGAAAAACTGATGAACTTCGTGTCTTTGTGACTTGGTGGTTAAATTGGGTTGCGGCAAGAGGTCGCGCTCAGCCATTACATTAAGAATTGCGGCTATTCGCGGTCTCCTGTCCCGAAGGGACAACATGAAAATAACCCAGAAGTTTATTTCTGAGAGAATTTTAAAATGCCTCGCAAGCCCCGCAAGGGACGAATGAAAACGACATGCTCAAGATGGCTCAAACGTTGTTTTTCAATCATCCTTTGCGGGACTACAAATTCAGGATGTTTTCTTTTCCCACCAATAAATTGGCGGGCTATGGTCGTCCGTCCCTTCGGGACAAAGGTTGCGATGGGATATCATTTTAACCATCGCCAATATAGCCGAAAAACCGCAAATTGTCAAGCCGGGATTGCGCCGCGCTTGGGTTGCGCGTTTTTTCATCGCCAAAGCGCGAACGAGAAATAACTTGATTTTATCCGGCAATGACGTTAAGTTTGCATTTAACTATGGAAATTCTCGAAGGCAAACAGTGCATTCTTCCGGCGCTGCAATCGCGGCAGAGAAAATTTAAGTTGCTGTTGATCAAATCGGGCATTCATTCAACGCGCATTCAAGATATTCTCGCCGCCGCGGAAGAGCAGGCGATTCCGATTAAATATGTTGCAGCCGCCGAAATCGACGCCGTGACGAAAGGCAAATCGCACGGCGGCCTGGCGGCGATCTGCACAGCCAAAGCCGCGTTTGAAATCGAAAAATTGATCGAGCTTTGTAAAAAGTTGGATGTTCCCCCCTTTCTTCTACTCATCGAAGGAACCGAGGACGCGCAGAATCTCGGTTACACGCTGCGCTCTGCCGAGGCGCTTGGCGCGCACGCGGTTCTGCTAAAAAAGCACGTATGGAATTTTGACGGCGTCGCCGTGTCGCGCGCTTCATCCGGCGCTTTCGAGCGGCTGCCGTTGGTGCAAGTCGAAAATGCTGAAAAAGAATTGCAGCCGTTGCAAAGATTGGGGATAAAATTTTATGGCTGTATTGCCGGCGCGAAGCGGACGATCTACGATGTCGATTTAAAGGGGCCGGCCATGCTGGCGATTGGCGGCGAGCGGCGCGGCTTGTCCGGCGCGCTGCGAGAAATGTGTGACGGCTTCGTGCGAATTCCGATGCTGGCGGGCGCCTCTTCGCTGTCGTTGAGTCACGCCGCGACAGTGGTGATGGCTGAAGTGTTGCGGCAACGGCGACAGATGCAAATTTCAATTTCACGGCTCGACACCTGACGGACAGGTTTGTCTGCCCTCAATGAACGCGCCAAAAATTTTTTACTTTCATCTTGCTTCCTCCCGCGAAAAGCCGTATTTTTGAGACGGCGAATCAACGCCACATTTTTGGATGCCGGAGGAAAAATCGTGCGCAAGGAAAATCAACTCATCATCGACGCGGGCGTCATCGCGCCGCTGGTCGCGCCGCGCGCGGCGCAAACGGAACGCCCGTCGTTGCATTTGCCCGAACATATCAAGCAAGCGATTTCCCGCCACAATGGCGCCAACTATTATCGTTGCGCCCTGCAAGTCAATACCCCGCTGCAAGATCGTTTCAAAGGTTTTGATTCGCGCCATCGCCGCGACTCGGCGGCGTATCAGCGTGACTACGCTCTCACGCTGGCTAAAATCTGCAAGAAGGTCGGCATCAATGTGATTGGCCTATGCGATCACAACAGCGTCGCCTATATCGAAACGATTCGTCATGAGCTTGGTCAGGAAGGCATTATTGTTTTTCCCGGCTTTGAAGTCGCCAGCACCGAGGGCCTTCATCTCCTGTGCTTATTCAATCCCGACGCCGAGGTTGAAGACCTCGATCATTTGCTCACCGAATTAGGTTTGCCGCCGAAAGAACGTTGGGCGAACGGCAAGGGTTTGGCGCCGCGACAATCACCGCTGGCCTTTCCGCAAATCCTCGAGCGCGTCCAACGCCAGCGCAAAGGCGTTTGCATCGCCGCGCACGTCGACCGCGAGAACGGCTTGCTGCATGAATGCGCCAAAACCACCCGCGCGCAATATTTCACCGACCCCCATCTGCTTGCCGTGCAAATCGCCGGACGCCGCGAGGACTTAATGGATTTTTATCGCAAGGTGATCGACAACGAGCTCGAACATTATCATCGGCAAAAGCAGGCAGCGCTGATCAATTGTCTCGACGTTTACGACTTGAAAGACTTGAGCAAACCCGAGTGCAGCACCTGGATCAAAATGTCTTCGCCATCCAGCGAAGGTTTGTGGCAGGCGTTTCTCGATCCCGACTCTCGCCTGCGCTTGCTTTCAGAAGAAACTCCGCAATCCCATGCCGAGTTGGTTGCCATCACCTGGCAGGGAAATTTTCTCGATGGCAGCGCCATTCGTTTCAATGAAAATCTCAACTGTTTGATCGGCGGCCGCGGCACGGGCAAATCGACGATCGTTGAAAGCTTGCGTTACGTTTTGGGTTTAACGCCGATTGGCGATGAAGCGCGGCGGGGGCAAAAAGAAATTCTGGAGCAGGTGTTGAGCGAAAACACGCGCCTCTCGCTGCTGGTGCGTTCGCATCGGCCGGCGCCGTGCTATTATTTGATCGAGCGCAGCTATTCGCAAAAGCCGGTGGTGCGCGATGAAAGCGGCGCGGTTTTGCAGATCGCTCCGGCGGAAATTCTGCCCGGGGTGGAAATTTTCGGGCAACATGAAATCGCCGAGATTGCCAAAGATCGCGCCAAGCAGCATCAGCTTTTGCAGCGCTTCCGCGATCCCGAGGCGGCGACGGAATATGAAACGCAAAAACGCGAATTGCAGCGGACGCTCGCCGCGAATCGCAGCGAACTTTTGCAAACACAAAATGAAATTGAAACGCTTGAGGAAAAACTCAGCCGTCTGCCGGCAGTTGAGGAAAAATTGCGGCGTTACAAAGAGCTGGGTGTGGAAGCCAAGCTGAAAGAGCAAGCCAGCCTGACGCGTGAAGAGGCGCTGCTCAAAAACAGCCGCGAAGCCATTCTCCCGGTCAAAAAAACGCTCGAACAACTACGTCGCGCTTTGGCGCAAAGCGCTGGACAATTGGATACGACGGCATTGGCAGAATTGCCGAACGCCGATCTTTGGGAGCGGCTCGAAGAAGCGCTGGAGAATTTTCATGAAAAAATGCAAAGGAGTTTGGATGACGCCAATGCGGTGATCAGCGAGACCGAGACCGCGCTCTTGGAAATTGCCGAAACCTGGCAAATTCGCCGCCGAGACCAACAAAGCCTGCACGACAAATACGCGCGCGAGCTTAAAACCGTCGATGGCGATGCGTTCATCAAGCTGCGCCGCGAATACGAAACGCTGGCGCCGTTGAAAAAAGAGAGCCGGCGACTCCAACAACACGAGGAAGATTTGCGCGCGCAACGGCGGCAACATTTGCAAACGTGGGAAGAGTTGAAGTGGCGTCTCTTCGAGCTTGATCAAACCGCTGCTGCGAAAATTTCGCAAGGATTGGAAGGGTTGGTTCGCGCGCGCGTTGCGAAGGAAGGAAATTTAGCCCCGCTTTTTGAACGGCTGCAAGAGCATTATGACAAAAAATTTAGCGAGGCAGTGGCCAACAAAATTAACGAGGAACACCCGATTTCGCTTGCGGACTTCGTGCAGGATATCCGCGACGGCAAAAAGACCCTGCGGGAAATTTATACTTTCACCGACAAACAAGCTGAAAAATTGGTCAATCTTCCCACTGCGGAAGTTTTGGCAATGGAAGAATTAGACCTGCCGACTTCGATTCATCTCGAGCTCAATGTCGCCGAAAAAGATCAGCCGCCGAAATGGAAACCGATGAACGCGCTTTCCATCGGCCAAAAAGCCACGGCCATTCTCTTGATTCTTTTTCTGGAAAGCGAAACGCCGCTGGTCATCGACCAGCCCGAAGACGATCTCGACAATCGTTTCATCACCGATATTGTCATTCCCATGTTGCGCAAAGAAAAACGGCGGCGGCAATTCATTTTTGCCACGCACAACGCCAATCTGCCGGTTTTGGGCGATGCCGAGTTGATTGTCGCGCTGGAGTCTTCAAGTGATGGAGAGCCCGGCTCGACTGAAATCAAAGACGATCATCTCGGCGCGATTGACACGACGTCGGTAAAGTTGCTGGTTGAGAAAATTTTGGAAGGCGGCCAGCAGGCGTTCGAGATGCGGCGCGCGAAATACGGATTTTAATTGTCAAAGCTTTTTCTAATTTTTTCGATTTTCGCAATTCAATTTCGCCGCTTCAACGAGCCGCTCAATGACTGCGAGTTATTTGCTCGCTTCTTGCCATCTCCCATCCCAACATCGCCTTCTTTCGCGCCGCGCCCCAGCGATAGTTGCCAAACTCGCCGAGCTTGCGGACGACGCGATGACACGGAATGATGTACGCAATCGGATTTTGTGAAACCGCGTTGCCAACCGCGCGCGACGCTTTCGGCATGCCTAGGCGGGCCGCAATATCTTCGTAAGAGGCGACGGCGCCGGCGGGAGTTTTGAGCAATGCTTCCCACACTTTGATTTGAAAATTTGTGCCGTTAAGAAATAAGTGCAGCGGACGCGGTTTGCCATTTTTGATGGGATTGAAGATCTGGTCAATCAACAAGCGCGTTTTGACTGGAGCGACGGCTATTTTAGCGTTCCCCCATATTCTTTTGAGTGACTTGAGCGCCTTCGTGCGTCCGCCTTCTTGCACAAATGACAGATGACAAATGCCGCGCTCCGTCATCGCCAGCAAACAGTAGCCGAACGGCGTCGGGTGAAAGCCATAAAATATTTGTACGCCGTCGCCTTTGTTTTTAAACTCGCCGGGCGTGACGGCTTCACACGTGACAAACAATTCGTGCAAACGGCCGGCGCCGGAAAGTCCGGTTTCATGGGCGACATCGAGCAAATTCTGCGAATTTTCGAGCAATTCCTTCGCATATTCTTTGGTCAGGAATTGCAGAAAACGTTTCGGACTGATTCCCACCCAACGGCTGAACAGGCGCTGAAAATGATATTCACTAAGCGCGACGCCTTTGGCGATTGCTTCCAAATTGGGCTGCCGGAGAAAATCTTTTTCCAGCGCGAGAATGGCTTTTTCGATGCGCTGATAATCAGCGGATGATTGGGTGAAATTAACGGTTGACATAAGCACCTCATAAGTTTTCGCAAAGCCGGACTTTCGCAACAATTTTTTAAGCTGGCAAATTCTTCCAGCGCAAGCCCGGCTTCATGCATATCACTGGTGCTATTTTACTCAATTTCAAAAATAAAAACAACCCGCTTCTTGCGGTCTTTTTAGAAGAATTTATTTGTCATTGGACAGATTGTTGGCCTCGGCCACGCGCTGGCGTTCCGCCGCCGCCCAGGCGAGCAGCGCCCGCACGTCTTCCGGAGAAAGCCGCGCGGCAGGATGAAGAGGCAAATACGACTTGAGCGGCATCTCCCCGGTTTTCACTTGTTCGTCAATCTCTTCGAGTTTGTGGTGCATCCGCTTGGCGTTGTAAGATCCCCATTCGGAAAAATTCAAATGCTTGCGCCCGTCGATGACGTGATCGACGAGAAACCACGAAACCGGTTCGAGGTGGCTGTACCAGGGCCATCGCGTTTGGTGAGAATGGCAATCGTAACATGAACGCTCGATGATCGCCGAAACTTCCGGCGGCATTGGGGCGTGCATCTGAATCGTTTTGGTTTCGTCAACCGGCGGATTGGTCTTTGCCGGCCCGAAGAATTGAATCGCAATAAAAGCGGCCCCGATAAAGGCAAAAAGCCGTTTCAAAATTTTTTTCATGGATTTTCCCGATAATGATTCAAAATAACGGCAAACAAGATTTATAAAATTTTACCAACTCGCGCGCAAAAGCGCAAGCACAATCTTCATAGAAATTCAATTGACTTTGACCTCCGGTTGATTTATCATTGTCGTATGAATTCATTCACGTTTTTAGCAATATTCAAGCTGGCTTTGATTTTATTCTTCGCCGCCGGGCAAGAACCGAAGCCCTATCAGATCGCGGAAAATAATGTGATCATCCGCTTCGCCGAGCGGCGTGAGGAGTCCGCCGCGCGGGAGATTCTGATTTTCGCCGTCGGCGCGAGACAGAAATTAGCGGAAAATTATCAGCTCGAATTTGCGGCGACTGAAATTCGCCTGAGCGCGACGACCTACGAGTTTTGCCAGATCACCGGCCGGCCGTGGTGGCAGGCTTCGATTTATCGCGGCCGCGTTATTTATTTGCAGCCGGCGCGGGTTTTGCGCGAGCGCGGCATTCTCGAAATCACGCTGCGCCACGAACTCATGCATCAGCTTGTCGAAGAGAGCGGCAAGGGCAATAGTCCGGTTTGGCTCAGCGAAGCGCTGGCGGTTTATCATTCCGGTGAAATTGCGTATTTAAAACCCGCGCTTAAAAAGGCCGCGACCGCAAAATCATTGGAATGGAATCAACTCGAGAAAAGTTTGGAAAAAATGAAAACGAAAACCGCTGCCGAGCGGTTATATTTTCAGCTTTATCATCTCGGTCGATTTTTGGAAGCTGAATTTGAGCCGCGAAAAATCGGCGTTTTAATCAAACGGCTTGCCGAAAAATCGTCGTTCGATCAAGCTTGCCGTGAGGTTTTGGGCGTCGACGCCAAAGCCCTGGAAAAACGCTGGCTGCATCACGCCGCGTCAATGCCGCCGCGAAGCGCGGTGGGAGATTCTTCTTGACATTGCCGGAGCAAATCTGTATACTTTATGAATTCAAGATTGAGTCGCAATCCATCGTTGCGCGCAATCAACAAGCCCGCCGCCTTTAGGAGTAGCCACGAATGTCGCGCCCTCGATTCGTTGTCGTCGTCCTCATATTGAACGGATTTTTTATTCTCTCCTGCAGCTCAACCCAACAAAGCATTCCACAGAAACAAACGATCACGGGAAAAATTCGCGTCATCGGCAACGCGCCGTTTGCGAAACTGGCCATTGAAAACGAGGAAGGCCAGATCTTTGTGCTCGACTGCACGAAGGAAATGGAAACGACTTTGCTGCAGCATCAAGGCCAATTCGTCAAAATCCAAGCCGACAGCGCGAAAAAAACACTGGAGGGAACGATCGTGAAAGTGGTTCACGCCGAAGCTTTGACCAATAAATAAAACACGCCGTTTCATTTCACATTCTTCGTCAAGGAGGAAATCATGTTTAGGACTCGTTGTGTTGTCATCAGCCTGCTGTCACTCATGCTCGCCGGATCAATTGGCGCACAAGTCATCATGCCATTGGCCTCGGAAGAGAAGGCCATGCGTGACAATGGTAATCGCGCGTGCGGCACGACGTTGCTTTGGGAGCAGGAACAAAAAACTGCCGCTCATTATGCCCAACATCCTGAGCTTCTCGTGTTGCCGTCTCTGCGCAAGGCGACGGCGTGGAATTTCGTCGTCGGCTCGCAGAGATCGTGGTTCTCGGTTGACTTTCGGACGAGCCCGAGCCAGAGATATTCGGTTCCATCAACCTGCCGCGCCGTGGGAACGAAATGTTATATCTTCGTTGAAGACGCAGTCTGGGAAACCCGCGTCACCCAGAGTGCGGTCGATGCATTCAAAAACGCTTTCGACACGGCTACGCCGGCTAACGCTGCAAAGGGAATCTATCAAACGGACGTTGATACTTTTGGCGACACGCCTGATATCGATAACGATGCGAAGATTATCATTTTCATTTTGGATATAAAAGATCGATACACCGATACGGGATCGGGAGGTTTTATCAGCGGCTTCTTTTCCGGCAACGATCAACAGCCGGCTTTTCCGCAGAGCAACGTTGCAGAAATCTTATATATTGACGCCAATCCACTGAACCTCGGCTCGACATCCGGTTTGCAAAACGCGCTCGCAACGCTCGCGCACGAGTTTCAGCACATGATCCACTACCGCTATGACGCCGATGAAGACACTTTCATCAACGAGGGCTGCTCGCTAGTGGCAGAGGTGCACTGCGGTTATCCGATTTACGATCAGTCGGGATATATCACCGAAACCAATCGCTATCTTTTGGGTTTTCGTCTCAATGATGATCCCGATGTCTTTCGCGACTATTCCCGCGCGGCCCGCTTTATGACTTTTGTTCGCGATCAAGTCGGCATCGGCGTTTTCAAACCTTTCGTGCAGAATGCCGACAACGGCACTGCCGGGCTCGATGCGGCGCTGCAAACCATCGGCAATTCGCTGCGCTTCAATGATATTTTTAGAAATTGGGCGATTGCGAACGCGCTGAATGATCGCACCGTCAATCCGGCTTATGGATACCTCTATGCCATCCTCGGCAGAATAGCGGGTCGTTTGCATGGCAATCCGAATGTGCCGCTGACCAATCGCACGGTCCAACATTTGGGAGTTGAATACGTCTCGTTCAAATACGGCGCAAATTTGCGCGCGACGTTTACCACGGCGAATCCGGCGCTGGTCATCAAAGCGGTGGAAATCGGCGCGACCACCAAACGCGTGTTGGATGTGACGCCGAATATCGAGTTTTCCGAGCCGGCGTATGGCACAACCTATCAGGAAGTTAATTTCGTCATCTACAACACGAACGCGACGACGCCGTTCAACTATACTTATAAGGCCTCGGGCGTGGCCAAACCCGCCGAAGTCAAATGGGAAACCAGCGAGCCGTTGGGGACTTTACAACTTGCGCTTTCCGACACGCTTTGCGTCACCTTTGATGCTTTGGCCGGCGGGCAACTCGATTCGGTTCGCGTCGCGCTGCTTAGCGCCGGCTCGATTACCGGCGGCGTTTGGCGCGACACCGGTGTTTTGCGACCCACACCGTTGGAAACTCGTCTCGCGTTTCCGATTATAGCCTCTATCTCAACGACAGCAACTTCGCCATTTCCAGTGCCGTGGAAAAACTGGAGCAAAGTCGACTTGCGCTCTTTCAAGATCAGCACCGACAAACCTTTTGTCGTCGGCTTCATTGTTGGCGCCAATGCCGGCGTTCCTGGCGTGATGGCGACGTTATATCCCGGCGACATGGCTTATCACAGTTTCACTTATCTGAATCAGCCCGGCTCCGGCGCGTCGCGGAACTGGTATTATCTCACGGACGGCCAGGGCAGCGTGATTATTTATCATATCCGCGCCTACGTCAGTTTCGAGGGCACCACCGGCGTCAAAGAAACCGTCGAGCTGGCGCCGCGAGCGTTTTTATTGGCGCAAAATTATCCGAATCCATTCAATCCCAGCACGACGATCGAGTTTTCATTGCCGCGCGCGAGCCGGGTGACGCTGAAAGTGTTCAGCGAGCTTGGCGAAGAGATCGCGACGCTCCTGGCCGGAAGACGCGAGGCCGGGAATCACAGCGTCGCATGGAATGCAAACGGTTTGCCCAGCGGAATTTACTTTTACCGTTTGGAAGGCGAAGGGTTTGTTGAAACGAAAAAACTGGTGTTGATGCGATAAGGAGTCGTAAAAAAATAAAATTTGCATTTGTCGTAGTCCTGCCCCCTTGTGGGGCACTCTTGGAACATACAATTTTTTATCCTCGAAAACCGCCCACAAGGGGCGGGGACTACGTGTAATTGGAAAGTTTAATTTTTGACGGACCCCAAGCTCATGACTGAGTAAAACGTAATGCGTAAAACGCAATTACTCTTTACGCATTACGTTTTATAAATCCGGCCGGAGGAAAAAGTTGTTCAAACCGATGGAAGCGTTTCGCAAACGCGTCGAGAATTATCGTCAATCATACGAGACCCAGGTTCAAAAAGGCCGCGCGCTCTATCAACAAAAAAAGCAGGGCGCCGAGCAGCTCTATCAGCGTTATGAAAAATACGTTCCCCTCGCGGCGTTCATGATCGGCTTTGCGTGGGACAGTTTGACGCTGACGCGCATCGATTCCAAGCTCGACAATTTCATTCTGCTCGGTTACACGCTGGCAGCCGGCGTTCTCATCGCCGTGATCGGCATGGTCGAACGGGGCCGCATTCGCCAGGCCTGGATCATCAATCATCTGCATTGGATTACCGGTGTCACGCACTTTTTTCTCGGCGGCTTGCTTTCAAGTTACGTCGTCTTTTATTTTAAAAGCGCGGCGGTCGGCAAATCATTCATCTTTGTCGGTCTGCTCGTCGGGTTGATGGTGGCCAACGAATTTTTCTCGGCGCGGCTGCGCAATTTGAAATTGCTGTGCGCCATTTATTTTTTCTGCTGCTTCGCCTTTCTGACTTTTTTCATGCCGGTGATCACGCACGTGATGAACGCGGCGATGTTCATTTCCAGCGGCCTGCTGAGTTTTCTGGTGACGAGCGCGATCGTGGCGGTGATTTATCATGGCGGCATTCGCCAAGCCCGGCGCGAGCTGGTGGACATGGCGTGGCCGCCGGCGGTAATTTTTCTCGCGCTGGTGTTTTTTTATTTTCAAAATTGGATGCCGCCGGTGCCGCTGGCTTTGAAAGACGGCGGCATTTATCGCAGCGTCAAAAAGGTGGGAGAAAATTACGCCGTGCGATACAGCCGGCCGCGCTGGTGGCAAATTTGGAAAAACGATGATCGCCATTTTGCTTATGCGCCGGGCGATACGGTTTATTGTTTTACCGCCGTTTTTTCGCCGGCCGGGTTGAAGGAAAACATCGTGCATCATTGGCAAATAAAAAACGCCGAGGGGGATTGGAAAACGACGGATCGGCACGGCAATTTCATTCGCACCGGCGGCCGCGACGGCGGCTGGCGCAGCTACAGCTTGAAACAAAATATCACTCCGGGCGAATGGCGCATCGAAGTGAAAACGGCGAAGGATCGGTTACTGGGGAGAATTCCGCTGGAAATCGTCAAAGTGGAAGAACGACCGAAGGAAATGAAAATCGAGTATCGTTGAAAATCCTTGTTTATTCGCAATCCCAATTTAACACGGAGACGCAGAGAAGACAGAGAAAGCACGGAGATCAATATATTTCAAAAAAGCTTTTCTCGGTGACGCGCCGCCAACTCAGTGGCGCCGTGTTTGAAAAACTATCTTGCAACTATTCATTTATTGGGCAATTCAGCAAGTATGTTTCGATGAATCCGAAACGCGATATTCTTTGGTAGATCCGTCAAACCGAACCAACACGCTTCAAGCGCGTCATCGCCCGGCTGCAATTTTCCGCCGCGAATTTCTCCCCGATATACCACGAGCAGAATTTCGTAATCCGGATAATCTTTGCCGGGATAAACGCCGTACAACTCGCGCACGGCAATATCGAATCCCGTCTCTTCCTTCAATTCGCGCCTCGCCGTTTGTTCCGGGCTCTCGCCCCATTCGATGAAACCGGCCGGCAAACTCCAATCACCGGCGGCCGGCGCGAATTTTCTTTTGACTAAAAGAACCTGAGAATTTTGTTGAAGAATGACGGCAACGGCAGGAACGGGATTCTGATAGAAAATAAACCCGCATTTTTCACAAACCAGCCGCTCGCGGCCCTCGGTAAAACGGGCATGCAGATGCCCCCCGCATTGCGGACAGAACTGATAATTTCTCGGCATGAGCAACTCTCCTTGTTGCGTGAATATTAAATCCTTCCGAGGAACTTGTCAAAAGTATTTTATCTATTTTACGGCGACCTTAAGAAATTCCTCAATGCCGGCCACAATCGCCTCGGCAGTTTTTTCACGAAAAGTCGGATCGAGAATCAAAACCTCTTCCGCCGGATGCATAATGAAAGCCGGTTCGATGAGCACCGATGGCATGCTCGTCACCCGGCAGACGGCGAGATTGTCATAAAACAACCCGAAATTCGCCAATTTCATTTGCTTCAACAAATTTCGCAAAACGCTTTGCGCCAGCGGATAACTTTGCGAATGAAAATAATACGTGCTGCTGCCGCGGCTTTTGTCGGGATTGACGCCGTCCGGCAGCGCGTTGTAATGCAAGCTGACGAAAATATCCGCGCCGGCGGTCTCGGCAAATTTCGTTCGCGCCGTCAAAATAATTCCTTCTTCCATATATTGCCGCGTGAGAACGGCGTGACTGCCTTTGGCCTCAAGTTTTCTCGCCACGACTTTGGCCAGCAGAAACGTGGCGTCTTTCTCATAAAAACCCGTTGGCCCAATCGCGCCCAAATCCGGGCCGTGTCCCGGATCGACGCAAATCGTCAAATCCCGCAACGGATGCTTCTGCGATTTTTTCGTCAGCGGCGATTTTTTGATTTCGAGAATCAGATTGTTCGCTTCATAAAACGCGCGATAGCCCCACTGCTGCTTTTGATTCAAATCAATCGTGAGCCGATATTTCTCTTCGCCATCTTGCGACCAGCGAATTTCGTCAATCAAGGGATCGCCAAAATCGTGGCGAATCCAATCCGTGTCCGACGTCGCGCCATAAATCGTTGCCTGCAAGCGCTGACTTTTTCTTTCTGGCAAGATTTTATACGGCAAGCGCTCCGACATGAAAATCGTGACGCGGGAAAATTTCTCAAAGCTGGCGGTGCGTACGATTTCTATGACGCTTTGCGGCGGCGGCGTTCCGGCGGGCAAAAAATTGACATTGCTTGTTGGCACCCAAACCGATTCGCCTTCGGCCAACTTGGCGCGATAAAAATTTCCTTCGCGCCCGGTGATCCATAATTTAACCTCAGCCGGAAGAAACAATTGATAACCTCGACCGGGCTTGGTACGCGCCACGGTGAGTTCTTGCGTCAAGCTCGCGATGCGAGGAATTGTTTTGGGCAAAATCGTCAATTTGCCGGGGGCAGTGATCTCGAGGCGATGGCCGAGTGAATCAATGATTTCAAAACGAATCACGGCATTGGTTGCCGCATCTTGAGGGCGGATGATATAAACGCCGGTATAAATGCCGCGCACCAGCGGAGTGGCCGGAGGCCGCGCTTGTCCGAAAACCGCTTCGCCGACGTAAAAATTTTTTGCCGGCGGATGCTCAGCCATCGGCAAATTCGCCGCGACGCTATCAATAAAAAAACGCGCGGTGCAGCCCGGCGAAGCCTTCACTGCAACGCCGAGCACGGCGCCGGGCATCATTTCTAAATCAACATTCGGAAAAACATAACTGGAATCGACGACGAGGGTATCGCGGCGCGAAGTCGCGAGATAATATGGAATGAAAACGTTGCGCTCGACAACGGTCGAATCGCCGATCGTGCCGTCGACAAAAATCGGCCGGAGCACGGTATGAAAGGTAAACGGTCCGGACTGCACCGGCACGACGGCGATATAAGTCTGATTTGGATACAACCGCGCCGAAACGCCGTTGATCGTGACGGAAAATTTTATCGGGGGATTGGCAGTTGCGGCGCCGAATGGGCGATAATCAAAATTGCCAAAAATAAAAGTCGAATCGGTCGCGGTAATGGTCAACCCTTCGCGGGGATAAATGATTTCGAGTTTGGAGAGATATTGTGCGGAGAGCGGTTCGGCGCCGAAGCCGGCGGCGATAACGAGACTCCAAATCAATGACCATTTAACCGATTTGAGCAAGATGTTCCTCGAGCACGTTGGGCGGGGTTCGACGCAGCAAATAACGCAGACCGGCCAATACGGCGGCCAAATCATCGATCTGACCGATGATGGGCAAAATGAAATCCGGTATGAGATCGATTGGCGAAAGCAAGTAAGCGATGGATAAGGCAAAAACGATTTTGCCGAAAACCGGCACGCGCGAATCGCGGAAAAGGCGGACAAGCAAACGGAAGAGTTTGGGCAGATGCCAGAGCAGTTTCCAAACCGAAGGCTGTCGCAATGCAGATGAATCGGAAAGACGGGTTGGCATATTGGTCGTCAAAATTTTAGTTTTCTCATGCCGCAGTTTTATTTAAGATAAAAAAGCATGAAGAGGAAAACAAGCAGATTTTATTTTCAACAATAAAAGAAATCCGGCCGGAGCATGACGACGACGTTTTCATTGGGCAATAATTCCGCGCAGTCAATCGGACAGATGAGATAGGAATTGCTTTTGGCATACGTCACCACATCGCCGCTGCCTTTGGATTTGAGCGGGCGCACCATGAAGCGTTTCTCTTCATACCAGGTGACCGCCGGCGCGTAATTTTCTCGTCCCGAACGATTGGCAAACGGCTCGGTGAGCGTCGCGAGCACCATTTGGTTTTGATAAACCGGAAAGCCCATCATTTTGCGCATCGCTGGCCGAACCAACACTTCGAAGACCGTCGTGGCGGAAACGGGATTGCCGGGCAAACCGAAAATCAATCTGCCTGCCGAAGAACGCGCCATGACCACCGGCTTGCCGGGTTTCATGGCAATTTTGTCAAAAAAAACTTCGAGATCAAATTCGGCAAAAACCTTTTCGACAAGATCGAGATCGCCCATCGAAACGCCGCCGGTCGCGAGAAAAAGATCATATTGCAAACCTTCGGCAATGCAATTGCGTAAATCGGTTTTCGTGTCTTTGGCAATGCCTAAAAGTTGCGGCCTGCCACCGGCTTGTCGCACTTGTGCATACAAAGTAAAACTATTGCTGTTGCGAATTTGCCCGAGTGCGGGTTTGACCGTAATATCGACCAGCTCATCGCCCGTTGCCAAAATTCCAACCGCCGGCGCGCCATAAACTGAAACCGTAATTTTGCCGACGGCAGCAAGCAAGCCAATCACGCCGGGTGAAATGAAAGTGCCCGCCGGCAACATGACTTCGTCTTGACGCGCTTCGCTGCCAAACGGTGAAACGTTATGACCAAAGGCCGCGCTCTCCAAAATCACCACGGCAGTTCCTTCATCCAGCGCGCGCGTTTTCTCGACCATTTGCACGGCGTCAGCGCCGGACGGCAGCGGCGCGCCGGTCATGATTTTGGCCGCCTGCCTCGGTTGCAGTGAAAAATTCGGATACGAACCGGCGGGTATCGTGCCGACTACTTGCAGTCGCACCGGCGCGTTGCGAATATCATCGCTGCGCACCGCGAATCCATCCATTGTGCTGCGCGGAAACGGCGGCATGTCGACGTCGGAAATGACATCTTTCGCCAGAACGCGGCCGGCGCTTTCCAACAGAGATTTTGTTTCGATCGGCAGGCGCGCGGTTTGTTGCAGGACGATTTCCAACGCTTGGCGGACGGTGATCATAGTTTCTGGTTTCTGGTGTCTGGTTGCTGGTTGATTGTTGCAAGTCGCTTGACGATCGAACCAGCGACCAACAACTAGCGGCGAGCTATCCTCTTTTCAATACGTGACACTTGACTTTGAATTTTCGTTGTATCTCATCGGCAAATTTGCGCGCTTGATTGCGATCGGCAAAATCACCGATCAAGACTTTATAAAGCATTTTGCGACCCTGGGGTTCTTCCTTGATTTCCGTCGGATAACCGGCTTTTGAAAAAACGGCTTGTTGGCTGACGGCTTTCTCGCGGCTATTAAAAGAGCCGATGTCGACGGTATAAACGCCCTTGGGTTTCTTCGGCGCCGAGGGCGGCGGCTGTGAAGTTTTTTCTTTGCGCTCGGCAAGCGGCTGTTGCAATTTGGCCAAATCTTCCGCGGCAAATTTCGCCATCCAGGTGCCGGGATATTTCTCCACGCAGCGCGACAATTCTTCCCGCGCCTGCGGCAAAGTTCCGATGATGAACAAAGACTTGGCCGCATAATAGCCCGCCTGTGACGCCAGATTTGACTTGGGATATTGCTCGATCAAAGTCGTAAAATATTGGCGGGCGCGATTATAGGTTCCTTCCGCAAAATGAAATTGTCCCAACCGAAACAGCGCGCGCTCGGCGTAAACGGTGCCGCGGAAGCGCGCGGCGACGTCTTGAAAATATTTGTTGGCCGTCGCGGCGTCGTCTTCGAGCAGCGCATAAAAATAGGCGGCGACGGCGGAATTCGGGTATTGGCGATACGCCTGGCCGATGCGCTGACGCGCGGTTGCCAATTCATTCCGTTCAAGTAATTTCAAAATTTCTTCTTCGGAAATTTGACTGAAAACGCCGCGAGGAAAGAGCGCCGGCGTCGCGAGCAAAAATATAACCAAAAATTTTCGCATTTCCATCCACCACACAGTTAGCCCAACTTCGGCAGTTGGTTGAACTAAATGTGACGTTTACAATAAAAATTTGGCGAAGTCTTCACTACAAATTGGCGTTGAAGGTCAGGCGTGATGGTGGCTTGAGTTTGAGTTTTTGCAGCGAATTATTTACGCACAACCCGCAATCGTATCCGTGTCTGCCGCGCTATGAAAAAAATTTTTACTGTCGAAGTTGGGCTAGCTCCGCCATTTGGAAGGCGGGTCTTATTCCATTCGCGAGACGGAAAAGGCCCTTCAAAGCCGTCGTCAATTCACCTTTGGGCACGAGCTCGACGCGCTTGATATGCTTCGCCCAACTGGGCCAGCGCTCGACTTGCGCCAAATGACGCTGCAAAATTTCTTGCGTGCGCGCCAATTCGAGCTGAAAGACGCCCGTGGCTAAACGACCGGCCTCATCATACTTTTCACAAAAGCGACGAAGCGGCTCTGAAAAAGTGAATGACATAGCCAAACTGAATGTCTATTTGAAGACAACCTGCGCCGTAGTATCCTCAACGGAAATTATTGCGTGTCCAATTTGTTGCTCGTTTTCACCGCCTGCACAATCGCCTCCGCCACCAACTCTGCCGCAATTGCGCCGACGGCCATGACATCGGCTTGCTCATCGCCGACGCTCATTGCAAAAACCATATCGCCATCGAAGAGAGTATGCGACGGACGAATGGCATGGGCCAAGCCGTCTTGCGCCATCTCGGCTATTTTGGTGACGCCGTCCCTTTTGAACGCCGCATTGGTCGCAACAACGGCAAGCGTCGTATTGCCCCAGCTTTTGAAAGGGGAGAGGAAGTGAGTTTTGAAAAACTCCTGCGTATTTAAAAATTCGCCGCTGTCATTTTTTGCGCCGGCGATGATTTTTCCACTCTTGGGATCAATCACGTCGCCCAACGCATTGACTACGACAAATGCGCCGATAACGAGATTCGCATTTTTCCACGCCGCCATGCCGACGCCGCCGAACATGCAATGCTGCATGCCGCGAATTTTGCCAACCGTCGCGCCACAACCGACGCCGACAAGTCCTCGGCGCGTTTCCGTTGCCGAAGCTTCAAGGCAGGCGCGATACGCCATCTCCGCCGTTGGGCGAACTTTCGCATTTCCCACCGCCAAATCGAAAATCACCGCGGTCGGCACGATCGGGACTTTCGTCACTTGCACGTCGTAACCGATGCCGCGTTCCTCGAGATATTTTTGCACGCCGCCGGTCGCGTCCAAGCCAAACGCGCTGCCGCCGGTGAGCGAAATACCGTGAATCTCCTGCACCAACCGCACCGGTTTGAGCGCCTCGATTTCACGCGAGCCCGGCGCCGAGCCGCGCACATCCACTCCGGCAATCGCCGGGCGATCCGGCAAAATCGCCGTGCAGCCGGTTCGCGCCACTTCATCCTGCGCGTGGCCGACGCGAATGCCGGGAACGTCGCAAATGGAATTCAGCATAGAAGATCATTGATTATTATCTTCTGTTTTCGAGGGCCGGCGAATGAAAGAAAATTTTTTCTCCGGCAATTCTTCCACCACTCCGCGCTCGCTGAAAAAAAACAAATCGCCGATCATCAGGCCGATGGAGCTGCGCAACGGCTTCCAGTTCTGGCGATAGGCCTCGCTATCGAGGCGAGTTCCATCCTTGTCTTTGGAAACGAGACGCACGCGCTCGGGATGCTCGCGATTGATCATGAACGGCGAGTGGGTGGTAAAAACGAGCTGCGTTTTACCGCCCAAATCTTCCATGATTTTAGTCAAATCTTTTTGGCCGGCCGGGTGGAGGTGAATGCCCGGCTCATCAATGAGGAAAAAATATTCATTGGCGCGCGCCTCGAACGTTTGCGCGATGAAATTGATATAGAAAGAAAGATACCAGCGAAATCCCATGCTGCGCGATTCCGGCGTGTCGAAGACCGTCGTGCCGTCGGACAAATCGATATAGAGAATATTGCCGTTGACATTGAGCTTCACTTCGATGGTCGGTTCCTGCGACCAGACGCGGCGAATTTGTTGCGTAATGAGGCGGCTGGCCTCCTCGCTGGCGCGTCGGCCGCGGGTGGACTCGTCGAAAATGATTTCCGGATTGTTGATGCCGCCGATGTGAAGCAAATTGCGCTCGGTGCAAAATTGCTCGTTGCCGTTCATCAAATCCTGCAACGTCGCGCGACTTTTGAGCAAAGGGATGGTGTCAAAAAAAAGAATTTTCGGCAGGTTTTGCAAAAGCTTGTCCAGCTCTCGGATTGGCGTTTCGGTTTCATTGATGAAGAGATGATAATTTTCCAACGCCGGCCCGTCTTTGCGAATCAAAAAGCTCTCATTATCTTTGAAAGCGTCGCTGAAGCGCAGGAGCGCGCGCCGATTGTCTTTGGAAATTTGCGAAAACTCCAGCGCCACTTCCGGGCATTTGCCCTGATAATAATAATCGGAATATTGGCAAGTGAGGCTGTTATCAAACTGCGCGCTGGGAGAGAAAGAGTGCAACGCGCGCAGAATGTTGGTCTTGCCGCTTTCGTTGGCGCCGATAAGAATCGTGATTTTTGGATCGAGCGGGAAAGCTAATTCAAAAACGGATTTGAAAGCACGGATAAAAGCGCGAGAAATGATCATCGGTCATTCCGTGAATGATTCAATAAGAAAAGCCCGATCATTCTGCGAGAAAGATCGGGCCTATTAAATAAAAATTTTGTTTTTCAGTTTTCGACGGATTCCGGTTGCTGCGTTTGCCGATCCGGCGGCGCGATGGTTCTTTTCGTCTCGCTTTTCACCACGGGTTTGCGGTCGGTCTCGACGAACTCCAGCGTTTTGTCGCCATTTTGCACCACCTGAATCTGGCTGCCATCGCTGAATTTGCCTTTCAGCATCTCCTCGGCGATGGGATCTTCGATGTATTTCTGAATGACACGCCTTAATGGCCGCGCGCCATATACTGGATCGAAACCTTTCTCGATGATGAACTCTTTCGCATTTTTGGCGATGTCGATCTCGATCTGACGATCCGATACTTTGTTGAGCATTTCCTTGACCACGATATCGATGATCTGCTCCATGTGCTCTTTCATCAGATTGTGAAAGACGACAAGCTCGTCGACGCGATTCAAAAATTCCGGATTGAACAGGCGCTTGACCTCGTCCATGATTTTGCTCTGCATCTTCGAATAATCGATCTCGCTTTCCTGCGTCGAAAATCCGAAGCCGCCGGCTTTTTTGATTTCGCGCGCGCCGGCGTTTGACGTCATGATCAGAATCGTGTTTTTGAAATCGACCCGGCGACCGAGGCCGTCGGTGAGGCTGCCGTCGTCGAGAATTTGCAAAAGAATATTGAAAACGTCGGGATGCGCTTTCTCGATTTCGTCGAACAACACCACCGAATATGGATGCCGGCGCACTTTTTCGGTAAGCTGGCCGCCTTCTTCGTAGCCGACATATCCCGGCGGCGCGCCGGTCAAACGCGACACGGAAAATTTCTCCATATATTCCGACATGTCGAGACGAATGAGCGCGTCTTCTTTTTCGAAGAGATATTTGGCGAGTTCTTTCGCGAGCTGAGTTTTGCCGACGCCGGTCGGCCCGAGAAAGATAAATGAGCCGATGGGGCGATTGGGGTCTTTCAGTCCGGCGCGCGTGCGTTGAATCGCCCTGCACAAAAGATGGATGACTTCATCCTGACCGACGATGCGTCCCTTCAGCGCTTCTTCCATTTTGAGAATTTTGTCGGTCTCGGATTGCGCCACTTTTTGCACCGGGATCCCCGTCATCATCGCCACGACGTCAGCGATCGCTTCTTCATCCACCGTCGCGATGACTTCATCCTCCGTTTCTTTCCAACGCCGCTTCGCCGCATCGAGCTTGCGATTCACGCGTTTCTCTTGATCGCGCAACACCGCGGCGCGCTCGAATTCCTGATTTTTGATGACGACGTCTTTTTCTTTGCGAATGTGCTTGATCTCTTCTTCCAACTCGGTGATGTCTTTCGGCACCACGATATTGGCGAGATGAACGCGCGCGCCGGTTTCGTCCAACACATCAATGGCTTTGTCCGGCAGAAAACGATCCGTAATGTAACGCTCGGAAAGTTTTACCGCGCCGCGAATGGCTTCGTCGCTATAACGCACTTTGTGATGATCTTCGTAACGATCTCTGAGGCCGTGGAGAATTTGGATGGTTTCGTCGGGGCTCGGCGGGTCGACCATGATTTTCTGGAAGCGCCGTTCCAGCGCGCCGTCTTTCTCGATATATTGGCGATATTCATTGAGCGTGGTCGCGCCGATACATTGCAGCTCGCCGCGGGAGAGCGCCGGCTTGAACATATTCGAGGCGTCGAGCGAGCCGCTCGCGCCGCCGGCGCCGACGATGGTGTGTAATTCATCTATAAAAAGGATGACATCTTTCGCGCGCACCAATTCATTCATAATCGCCTTCATGCGCTCTTCAAATTGGCCGCGATATTTCGTGCCGGCGACAATCGCGCCGAGATCGAGGGTGACGACGCGCTTGTTGTGCAAAATGCGCGGCACTTTGCGCTCGACGATGCGCAGCGCCAAGCCTTCCGCAATCGCCGTTTTGCCGACGCCCGGCTCGCCGATCAACACCGGATTATTCTTTTTGCGCCGGCTCAAAATCTGCGCGACGCGCTCGATTTCTTTCTCGCGACCGATGATCGGATCCAGCTCGTTTTTGCGCGCCAATTCGGTGAGATCGCGCCCGAAATGATCCAACGCCGGCGTCTTCGAACGCTGCGGATTCGCTTCTTTGCTCGATGGCGTCCCGCGCAAAATATTTTCCAATTCTTCTCGCACCGCTTCATAAGTGATGTCAAAATTCAACAGCACCTGCGCGGCCACGCCGTCTTTTTCTTTCACCAGCGCCAGCAAGAGATGCTCGGTGCCAATAATATCTGATTTGTATTTTTCCGCCTCAACATAAGCCATCTTCAAAATTTTTTCCGCCCGTTTGGTAAACGGAATATTGCCAATCGTCATCGTTTCGCCGGTGGATTTGACCGCGTCCTCCACCGCGCGCTTGATTTCTTCCAAATCGGTGCCGAGATTGCGGAGAATCTCCACCGCGATGCCTTCCCCTTCGCGAATCAGTCCGAGAAGAAGATGTTCGGTGCCGATGTAATCATGACCGAGTCGAAGCGCTTCCTCTCGCGAAAACTGGATCACCATCTGGACACGACTGGAGAAATTGTTTTTCATATTTCAAACTCCGAGTGAATAAGCTCCACTGCGCCATTTGTCAACTGTTAACCGAAATCCGGCTATTTCAATCTACAAAGACTATTTGAAAAAGTAAAGAGGCTTTTCTGATTTTTAAAATAGTGACGAAATTTTTTCACGGACGAGCTCGGCGCGGCGAATGTCGCGCCGAGCGTCGTCGTCCGCGTCGTGATAAATTTTTTGCATGTGCGCGGGTTGCAGAATCACCATCAACTCGTTCAGCGCGCTGTGATCGATATTTTTTAGCAGGCCCAAATCGGCGCCGAGACGCAAATAGGACAGCAGATTCAACAGCTCCAACGAGCTGAGCAGGCGCGCGTATCTCAAGATGCCGATCACGCGCGCGACTTTGTCCTCGATTTGCAGTCGCTGCTCGTCGAGCAAGCGGTCGCGCGCATCGTCTTCGATCGACAAAAGTTTTTGCCCCACTTCCTCCATGCGTTTGACGATGCTGTCATCGGTGCGGCCGAGCGTGAGTTGATTGGAAATTTGAAAAATATTGCCGGCCACTTCGGTGCCTTCGCCGTAAAAGCCGCGCACCGTGATCTCCGACGGCGCCAATTTCTTGATGACCTTTTCAAGCTCTTCCAAAATTGCCAGCGCCGGCAAATGCACGAAAAGCGACACGCGCATGCCGGTGCCGGTGTTCGTCGGACACGCGGTGAGATAACCAAACTGATCGGTGAACGCATACTTGAGCTGTTCGCCCAATTCGTCGTCGAGCTTCGCGATCAACCGCCACGCTTCTTCGACATTCAGCCCCGGCTGAACCGATTGAATGCGCAAATGATCTTCTTCGTTAACCATGACGCTGAGGTACTCATCCTCGCCGACGGCTAAAATCGAAGGCTTGTCGGATTCGGCAAAAGGCGGGCTGATCAGGCGGCGCTCCACCAAAAATTTTCGGTCGAGTTTGCCGAGCCTTTGCATGTCCAAAAACATCGGCTCGCTCAGTTGTTGGCTTGGCGCAATAGCGGAGTAAATTTCGCGCACGACGCGCTCAAGCTCGTCTTCTGCCGCGGCGTTGGGAAAAGAATAATCCACCAGATTGCGCGCCAGCCGAACGCGGGTGGAAATGACGATATTGGCATGAGGAGCGTTGCCGTCCAACCAGCGCGGCAGATTTTTGACGAGGTTGTTTAAATTCTTGGCCGTCGTTTTGGAGAATTCAAACGCGCCTCGCCCCGGTGTTTTGAAGGAGTCGGGCTTCATGATGCTTTGCGCCCGCGAGCTGGAATTTTGTGATCGGCCTCGCGCTCGGCGTCACGAATCAAATCGCGCAGTTCCGCCGCGCGCTCAAATTTTTCTTTGTTGATTGCCTGCTCTAATTCGGCGCGCAACTTGACAACATCCCTCGCGCTTGTGACGACGCGGCGCGGGCGGGGCCGGCTGCCGATATGTTTGCTGCTGCCGTGAATGCGCCGCAGCAGAACCGTCAGCTCTTTGGTAAAGGCGTCGTAACATTCATCACAGCCCAACAAACCGGTTTTTTCAAATTTGTCGAGCGAACGGTTGCACTTGCGGCAACGGCGTGAACTCGAACGCGGCGTCGTCTCATCCGTTTGCGAGAGAATTTGTTCGCCGATGATGTTCGCCACAATTTTGCCGAACACTTCCGGCAAACCGGCGAGCGGATTGGTGATGCCTTTTTCTTCGGCGCATTTCATGCAAACGGAGAGTTGAGTTTTCTTGGTGTTGATGATTTGCGTGTATGAAACCGCGACCGGGCGTTTTTTGCAAATTTGGCAAAGCATCAATGGCCTGTCATTTGGTGAATTTTTTTGATGCGACCGTCAAAAAGCTCGATGACGCGATCGGCTTTTTTCGCGAGATCGAGATTATGGGTTACGATGATGAAAGTGCGTCCGTCGCGCCGGCTCAAATTCCACAGCAATTGGTGCAAACTCTCGCTCGCGCGCAAATCCAAATTGCCCGAAGGCTCGTCGGCCAAAACCAGGCGCGGCTCATTCATCAGCGCGCGGGCGACGGCAACGCGCTGCTGTTCGCCGCCGGAAAGCTCGCCGGGGCGATGCGAAACCCGGCCGGCCAATCCCACCTCGGCTAGCAGTTGTTTGGCGCGCCCGGCGATCTCGCCGCCATTGCGTCGCGCGATGAGCGCTGGCATCATGACATTTTCCCACGCCGTAAATTCCGGCAGGAGATGATGAAACTGAAATACAAACCCGATGGTGCGGTTGCGGAACTGGGCCAGCGCCCGATCATCAAGCTGCGAAATGTTTGTGCCTTCGATTTCAACTTCGCCGGAAGTCGGGCGATCCAACGCGCCGAGAATATTCAACAACGTGCTTTTGCCGACGCCGGAGGGGCCGACAATCGCGATGATTTCGCCGCCATAAATTGCGACGTCGATGCCTTTGAGCACTTCCAAAGCGCCGCCTGCCGTTGGATATTGCTTGACTAAATTTTTTGTGATTAGAATCGGTTGTTTATTCATAACGGATCGCATGCACCGGATCGAGCTTGGCCGCGCGATAGGCCGGATAAAGCGTCGCGGTGAGCGACAAGAGCAACGCCGCGCCCGCGATGAAAATAAAATCCTGCGGCCGCATCAAAATCGGCAAAGCATTAATAATGTAAACATCCGCCGGCAGCGAGAAAAATTTAAATTGCATTTGCGCCCAGCACAGCGCGTAGCCGAGAATCAAACCGAGCGCCGTGCCAACGATACCGGCAACGCCGCCCTGATAGACAAAAATGCGCATCACACTCTCGCTCGTCGCGCCCATGCTTTTGAGAATGCCGATTTCTTTCGTTTTTTCGAGCACGACCATGATCAACGTGCTGACGATGTTGAAAGCGGCAACGATGATGATGAGGCAAAGCACGATGAACGCAATCCACTTTTCGTATTGCATCCACGCGAACAGCGTGCGGTTCGTGTCAAACCAGGTGACCGTCGTGTAGGGATAACCGCCGACGCGCGCTTCAATCGCCTCGGCCACTTCTTTGGCGCTTTCCAGGCCGGTTAATTTAAACTGAATGCCGTTGATCTTGTCGCCCAATTCAAACAGTTGTTGCGCTTCGGCAATGCCGACGAACGCAACATTGTCGTCATACTCATACAAGCCCGATTGAAAAAAACCGGCGACGCGAAACGTCCGCGCGGTTGGCATTGATCCAAAGCCGCCAATATCAAAACCTGCCGCCGAGAGCAGTTGCACGCGATCGCCAAGTCCGACATTCAACCGATCAGCGAGCGAGAAGCCGATGATAATGCCGGGATACGCGCGCTCGCCGGCTTTTTCGATCAAGCCCAAATTGAGCGTGCCGTAATTAACGTTCTGAATGAGATCGGTAACTTTCGCTTCGAGCTTTGGATCGATGGCTTTGATCTGCGCGCCTTCTTTGCGCTCGCGCGAAATGATCATCGCCTTGTCGAGAATATACGGCGCCGCGGCTACAATATGCGGAATCCCTTTGACTTTGTCAAGGATTTCGGGATAATTTTCCACGCCGCGATCGTGAAACGTTCGCAGTTTGACGTGGGCATCGAAGCCGATGATGCGCGAGCGCACCTCGCTTTCGAAGCCGTTCATCACCGACAGCACGATGATCAACGCCGCGGTGCCGATCATCACGCCGATGATGGAAATGTAAGTGATCAGCGAGATGAATTTAACCTGCCGCTTCGAGCGCAGATAACGTTTGGCAATAAAAAATTCGTAGGACATGGTTCAGTGATCAGTTTTCAGTGATCAGTATTCAGTAACCAGTTTTATGATCAGTTCAGTGATCGCTGACAACTGATCACTGGTTTACTGAACACTGATTATTTGTATTGCTCCGGCCGCATCTGCGGAAACAGCAGCACGTCGCGAATCGACGGCTGATCTGTCAGCAACATCACGAGGCGGTCGATGCCCACGCCAAGGCCGGTGGTCGGCGGCATGCCGTATTCCAGCGCGCGAAGAAAATCTTCGTCCAATTGCTGCGCTTCTTCGTCGCCGATGTCGGCCAGCTTTTTTTGCTCGAGAAAACGCTCGCGCTGATCAATGGGATCATTCAATTCGGTGAAAGCATTTCCCATCTCTTTTCCACCGATGAATGGCTCAAAACGTTCCACGAGGCCCGGCTTGCTGCGATGCTTTTTTGCCAGCGGCGAAAGCTCGACCGGATGATCCGTAATAAAAACCGGCTGAATGAGTTTGGCTTCGACCTTCGCGCCAAAAATTTCATCGATAATTTTGCCGACGCCCATCGTATTGTCGATTTCGATATGCAATCCCTTCGCGATCTCTTTCAGCTCGCTCAACGGTTTGCCATAAAGATTGTAACCGGTTTCTTTCTCAATCGATTCCAGCAGCGACATTCGCGGCCACGGCGGTGTGAAGTCGATCTCGTTGTTTTGATAAATAATTTTGTATCCGCCGGTCAAATCTTTCACGATTTTGCAAAACATTTCTTCGACGAGATTCATCATGAAATGATAATCATGATAGGCGATATAAACTTCCATCATCGTAAACTCGGGATTGTGGAAACGATCCATCCCCTCGTTGCGGAAATCTTTGGCAAATTCGAACACGCCGTCGTAGCCGCCGACGATGAGCCGCTTCAGATAAAGCTCGTTGGCGATGCGAAGATAGAGCTTCATGTTCAGCGTGTTGTGATGTGTCGTAAAAGGCCGCGCCGAAGCGCCACCGTACAGCGGTTGCAAAATCGGCGTTTCAACTTCGAGATAGCCGCGGCCGTTGAGATACTCGCGCATGCTGGCAATGATGCGACTGCGTTTCTTGAACACCTCACGCACGTCGGGATTCACAGCAAGATCAACGTAACGTTGGCGATAGCGCATTTCTTTGTCGGCAAACGCATCATAAACCACGCGCTCGCCCTCTTCAACTTTCTCTTTGGCAATAGGAAGGGGACGCAGCGTTTTCGACAACAGTTGAAACGCTGTGACTTGAATGGTGATTTCGCCGGTGCGCGTTTTTAAAACTTTGCCGGTCACGCCGATGATGTCGCCGAGATCAAGCAGGCCGAAAAGCTCGTAGCCCTTTTCACCAACCGCATCGAACTTGACATAAATCTGAATGCGTCCGGAGGAGTCTTCGACATGAGCGAACGTCGCTTTGCCATGCGGCCGCAACGACATCAGCCGGCCCGCGACGCTCACTTCTTTTTCAAAATAGTTATCAAAATGCTGCGCAATATCCGCGGCAAAATGCGTGCGGTTGAAATCATGCGGATACGGATTCACGCCGAGCGCTTGAATTTTTTCCAGCTTCTCCCGCCGCGCGCGCATGACGGAGTTGAGATCGTCGAGTGGGGTTTCCATAAAGGTTTAGCTTTCCAATAAGCTTTAATAATGATATTTGCACGCAATAATGATTATAGCATCGTCCGTAACTTTGTAGACTAAACGATGCTCATCATTAATTCGTCTTGACCAGCATCCTTTCAATTCATGTTTAAGCGGCTCCGGTTTGCCAATGCCAGTAAAAGGTTGCCGAAGCGTGTCCATAATTAAGCTGACAATTCGTTGATAAAGCTTTTTGTCAAGTTTCGCCCATTCAGCAAAATCTTGAAAGGCATTGCTTTCGAAGACAATTTTTTTCATTGTTCTTCTAAATTGACTGTGACCAGATTACGATTATGCGCAACATTATCCAGCGCTTTCAACAAACGATCGCGGTTGGCGGGAGATTTCAACAGATAAGCCGTTTCGTCTTCCTCGATTTCAGACGCTTCGCTTACCACGATTTCAATTTCCTTGTTCTTGAATAGTGCTTTCAAGGCTCGTAAGAAGCGGCTATCCAAGTCGTCGGCTTTTAATTTATAAATTGTGTACATACCGTGTCTCCGTTAGATATAGTTTTTTGCTCTTTGCAAATAACACCTGCCATGAGGCCCGCAACGGATAAATCTTCGTCTATTTCCGGCCAATGCAAACTCCTGCCGCCTCCGCCGATCATCTCATCGTCGAACTTCACAGCCTTTGCTGGCACACAAGCGCGACGAAATTTTGCTTGACTCGTAGTCATGCTTTTCATTACCGTACTATACGAATTTTTATATCATTAGATAATGTTTCAACAACTACTCGCTTTCTATCAGGATCACACAACTCGGGTTGTTCTTTACACATTGAGGCTGCAAGATCAAAATCAGGTTGAATAGAAAAAATATATTTGTAGGAATCTTTAACCTGCAACGAATTATAATAAATTATGTTTTCTGGATCTTTTATTATGAATAGTGTACCATCGAAAGAGCGAAGTTTTTCATATGATTTCCTCTCAAAAATGGAAATCATACAAGATGGTGAAATTGGGAATGCTATTTCGATCCCGCCAGAACCAAAGCCATATCGAATTCGTATTGGTTGCTTTGGATGGTTGTGTTTAACTATCGGATGATCAGATGTGTAAAGAGGAATCGGTGTTGAATTCTCGAATAAAACCCATATATGATTGTAAATTATGTGTGAGATAGTTTGTAAATGATCATAGTCAAGGAGAGCAGTGGAATGTAAAGTGGCTTCCATAGTTTTTTTTATGCCAATCTCGAATTTTGCATCAGCTAGATCAGAATTTTTTAGTTTTATATAATTTCTAAAAGATTCCTCTATAAATTTTTCATATAGCTCAATTATTCGATTCCTACTTTCTTTAGTCCGCATATACTGCAAAGCAATATATTGAGCTAGAGAAATGCGTTGTTCTGAGTTTAAACGGGAAAAATTCTTTCGCTTTATAGATTCGCAAATCTCATCAATCACGGTTTTTGTACTTTCTTCTAATGGATAAAAATACTTTTCCATGAACTGATCAACCCCAGCGGCTGAATCTATGTCTGATACATCATAAAAGAATCGTTCGCAAGCAACATTTTTGACATTTGGGTGAAACTTATTGTTGTTGAATTTATCGTAAACCCAAATATTCTCTCCATTATTTGAAAAGTTTCTCAAGTAAAATTGAGGAACATAATGTTGGTTTATTATTTTGCTCATATTCGAATATCACTTATATGCTTAACATTTAGAATCCTGCACCGCCTTGATTATTTACATACCCTCGCCACCCGCCGCGAAACCCCGCACGTCACCTCATACGGAATCGTCTCCAATCTTCGGCACCACTCATAGATAGAGATTTCTTCGTCACCCTGTTTGCCGAGCAAAACCGCTTCTTCGCCAGCCTGCACATCTTTTATATCGCCGAGATCGATCATGATTTGATCCATGCACACCCGCCCGACCAACGGACAACGCTTGCCGCGCACTAACACTTCAAAATTATTCGAGAGCCGCGGCGAGATTCCATCAGCATATCCGATTGGCAGTGTTGCGATCGTTGTGGCTTGACGCGTTTGATACGTGCTGTTGTAGCTAATAAATGTTTCCGCGGGCACGCGTTTGACAAAGATAATTTGTGTGCGCAAAGTCATTGCCGGTTCGAGCGGAATCGACTCGCTGGTTTCATCGCTCGGATAATAGCCATACATCATCACGCCCGGTCGCACGAGATTGAAGTAACTCTGCGGCAGATCAAGTATTGCGCCGCTGTTGGCCGCATGTATGTAATTAAAATGTAAATCGTGATGCGTAAGTTGCTGAACGATGGATTTGAACTGTTCGAGCTGCTGGTTCGCGTAAGTTTTGTCGCGGTTGTCGCTGCTTGCTAAATGCGTGCAAATGCCAGCAAGTTCGAGACTGGGCAATTTCGCCATCGCGCGAATGGCTTCGATTGCTTCGTTCGGCAGCAAGCCGACCCGCCCCATGCCGGTGTCGATTTTCACATGCAGTTGCGCGTTGCGACCCAAAGCCTGCGCGCGGCGGGAAACCATTTGCGCAAGACGTAAATCGTAAAGCGTAAATTGTAAATGATTCGTGATAAAAGCATCGATCTGTTTTTCAAAGAACCCGCCGAGCACAAGAATCGGCGCAGCGATTCTGGCGCGGCGCAATTCGATGGCTTCTTCTAAAAGCGCAACGCCAAGTTGAGACGCGCCCGCAGACAAAGCTGCCTGCGCTGCGGGAATCGCACCGTGGCCATATCCGTCGGCTTTCACCACGGCCATCACTTCAGCGGGATTAACGCGCTGATAAATTCGCCGCATATTGTTCCGAATCGCATTTAAATTGATCTTAGCGACAGTGGGCCGCCGCACTTCATCGTCTTGTTCTTCGAAAAGCTTTTTTTCGTTGCGGTTCCCTTTTTGTTGCGAAATTTGAGTCGTTACGCCCATTATCGTTGCGCCTTCGGAATAACGAAACGATGCGCTGTATGTGTTTCGGAAAATTTGGCAACCTTTACATCCACCAGCCCCGCTTTTTTGCCGGCCGCGAGCACGTGATTCTCGTTGAAACTCTTTTGGCCTTTGGAATTAACCACCCAAACCGCGCCGTCTTTTTTGAGCGCTTCCTTGCAGCGGCCCAACACAGCAAGATCAGCTTCCTTTTCCACGCCGAGAAAAATTACATCACATTCGGAAACGAGCCGCGTGGAAAATTTTGCCACCCGCCTGCTCAAATCCGCCAGAAAACTCTCGTCAGGAATTTTTAGCACACAAACTTTGTGTTCCGGCTTGACGCCGAGTTTATCCAGCAAACTTTTCGGATGAAGAATTTTTTGCAGCCATTTCTCGGATTGAGCGCCGATGTCGAATAAAGCCAGGCGGCCATCGAATTTCACCTGCAAGGCTTTTTTCTCCAACGCGGCCGCCGTAATCGATTTGAACGGCACTTTCAGTTTGAGATCGCCTTTAAATTCGAGGTAATCCGTTTCGAGCCTAGCCTTGCCGGAGTAGGCTTTGCCTTCGTACGTGAGTTTGCAATCGGCGGTGTAGCCCATAGGAACTTTAGCGATTAATCAAAAATGAAAAGCGCGCGCAACGAAGCAAAGGAACGCAAAGAAAAACTTTGGGTGAAAATTTTTTAACTGCATTCTTTAGTGAGGACTGCGAAATTTTACTCATCAAGTTCCAAATCTTCCTCGACCTCCGCGCCGGCTTTCTTGTTGTAGCGCTTGCCCATCAAGTACGCTTTGATGAACTCATCCAAATCGCCGTCCATCACAACCTGCACGTTGCGCTCGACGACGCCGGTGCGATGATCTTTGACCATCGTGTAGGGCTGAAAAACATACGAACGAATTTGGCTGCCCCACGCGATGTCTTTTTTATTCTTTTCCAAATCGCTCAACTTGGCTTTCTCTTCTTCGAGCTTGAGCTGATAGAGTTTCGCCATCAACAGTTTCATCGCCAAATCGCGGTTGCGCAGTTGGCTGCGCTCGTTTTGGCATTGCACCACGATGCCCGTCGGGACGTGAGTGAGACGAACCGCTGAAGAAGTTTTGTTGACATGCTGGCCGCCGGCGCCGCTGGCGCGATAGGTGTCAACGCGCAAATCTTTTTCTTCAACTTTGATCGTGACATTGTCATCGATTTCCGGCAGCACAAACACCGAAGCAAATGACGTGTGACGACGTTTGTTCGCATCGAACGGCGAGATGCGCACCAGACGATGCACGCCGGCTTCGGCTTTCAAAAAACCATAGGCATATTTGCCGCGCGCTTCGATGGTCGCGTCTTTGAGGCCGGCTTCTTCGCCGGCTTGCAAATCGATGATCTGCGACTCGAAACCCTTGCGCTCGATCCAACGCATGTACATGCGGAACAGCATCTGCGCCCAATCCTGGCTCTCGGTGCCGCCCGCGCCCGGATGAATCGTGATGATGGCGTTGCGCTCGTCGTCCGGGCCGGAGAGCATGCTGCGAAATTCCAAATCGTCGATCGCCGTGGTGAGCGCGGCCAAATCTTTTTCCGCGTCGGCAAACGCGCTATCATCGCGCGCTTCCTCGGCGAGATCGAGCATCACCGCGGTGTCTTCGCGCAGCCGGTCGACTTTTCGCCAGGCTTCAATCCACTCGCGGCGCTGCGCCAAATCGCGCATCACCACTTGCGCCTTCTCGTTATCGTTCCAAAAAATCGGCGCATGGGTTTGGGCTTCGAGTTGCGCCGCTTCTTTTTCTAATTTGGCGACTTCAAAGACTGTCCCGCAGGACAAACACACGGCGGGACAATTCCTCGATTTTGGTGTGCAACTCTTCTCGCATTAATGAAAATCCTTTTTCTCACAAAAATTGTTTTACGATTTAACAAGCGACATGTAAATAAAGTATAAGAAAAAAATGCCAAGCTCACAAGAGTTTTTTGGTGAACTTAATTTCAGAGAATGGCAAGCAGGCAGGAAAGCAGAAGAAATAAAATTCCAGCGACAAAGACAGGCCGTGGTTTAAGAGTCTTCGCCGCTGGAATGCTATGGAGGGAGGGAGGTTAAAGACGCAGCAGCTCAAAAATTTTTAGGCAGCTTTGCTTAGCTCCGAATATTCATGCGCCCGAATCGGACGCGCTTTGGTCAGCTCGCGCTTGTCCTGCTCGCGCACGGCGCGAATTCGCAGATATTTGGCATACGCAATTTCATGCGCGGTTTTGGCCTTCGCATGTCCACGACAGACGGCGGCAAAATGCGCCTGCGCCTCCGTCGACGGCTTGCGCGCGCCGCTTTCGAGGCTGCGATAAAATTCGTAATACTTTTGCAACAAGACTTTTTCTTTTTGCGTCAAGTAATGAGGAGATTTTGGCATGGCAGACCTCCGCTCAACATCAAGTTAGCAGCTTGGGATGACACAGCAATAAATTTGCTTCCTATAAATTACGAAGCTGTGCCATCCTATCCTAATTTAAGCGAATGAGCCAATCGAGGACGCATCCGAATTTTAATTGACTTGATCGCGAATCAGCGCAACGACTTTGCCTTGAATCGACCAGGCCTGCGACAGCGGAATCGGCGAGTACGCCGGATTTTCCGGTTTCAAATACATACTTTCGCCGCTGGCCATCAAGCGTTTGACCGTCGCTTCATCACCGGTGAGCGCCACGACGATGTCGCCGTTGGCCGCTTGCGTCGTCGAGCGCACGATGACGAGATCGCCTTCATAAATGCCGGCGTCGATCATACTGTCGCCTTGCACGCGCAGCGCAAAATATGAGCCGCCGCCGCCGGTCAAATAATCCGGCACCGCGACATAACGCTCGATATTTTGCTCCGCGACGATCGGCGAGCCTGCCGCGACGCGACCGACGACCGGAATGTTGTCGGCGTGAGTTTGGTTCGGCAATCCCATCGGGTGCAACACCGTGATGCCGCGCGCCGCGCCGCCGCCGTGACGTTGGATGTAGCCTTTGCTCTCTAGCGCCGCGAGATGTTTGAAGATCGCATTTTTTGAGCGAATGCCCAACTCGTCCGCGAGTTCCTGCATCGTCGGTGGGAAGCCCCGTTGTTTCACATTGCGCCCGATGAGTTCGAGAATTTGCTTTTGTTTGTCCGTTAGCTTTTTCATAAATCCATCCCTAATTTTGCCAGACTCGACTCACAAGTTTTAGTTTTCGGAATTCGACTTGTGATAGAGGCGCTGGTAGTTAGTGACTTTTTGTTGGGTGCTTTGACGTTCACCTATATTATAATACATGGTGTACAAAAAGTCAAGAACTTTTTTCATTTTTTTGAATTTTTTTTTGGGTTGATCTTGCTTGCTTCCCGCGCATTTTTTTTCTATTTTAAGTAAAAAATATTCAATGTTTCGTATCGAAAATTCAGGAGAGGAAAAATGAAAAAGCTTTTTATCATCACTTCAATCCTTCTCGCGTTGAACTTGACGCCAGGTTTCGCGCAACAAAAAACTGATGATCGATTGTATCAACAAATTTTTAGTCGAACGCAAGAGAAACTCAATCAGGCGAGAGCGGCGCAGGGCGACGTGTTGTCGCCGGATGGATTTGCGCGCGCGGCCAAACGCTTCACCGAGGCGCGGGAAGATTTCAAGCGCAATCGCGGCATCGGCGACATCGACAAAAAATTGCGCGAGACCGACGCAGATTTGGATCGCGTCATGCAAAATGCGAAAATCGCCAAGACCGCGTTCGCGCAACTTTTGCAAACGCGCGATCAGGCGTTGAAGGCGAATGCGCCGCAATATGCGCCGGCGGTTTACACGTCCGGCGAGCAAGCTTTCACCGAGACGATGCGGCGATTGGAAACCGGCGACATGGCCGGCGCGAAAAAACGCGGCGAAGAAGCCGAGCGGTTTCTGCGCGACGCCGAGCTGCAAGCCATCAAAGTCAACGTTATCGGCAGCGTTCGCAGTTTGATCGTCAAGGCGCAGGAAGCGAAAGTCGACAAATTAGCGCCCAACTCTTTTGGCAAATCGCAGGCGTTGCTGGCCGAAGCGGAAAACATTCTCAACACCAATCGCTACGCCGCCGACACCGCGCGCGAAAAAGCCGAAGCCGCCGAGTATGAAATTCGCCACGCCGCGTATCTTGCCGATCAAATTCAGCGTTTGAAAGCGGATGAGCGCGAGTGGGAAAAAACTTTTCTGGCGAATGAAAAGCTGGTTGCCGAAGTTTCCAAAGAATTGAATTTTTCTCCGCAGTTCGACGCCGGTCTCGCCAAGCCGCTGAATGACATTCGCAGCGCCATCAAAACTTTGCTCGATGAACAGCGCCGGCTCATTGCCGAAGTCGCCGGGCGCGACAAACAAATCGGCGAGTTGAACAAGTCGCTTGATGAGAAAAATAAAGAGATCAACGCGATGCAGGAGGCCAAAACCGGTTTGGAATCCGAGCTGGTCAAAAAGCAGCAGCTGCTATTAGAGAAGCAACGGCAGGAAGAAAAACTGCGCGGCGTCGAAACCATGTTTGCGCCGGCTGAAGCCAAAGTCATTCGCGAGGGCGAAGAGCTGCGCATTCGATTGACCGGCCTCACTTTTCCATCCGGCAAAGCGACGATCCAGCCGGAGTATTTTTCACTGCTGACGAAATTGCAGCGCGCCATTCGTGAATTTCCCAACTCCAAGATCGTGATCGAGGGACACACGGACAACATCGGCAACGACGCCTATAATTTGAATCTTTCCGCGGAACGCGCCCGCGCCGTGCAGCAATATCTGATTGCGAATATGGGTCTGTCCGAAGATCGCGCGCAAGCCGTCGGTTACGGCGAAGAAAGCCCGATTTCTAATAATGAAAGCGAAGAAGGCCGCGCCCAAAATCGCCGGATTGATGTCGTCATTTCCGTGCAGCGGTAAAAGAACAAAGAGTGATGGATTGTTGGATCAATGGACCCACTAATCCAACAATTCATCAATCCAATAATCCAGCTTGAGATTGCTATGGCCGAACCTCCGGAACCGACTTCGCCAAAAGTTTTCATCAGCTATGCCTGGAACAATAAAGCCATCGCCAGGCAACTACAAAGTGATTTGATGCGCGATGGGGTGGAAGTTTTTATTGATTATGAAAAAATCAGCGGCGGCGACTCGCTGCCGGCGCGCATCAGCGCCGGATTGGAATGGTGCAACACGCTCGTGCTGTTGTGGTCGGCGGACGCGGCGCAATCGTATTGGGTCTCGCAGGAATGGGAGAACGCGCTGCAGCTCCAGAAACGCATTATTCCGTGCTTGCTCGATGGCGCGAAACTGCCGGCTTTGCTGCGCCGCCTGCTGTATTTGAATTTTTTTTCTTATGAAACCGGCTACGCGCAACTCACGCGGGCGCTGGCGGTGAAGGCCGCCGAGAGCGCAACGGAAACAACCAAGCTGAAAGCCGTTGCGGATACTTTTTTAAATCGACTGAAACTCAGGAAAACTTCGGCGGATAAAACTATTCTGATTCCGGCCAGCGAGTCGAAGAAAAAATCGCCGCCGAGCAAGTGGCTGCTAAGCAAAGGCATGAATATCGGGCTTGCCCTCGTCGTCATCGCCGCAGTTATTATCGGGATCCGGCTTTGGAATCAATCTTCAACTGGCGACTCGCCGTTCACGACGCCGGCGCTTGCAGATTCCGGTCGTGTCGAACTCACTTCGTATCTCACTGGCGCAATTTATATCAGTGGCGACTCGCTGGATCATGTCAAAGCCGGTGAACGGAAAAGTTATCAATTGAAAACCGGCGAAAGCAAAATTATTTTGAAAGGCGCAAACGGAATTTTCACCCAAAGCATTGCAATCACAAAAGCGGAAACGGCGCGCGTGACTTTTGTTTGGCGCTTCCGCAGCGAACCAAAAAAACTTTCGAGTGACAGCGTCAAAGCGATGCTGAAACATTTTGATTTTTACAACGCGCCGTTTTCGACGATCAAATGGAACGGCAAAGGCATCGCCAATGCTTTTGAATTTCAAAACGATGGCGAAATTATTTTTGATCGCGCCGCCAATTTAATGTGGCAAAAATCCGGCTCCGCAAAGCCGATGACCCACGCTGAAACGCTGAGATATGTCCAAGATTTGAATAATGAACGGAACGCGGTTTATATGAATTGGCGTTTGCCGACATTGGAAGAGGCCATGTCGCTGATCGAGAGAGAGAAGCATGGCAATTTACACATTGATGTGAAGTTTGACCGAATCCAGCAAGCGATTTGGACGGCCGACCGCTCTCACACCTCTTCCTCGGTTTGGGTGGCGAATTTTGCCAATGGGAGTTGCTATCTGACCCGCATCGATAGCGACAATTTTTACGTTCGCGCCGTGCGTTCCGTCCCGTAGTAATTTGCGCCTTGTTTTTCTTGGCTCCAAGCTTTACATTGTTAAAACTTACAAATTTTTGCTTCATCTCATCCTCGTCAATAGAAAATATTATTGTAAAAAAACTAAACGATAGGGAGGAATGATCATGTCCGGCCAATTAACCATCATGCTGCCGAATTCTATATCGGCTGATGAAGTTGCAGCGATCGCGCAGACGCTCAAAGAAACACAGTCGGTAAGTTCGGTGAAAGAGAGACAGCCCGATGTGACCCGCGGCGTCGATCCGGCAACGCTTAAAACTTGGTTCGAAGTTGCGATTGGCGTGGCGGGATTCGTGAGCGCCGCCTTGCCGCTCATTAAAAAAATCGTCGCCATGATTCGCACCAAAGGCATTCTCGGCGCGAAAATCAAGCTCCCCAGCGGCGCGGAAATTTCGGTGGATAACGCCACCTCGGAGGAGATCGAGAAAATTGTTGAGGCGATCCAGAAAAAGTAACGATGCCAACCGAAAAGAAAAAGCTCTGCTTCGTTTTTATTGGGCATGAGCATTATAACAGTTTTTTGAGAAGAAAACGCGAGGGCGCAAGATGAACCTCTATTAATGAAAATTCTCGTTGCTTTTTTCGGCGTTCTTGGCTAATTTGGTCATGAATATAAAGTAGCTGTTCAACCGAAACCATCTGCCTTGCGGAAAGTAATACCAATGGAAATTACAATTAATGTCCCAGATGAATTAGCCACACGCTTGCGCCCAGTGGAAACCCAGCTTCTTCGAATTTTGGAATTAGGCTTGCGAGAATTGAATGCCGTTGCTCAAGCTGGTTTCAAAGGAGCGGCGGAAGTTTTAGAGACCTTGGCCGGATTACCTACGCCGGAAGAGGTTTTGGCGCTGCGTCCATCTGAGGCATTACAGACACGGCTTGGCGCTTTGTTGGAAAAAAATCGCCATGAAAACCTGAGCCCCGCCGAAGAGCAAGAGTGGGAACAATACCAGTATTTGGAACATTTGGTGCGTGTGGCCAAGGCGAAAGCTTATTTGAAGCTCAAGGCTTCATGAGTTCATTCTTCGACTTACGTCCAACAGGAATTTTGGCATGAGCAGCGCTTACATTCCATCTGCATTACGACAAATGGTCTATGAGCGCGCCGGTGGCCGCTGTGAGTATTGTTTGGTTCCTGAAATTCTGTCTTTTGCCAATCATGAAATAGATCACATTATCGCTCAAAAGCATGGAGGCCCAACTGCAGTCGACAACCTGGCACTCTCCTGTGCGTTATGCAACAAATATAAAAGGTAGCGACATCGCCTCTGTGGATCCTGCTGCTGGTAATATTGTTCCTCTTTATAATCCCCGTCAAGATCGTTGGCTCGAACACTTCCAATTAATCGGCGCTCAAATTATTCCAATGACACCTACTGGCCGGGCGACTATTCGCTTGTTGCAACTCGATCATCCTGATAGAATTGAAGAACGTGATCTGCTCATTGCGGCCGGCATGAATTGGTTGCTTATCTGAGTTTGATAAGATCACTGTGAATATATTCTCTAACTTCGATCCTCAAGCCTCGAACCTCTGGCAATTCTGGATCGACCGCGGCGGCACGTTTACAGATTGCCTTGGTCGATCTCCCGCCGGCGAACTAAAATTTGCCAAAGTTCTTTCCTCCGATCACGCGCCGCTCGAAGGCATTCGCAAAATTCTCGGATTAGCCGAAAATGTTCCGATCCCGCCGTGTGAAGTCAAGATGGGGACAACTATCGCAACGAATGCGCTGCTTGAGCGCAAAGGTCAATCACATGCCTTGTTGATCACACGCGGCTTTGCCGACGTTCTGCAAATTGGCACGCAGCAGCGCCCGGAGATTTTTGAAATTCGCATCGTCAAACCTTCAGTGCTTTATCAAACCGTTATCGAAATTGATGAACGCATTGCTGCCAGCGGTGAAATCCTGCGCGCGCCGAATTTAACGCAAATTCAGCGGCAACTGCAAACGCTGCGCGAGCGCGGCGTCGACAATCTCGCCATCGTTTTTCTGCACGGCTTTGCTTTTCCGCAGCATGAGAGGATCGTTGCCGATTTGGCGCGTTCAATCGGCTTTCATAACATTTCTTGTTCCCACGAAGTTTGTCCGGAAATCGGCCTCACGGCGCGCGGCGATACAACGACGGCGGATGCTTATCTTACGCCATTACTCATTACATATTTGCAAACATTACAAACTCACCTTCCCGGTTCTCAACTTAAGCTGATGCAATCGAGCGGCGGTTTGATTGAAGCAAATCGCTTTCGCGGCCACAATGCGATTCTTTCCGGCCCCGCTGCCGGCGTCGTCGCCTGCGCGCGTCTCGGCCGCTGGTTTGGTTTTCCCAAAATCATCGGCTTCGATATGGGCGGCACCTCGACCGATGTTTCACGCTTTGATGGCGAGTTTGAGCGAGTGTATGAGACGATCACCGCCGGCGTGCGCATCAAAGCGCCGATGCTGTCGATTCACACCGTTGCGGCCGGCGGCGGCTCCATTTGCAAATTAGTTGCGGGGCGATTGACTGTTGGCCCCGAAAGCGCCGGGTCGAATCCTGGGCCGTTGTGTTACGATTTCAGAGATGAATCGGGAAATCCAAATGCGACGGAACTAACCACAACGGATGTCAATCTTTTTCTTGGCCGTTTGTTGCCGGGAAATTTTCCTTTTCCATTGCATCACGAATGCGTTGTACAAAAGATTGAAGCGATTCAACGACAATGCCAAGCCGAGGGACAAAATTTAAGCGTTTACGAAATTGCCGAAGGTTTTCTCGAAGTGATCAATTTGAAGATGGCACAGGCGATTAAAGAGATCTCGGTTGCGCGTGGTCATGATGTGCGTGAATATGTTCTCTGTTGTTTCGGCGGGGCCGGAGGGCAGCATGCTTGCGCCGTCGCGCGGTATCTTGGCATCAAACGAATTCTTTTGCATCCACTCGCGGGTGTGCTTTCGGCTTACGGCATCGGCCTCGCCGATACGATTTGGGAAGGCTCGTCGCCAGTCGCTCGACTTCCGCTCGAGGAGAATTCATTAAAACAACTCGCCGCCGAATTTCAACGGCTCGAAACTGATGGACAAAAAGTAATTCGCGCGCAAGGGTTTTCCGAGTCATCATTACGTGTCGCGCGCAAGTTAGATTTGCGCTATGTTGGCACGGAAACGCCGCTGACGATTTCCGAGGCCTCTGATCAAAACTATTGGCGCGGATTTACCGAGAAGCATCGCCAACTCTACGGCTACGTTCGTGAAGAGCGCGCGATCGAAATTTTGCAATGCCGCGTTGAAGTCACTGGCATGACGGACATTGCGCCACCGACTCCGATAAAAGCGGAGAAACATTATCCCAAATCATCTCGTGCGGCCGCTGTAATATTTAATGGAGAAGAGTTGCAAGCCGCAGTTTTTCATCGCGAAGAATTGACAGAGGGCGCGGTCATTCGCGGCCCGACGATTATTTTGGAGAAAATCGCAACCATTTTTGTTGAGCCGGATTTTATGGCGATGGTCGATGGATTTGGCAATATCATTCTTGACCCCGAAGTGGACGGACAAGCTGTCCGTTCCACATATACAACTGAAGTTGATCCGATTGCGCTTGAAATTTTCAATAACCTATTTATGTCGATTGCCGAGCAAATGGGCAACGTGCTCCGTCGCACCGCCATTTCCACCAACATCAAAGAACGGCTCGATTTTTCCTGCGCGCTTTTCGACGCGGCGGGCAATTTGGTGGCAAACGCGCCGCACATTCCGGTGCATCTCGGCGCGATGGGGGAGAGTGTGCGTGCCGTTTTGCGCGCTCACGCGGAACTTGCGCCAGGCGACGTTTTTGTAACGAACAATCCGTTTGGCGGCGGTTCGCATTTGCCGGACATTACAGTTGTGACGCCGGTGTTCTCAGAAACCGATTCCACCAAGCCGATTTTTTTCACCGCCAGCCGCGCCCATCATGCCGAGATCGGCGGCATCACGCCCGGTTCGATGCCCCCATTTTCCAAACGGCTCGAAGAGGAAGGCGTTTTGCTCGATAATATCAAGTTGGTTGAGCGCGGCAAATTTAATGAGACTTTGTTTGCGCAACTTTTCTCGACCGGAAAATATCCCACGCGCAATCTTGCGGATAATCGCGCCGACCTGCAAGCGCAAATGGCCTCGAATCACAGCGGCGTGCGTTTGTTGGAAGAATTGATCGAGCACTACGGTTTGGAAACTGTGATGGCGTACATGCGCCATGTCCGTGATAACGCCGCGCGACAAGTTCGCGAAGCATTGCGCCGCATTCCCGCGGGAAGTTATCATTTTCAAGATGCGATGGACGACGGCACACCGATCGTGGTGTGCATTACGATTGCGGGCGAGATTGCGACCGTCGATTTCACCGGAACAGGAAAAGAAAGTGAATACAATCTCAACGCACCGCCGGCGGTGGCGCGCGCCGCGGTGTTGTATGTTTTTCGCTGTCTTGTTAATGAACGCATTCCGCTCAATGACGGCTGCATTGAACCGATTCGCATTATTATTCCCGAAAAATGTATCATCAATCCGACGCGCGGCCGCGCCGTCGTTGGCGGCAATGTCGAAACTTCGCAGCGTGTTGTCGATGTATTATTGGGTGCGCTCGGTGTTGCAGCGGCGAGTCAAGGCACGATGAACAATTTGACTTTTGGCAATGATACATTTGGTTACTACGAAACCATCTGTGGCGGCGTGGGCGCGGCAGAGAATTATCACGGCGCGAGCGCGGTGCATACGCACATGACCAACACGCGCATCACCGATCCGGAAATTTTGGAAACGCGCCATCCGGTTCGTCTCCTGCAATTTTCAATTCGCCCCAATTCCGGCGGCGCTGGTCGTTGGCGCGGCGGTGACGGCGTGATTCGGCATTTCAAATTTCTCAAAGCTCTCAATGTTTCCATCCTCTCACAACGCCGGCAAATTCCCCCATTTGGCCTTGGTAATAGCGAAGCGGGAAAATTGGGAGAAAACACTCGTGTCCTGTCAGAGGGCAGGCGCATAAAATTGGAGGGCAATGCCTCATATCAGGCGCAAGCCGGAGAAGAGTTGATCATCTGCACGCCTGGAGGAGGAGGTTGGGGAAGCAAGTTGCAAACGGCGAGTGGAATTTGAAATGTTTTCCCGTATCAAATATCAATGCTGATATTGTCGAAGCAATTGTCGGACGCGGCGAAAAATTTTGTCGAACATCTCCTCTGACAACTTCCCGGTAAACGTGTTCTGCTGGCTCGGATGAAACGTGCCCACTAAAGTCAGTCGTGAATTAAGCGCATGTTCCGCACCGTGGCCGAATTGGGGTCGTAGCGTTAAATTCAAACCATAAACTTCGGTGCAAGCCGACAGCGCGTTATCGAAGCCGATCTTCCCCAATCCCAGAATCACCCGCACATTTTTGAGCAACGCAATTTCTCGCAACAGATACGGACGGCAGTTTGCGATCTCCTCGGGCGCGGGTTTGTTCTGCGGCGGCGCACAGCGTAACGTCGCGGTGATGAAGCAATCGGTAAGCTGCAAACCATCATTGCGATGCACGGAAGTCGGTTGATTCGCAAATCCGGCTTTATGCAAAGCGCGAAAGAGCCAATCGCCGCTGCGGTCGCCGGTAAACATGCGTCCGGTGCGATTGCCGCCGTGCGCCGCCGGCGCCAAGCCGACAATTAACAAGCGCGCATTGGGATCGCCAAAACTCGGCAAAGGTTTAGCCCAATAGTTTTCCTCAGCAAAACGTTTCACTTTTTCTCTCGCCACCTGCTCGCGCCATTCAACAAGTCGCGGACATTTCTTGCAAATGATGATTTGTTTTTGGAGATTGCTTAGATTGTTCTTCATGACGATTTCGGTTTGGGCAACCAGATGGCTGAGGCGGCATCGCCGTAAGCCACACAACGTTTGGCCAAAAACTCGCAGCCGATCCAAGCGCAGACGATGGCGTCAATCGCATCTTCATAGCCTTTCAAACGCGAAGTTTGTCCATCTCCGATGAACGAAGAAGCCGGAGGCAGCCATTTCCTGACATCAATGATTTGTTGATCAAGTGCGGCACGCAAGCGATAAAGTTGTTGCGTAACTTTTTTCCAACGCGCGGCGCGATCAAGCGCGGGCCAATACTTTTGCCGCTTGCTCACTTTGTATTTGAGTCGTTCGTCGAGATTGAGCAATTCGATAATCGCTGGATGCGGATACACTTCGATGAAGACATGAAAGTTTTTGCTCCGGAATGCCGAGGCTTGGGCATTGAGCCATTTAAAGCCACGGTCTGAAAGTTGATCAAATAACATTTGGCTGATCGGACCTGGACGGTGGGATGTGGGTGTGTGCGTTCCCGCGCGGCGTTTGATGTACAATCGCGTCACCGTGTTGTCGGCAGTCCGGCGTCCGGTGATCGGTTGCGGCCCAATCGGAATATCAAGAGCAATGACGTTTGGCATTGCTCCTGCAATTTTCTCACAAGCCGTTAGCAGCGCGTTCATATTGGGCGAACTACCATCAACTTTTTTCGACCAAGCGATTCCGCTGTCACCCGACATATGACAAAATTCTTCATACGAGCGTGCGACGCGAAGCAGGCGCGGTCGACCGCGCGTCGGAACCTGCACGAGAGCGACGCCCGCCGGGTGATGCGCCGTCCAAGCGGCGTCGATACCGAGAACGAGTTTAGCCATGAAAGATAAATTTAAAATTTTAGATTGCAATTTTCCAATTTAAAATTTACGGAGATAAAGTCAAGTTGTACCCCTCATGAAAATCCTCTTGCTTTTCTTCTCAATTTTTGTTTTTTTATCCGGCAACCATAAACCAGCAACGAGGTTCACATGACCAAATACGATATTGCTTCGGAAAATTTCATCGCCGACGCGCTCAACAATTGGACGGAACACCTCAACCGCGTCTACGGTACGCGCACGATTTCAGCGAAATATAAAACAATGGAATGGCGCGGGGAAGGGTATCTCATCAAAGATACAACCGGGAAAGAGTATATCGATTTTCTCGGCGGCTACGGCATTTTCAGTCTCGGCCATCGTCATCCCGCAGTCGTTGCCGCTGTGAAAGAGCAACTCGACCGTTTGCCGCTCGGCTCGAAAGAGTTGCTGCATCCGCAGGGTGGAATGTTGGGAAAGAAGATGGCTGAAATCACACCTGGCGATTTGAAATATTCTTTCTTTTGCAACAGCGGCACGGAAGCCGTTGAAGGTGCGATCAAACTCGCCAAGCTCTATACCAAAAAACATGAATTCATCTGCGCGGAGAATGGTTATCACGGCAAAACGCTCGGCGCGCTGTCGGCGACGCATCGCCAGAAATTTCGTGATCCGTTTGAACCGTTGGTTGCCGGATTCAAACATGTGCCATTTGGCAATGCGGCGGCTATCGACGCCGCGATTACCGATAAAACGGCGGCGGTTTTGCTCGAGCCTTTTCAAGGCGAAGGCGGCATCAATATTCCGCCGCGTGGTTATCTGAAAAAAGCGCGCGAGATTTGTGATCGTCGCGGCGTGTTGTTGATTCTCGACGAGATTCAATGCGGTCTCGGGCGCACCGGCAAAGTTTGGGGTTGCGACCATGATGGCGTTGCGCCGGATATTTTGTGTACGGCCAAAGCGCTCGGCGGCGGTGTGATGCCGATCGGCGCGTTTGCCGGCACGGAAAAAGTTTGGACGCCGCTCAACGAATGGCCGACGATTCACACCAGCACGTTCGGCGGCAATCCGCTCGCTTGTGCGGCGGCGCTGGCAGCGTTGAATGTCATGCAACAAGAAAATCTTCCGGCGCGCGCGGCCAAAGTCGGCGATTATTTGCTTAAACGTTTACACGAGCTGGCGAAAAAATATCCGCAATATTTCAAAGAAGTGCGCGGCCTCGGCTTGTTCATTGGCATGGAATTTCACACCGATGAAATCGGCGACAAATTGTACGAGTTATTTTTTGAGAAAGGCGTGCTGGTCGCGTCGATTTTGGCGAATCCGAAAATCATTCGCCTTGAACCGCCGTTGATTATTGACGAGAAAGTGGTTGATGAAGTGATTCATCGCTTCGACGAAGCGTTGCGAGAATTGCGGGTGTAGAATGACCCATCTTTAGAATGAAACTTTCAAACCGAGAGCAATCGTTGCGGGCGTGCTGGGGGGAGGCGTTGTAAAGCCAACTCCATTCGCTTTGGGTTCAACACGAACAATGAACGCGTCCAAAACTGCCGCGCTCCAGACGAGGCCGAGCGCCAGCGCCAAATTGTTGCGCAGCAGATGATAGCGGTTGAACGTGTCGTAACGCGCCTCCACTTCATTTTCTCCGGCAGTCAAATAATTTTTCTCGGCGCGGTCGCGCCAAATATGACTGGTTATCGTTGCTCCGGCAAGAGCGATGGCAGCGATCGCGAAAGCTCGTCCTTTGGCGTTTTGCCCTTTAAAACGTTGCCCCCATCCTGGCAGCAAGAGTGATCGCCAGGTTGCCGCAACGCGAGGATCGGTCATGACCAGATAACGTATGGTGGTTGGCGCAGTGGCTTGGCCGAGCGTGACGATTTTAGGGCGCAGCTCTTCGAGTCGCTGTTGGATTTGCGGTGAAAAGAAAATCGGATCGAGTTTGAGAGCCGGATCGATTTGCAGCGCCAAAGCCAAATGTTCCTCGGCGCGTTCGATTTGACCTCGTTCAAAAAAGACCAGCGCCCGAAAAGCATGAATCCCGGCTAATTGCTGCGGCGAGTATTCCCGAAAATGAGCGATGGCGCTGTCCGCCAGATCGGCGGCAATTTGAAATTCCGCCCGTTGGAGTGCGCGTTTGATTTCGTCGATTCGATTGGCTGAGTGGGTTTGCGCCGATAATGTAAAAGAGGCAAGAAATACAACGATGAGCCAAACGAACAAAAAAAATTTATAAAAGTAATTCATGTGGTTTAATTGAAAGTTGGCAATTTAAATTTTTAATAATATCTTACTTTGCAGTCGTCTGTCGGAACATATTTACTTCCAGCCGCCGCACCTCGCCGGCGCGCAGAAAAACGGCTTCATTTTTTTCGCCGGATTGCGGATGAACGAATCTGAAATAGTGCTCGCCCGGCAGTAAATAAAATGTTTGGCTTTTAACCGAAGCTTCCTGCCGCACGCCGTTTAAATACATTTCCGCCCAGGGATGAATTTTGACTTCGACCTGCGCCACGCGCTCCAACAACGAAAACGACAGCGTATCGGCCGTGACCGAATCCACCACGACTTTGAAGAGAAGCGTTGGGAACTGCGGTTTCCTAAACACAAACTGATAAACGCCGGCGCTGAGCGCCAGCGGTTCGGCGCGCGGCATTTGTCCAATCGAATCGCCATTGACGAAGAGATAAGCCCAGGGGAAATTGCGCACGACAATATTCTTAATAAACGGTTGCGCTGATGGTTTCATCATAGTTTCGACAACGGGAGGACGAGCCGTTTTTGTATCTTCCACTTTAAATCCTTCCGGCCGTGGCGGTGAGTTATCCAACGCGGAGATGCGTTCAATGACACGCAAAATGGAATCAGCTCGTGACAGCGACGTTGTTTTTTGTGCCGATTGTGAGTTTGGCGTCGCCGGCTGTTGCTGGTTTGGTCCGGTAAATAAATTATAACTCAATACAACTAACCCGAGCAACGCCACGGCGCCAATCATTCGCCCGGCCATTCCGGAGCGCGGCGGCGCCGGCTTCATCGGTAATGCCGGCGTCAAAACAATTTCGGCGCTTTGATAGCTTGACGGATCGTTTAAATAGCGTTGCAGTGTCTGCGCTTTCTGCGCGGCGGCAGGAATTTGAAATTGTGCGACGATTTGATGGTATATTTCCTCCGCTGCGGCGGGACGATCCGGCGGAGATTTCGCCAGCAAGCGATTGATAATTTGCTCGATTGCCGGCGGAATGGTGTTATTGAATTTTGCCGGAGGCAGATGCGGCAGGCGTATGACGGCGTTCATTTCGCCGGACGCGGTCGGCGCGGCAAACGGTCGCGTGCCGGCAAACATTTCGTAGAGAATGACACCCAAGGCAAAAAGATCGGAGCGCAAGGTGATGGCTTCGCCCAAAATCGCTTCCGGTGAAAAATATCCCGGCGAGCCGGAGAGCAGGGCTAGTTGAGAAGCTGTGCTTTCGTTTCGATTCAAGGCGAGATCAAAATCACAAACTTTGACGCTGCCATCACGCCCGATCATAATGTTCTCCGGCTTCAAATCGCGATGAATGACTCCCAACCGATGAATCTCCGCCAAACCGGCGAGCAGCGAAAGTGTAATGCCCAACGCCACGTCGTTGGGCAAAGGAGTGCGTTGGTTCATCAGCGCGCGCAGATTTTGTCCCTCGATAAATTCCAGCGCGAGATAAGGCCGGTTTTCCGCCACGCCGAATTTGACCAGCTTGACCACATTCGAATGATTCAAGCTCGCGTAGATCGCCGCTTCCTCACGAAAACGCGCCAGCGCCGCTTCGTCCGGAATGCTGGTTGGCGTAAAAATTTTGACGAGCACCACCTGGCGGCTTTCCTTATCAAAGCCGCGGTACGTCGCGCGATCATCGCGTCGCTTGATTTCAGCGAAAAGCTGAATTGGTCCGATGCGGTTCATACATAGCACGGATAACGGATTTATGGATTGTTGGAGTGAGGGATTGTTGGAGATTGGGTTGCCATTATTCCAACACTTCAGCAATCCAAAAATCCATCACTCCTGTTTCACGCCCGCCATTCTTTCAACCGGTAATGCAGCCACCGGCGTGAGACACCTAATTCTTTGGCAGCTTCCGTGACGTTGCCGTTATGCTCAGCCAGCGCGCGTTCGACGATGCGGCGTTCGTGATCTTGCAGCGTCATGATCTCTTTCGCCGGCGTCGAGGGCGCGAGCCGAAGGTCCGCTGACGTAAGAAATTCTGCTTTTGTCAGCAGCACGGCGCGCTCGATGGAATTTTCCAGTTCCCGCACGTTGCCGGGCCAATCATGTTGCAGCATCCCGTCGATGGCCTCTTGCGCGAAGCCTTGAATTTGGCGGCCGGCGCGCGCCGCGACTTTGTCGAGAAAATGCTGTGCGAGCAGAATAATATCGTTGCCGCGATGTCGCAGCGCCGGCATCTGAATGGTAATCACATTCAAACGATAAAACAAATCTTCGCGAAAATGCCCGGCGCTCACCTCGGCTGACAAATCCTTGTTCGTCGCCGCAACGATGCGCACATTGATTGAGCGCACTTTATTTTCGCCGACGCGGCGCACCTCGCGCTCTTGCAGCACGCGCAACAGTTGCGTTTGAATTTTCGGACTGATGTCGCCGATTTCATCGAGAAAAAAAGTTCCGCCATCGGCCTCTTCAAACAAGCCTTTCTTGTCGTGCATCGCGCCGGTAAAGGCGCCTTGTTTATGGCCGAACAGCTCGCTTTCGAGCAAACTCTCCGGCAACGAGCCGCAAAAGAGCCCGATAAAAGGCTTGTCTTTATACTTGCTGTTGTAATGCAAAGCTTTCGCGATAAGCTCTTTGCCGGTGCCGCTCTCGCCGGTAATGAGCACGGTTGCCGGCGTGTCCATCACGCTTTTGACGATATCCAGCACCTGTCGCATCGGTTGGCTCTGTCCAATAATTCCGGCAAACTCGGTTTTGTCCGCCAGCGCCTGGCGCAAGCGTCGATTCTCGCTGCGCAAGCGATCGTACATCTGCGCGTTCTCAATCGCAATCGCCGCTTGATGCGCAAACGCGTTGAGAAACGGTTCCATTTCCGGCCGGAACTTGCCGCGCGTTTCGGCGCTGTCAATATAAATGGCGCCGATCTGCTGCGCTTTGATCCGCAACGGCAAACACGCGGCCGCAATAATTTTTTGCTCCGCCAAACTTTGCGCCGAGCTGAACCGCACGTCTTCCGGCACGTTGTAAGATATCACCGTGCAGCCGCATCGCAGCGCCTCGTCCACCACGCTGCGCGAGAACCGGTCAATGTTGTCGATCGCATTCGAATCAATATTGTGCGCCGTTCGTATCGAAAGTTCGGTGGGATTCTCCGGATCGGAGATGAGAATAAAACCTCGCTGCGCATGCACGGTTTTTAAGGCGATATCCAAAATTTTCGGCAGCAGCTCATCAATGTTGTAAATCGTATTGATCGTCTCGCTGATCGCCGAAAGCGCCAGCAGCGGGTCTTCGGTTTGATGAGATTGATCGGGCATATTTTTCTAAAAATAGTTTGATGGTTGCAGCATGGATTTGTCGCGCCGGCGGCGTTTGCAAATTTGGAAGCCCGCGCTATGGATTATTGCACTTGAAACGCCGCCGGTTTTGAGCGGCTGGAATTGCCAAATTCATCCACGATCTTCACCGTCCAGATGTAATTGCCGGCCGGCGGCAAACCGCCGCCGGAATAACTTTTGATCGTGGTGCCCGGCGGAATTCCCGGCAAGATCGTTTTTGATTCAGGATCGAGCACGTCCTGAATTTCAACTTCCTGCGTGTATGGAAACGGCGCAGCGCCAACTCGCCATTGAAAGAATAATGGGCTGGCAGTGATCACGACGTTATTGTTGGGCGAAAGCGCTTCCGGCTCTTCTTGAATCACACGGGCAATATAAAACGGACCGGCCGTGGTTTTTTGTCCGGGAAAATCTTCAGCCTGAATGTACAACGGATGGCCGAGCCAAACCGGCAAAGACGGTTCAGCGGCAAGCTCTTCGGGCCGGAACTGCCGCCTCCAAATCCCGTTGGCGCGATCAACCAGCGCGAGCGTATCGGCGAAATTGAAATCCGGTGCGATAAAAATGAGACGTTTGATGTCATTGATGCCGTCCGGATCGCTCGCGATAACGTTTTCAATCTGAAGCAAGTATCGCGTCGAATTTGGCGACAGGGCGCGGCGTTCGGTGATCACCAGAGCGGAATCAACTTTTGGCAAACCATCGAGCGGAATCGTGATGGCGCGATGCTGCCGTTTCTCTAAATGAATCGCCGTTGTGATTGCGGCATAATTTGCCAGCGCCGCTCGCAACTCATAATCACCCGCCAGTAAATTTAAAAAAGAAAATTCTCCTCGACTATTGGTAAATGCCAGCGCCGATTCCGGCGACAGGCGAATCTCGACATTGGCCAGCGGCCGGGACGGAGCGTAGTATGTCGTGACGGTTCCCGTGAGGCTGCCGGCTTCCGAAAAAGCCGATGATTTCGGATCGAGCGGATTGCTGTGCTCGGCCGGCGTCGTACAGGAAAAAAAATAAGCCGTCCCAACCGCCAAAATCACGCTTGGTTTTATAATTTCAGCCAGCAGTTTTCGGACAACGCCGATTCGCATGAAATAGAATGGCTGCAAGTGAAACGGCCACGATTTTGTCATCTCAATTACCCAAAGCATTGCGTTAAAATATAGCACAAAAAAACTTTGATACAAAAGATTTTTCTCTTGAAATTCGCTTAGGAATTTTCATACTTAAAGATACCGCCTTAAAGGTACCGCTGATTTCGCGCACAGTTTTCACATTCTGTGTTTTACCTAAAGTGCAAAACTTGCACGAAATGGCGCTATGCAAAATCGCACGCTTTGATTTTAATAATTGATGACGATAAAATAAACTTTGCCGTGACGGCACAACTTTTGTCTTTTAAAAAATACTATGCAATTGCGGAACGTGTTTAACATGAAACTAGAAATTTCCAACCCGAAACGACAAGCACTTTTGCTGCTGATTGGCTTTTTGACCGCCCATCCGGCTTTTGCCCAGCGCCTCGATCTTTCAAAGAACTCAGATTTTTCGACTGCCGATGTGACGTTTACGTTCAATGAGACGCTTTATGCTCGCGTCACCGCTGCTCAGATCGATTACAACGATCTCGATAAAAATGAATATCGCCTCAAATCCAACAATTACGGCGACGAGGTGCAGGGCGCTTTCACCAACAATTTAAACTCGACCTACACCGTCGCTATTCCATTGTCATCGCTCAATCAAGCGGAGAATAACTGGGAGTTTCGCGCCGAGATCAAGGATGACGATGGCAACGAGTTTAAAACCACCGTCAATTTGACGATCTTGAATAATCCGCCTCCGGTGATCATCGAACTCGAAGATGAAATCGAAGCGCTTTCGACCAACTCTTTAAAAGTTTCCGGCAAAACCGTTTTTGTCGATACGGTCACCGTTGTTACCGAATTTGGCCGACCGTTGCAGTTTGTTGACTTGCAGCGCGATTGGAAAGTTCACGTTCGTGCCGAATTGCGCGCCGATAATTTTTTGTGGGCTTTGGCCATCGAAGTGTTGGATCGCGCCTCGACGAACACCGTCACCGCGCGCGGACGAATGGCGAACTTGCAAGATTCGGTGATGATCGTCAACAACATCAATTTTCGCGTTACACAACCAACGCAATTGCAAGATAAAAATGGCGCGCTCATTGCATTGACTGCTTTTCGCGTCGGCATGTTGGTGGAATCGCGCGGCGCCATGCAAGCCAACGACAAAATTTTGGCGAATCTTGTCAAAATCGAAGACGATAATTTCATCAACAAGGAGATTGAATTTACCGGCACGGTCAACGCCAAATTTTCTCGTCCGCCGGTGCCGGATTCGATTCGGATCAATGGCGATCTTTTTGAAGTGGACGGCCAAACCGAGCTGCGCGGTTTCAAAGACGAGCCTGTCTTGTTGACGGATTTGCGGCCTGGTGAAACCGTTCAAATCAAAGCGCTCACCCGGCAAAATCGTCTCGCCTCGGCTTTGCGGATCAAACGCCGGTTGATCATCAGCGGCGACGTGGAAGTGAAGGGGCGAATCGATCGTTTGCAGGATTCCTCGCTCGTGATCGGGGGCGTCGAATTTTTTCGTTCCTCCACGACGATTATTCTCGACGACGAAAATCTTTTCATTCCTTACTCAGCGCTGCGTTTGGGATTGATCGTCGAAGTCGCCGCCAATCGTCAAAACAACGGCCGTTTGCTTGCCACGATCATCAAAGTCGAAGACGCCGTCAACGACGAAGTGGAGTTGACCGGACTCGTCAACGCTTTGACCGACACGAGCATCATCGTCGCGGGCTTTATTTTTCGCGTCGACGCGGCGACTGCGGTGGTGGATCAAAATCGCGCGGCCATAAAATTCTCCGATTTGCGTCCTAACCTGTTGGTTGAAATTCGCGGCGACCGGCGCTTTGACGGCTCGCTGCTCGCGACGGAAATTCATCTTGAAGATTTGCTTTCCTTCAACGAGATTGAATTGCGCAGCGCGATCACTCAAATCGCCGGCAGCGTTGTGCGCGTGACGGATATTGATTTTGTGGTTGGCGGCGCCACGACGATTCTCGATTCGCTGGGCAGGCCGGCGAGTTTGGCGCAACTGACGGTTGGGATGATCGTGGAAATCCACGCGAAATTTTCCAGCGGCGCCTGGCAGGCGTCGCGAATTAAGATTGAAGATGAGATTGACAACACAGTCGTCGTTATCGGCGCGATTGATAGTGTTGCCGATAATTCTTTGCGCATTTTGGGGCGATCAGTGCGCGTCACGCAACGCACTATTTTGCGCGGTCTCGGCAACGAAGCCATCAGCCTGTCCAATTTGCGCGTGAATGACATCGTGGAAGTTTTGGCCCAACAACTTCCCGACAGCTCGCTCACGGCTTTGCGCGTCAAACGCGAGAATCGCAACGCGCGCGAAATCGAAGCGCGAGGAAAGATCGCGCTGCGCCGCGCCGCGTCAATTGTTATAGGCTCGGTTACACTCGCTGTGGATGCCGCGACAACGATCTTCGACGCCGGCAATCAACCGATTGCTCCCGCGGCATTGCGCAACGGGCAAGTCGCCGTTGTGAATGGGACGCGTCAAATCAACGGCGTTTTTGTCGCCAATCGCATTCAATTGCAAAATCAACGCGTGTTGGCCGGCGTGGTGAATGGCACTCAGGCTGGTGTCGTGATTATCGCCGGTATTTCTCACGCCAGCCAGGCGCAATCATTTTTTGTTGACGAACAGAACTTACCCATCAGCGCGAGCGAAGTATTCACGCAACAGCAAGTGCGCGTGATTGCCAACGCCGCAAATGACCGATGGGAAATTCTTCATTTGCAGATTCTTTATCGTCTTCCACCAACAACTGTCGTCGGTGAGTCGCCTGGTTCATTGTTGCCCAAAAATTTTGTTTTATATCAAAATTTTCCGAATCCGTTTTCTAATGGCGCGTCATCGCGCATTGCTTTCGCCGCAAGATCATTCACCCTCATCCGCTTTGCCTTGCCGCGGTCGGAAGAAATTTTCTTGACGATTTACAATCAACTCGGCCAGAAAATTCGCACGATCAATACCGGACGCCTGCCGGCGGGATTTTACGAGCGCGCTTGGGATGGCCGCAACGAGGCCGGCGCCAAAGTCGCATCGGGAATTTATTTCTATCAGTTGCGGGCCGGAGAACATATTGCGACCCGGCGGATGATCGTGATCAGGTAAAATATTTTAATTGAATCACAAAATTTGACGGCGAGAGCGAAAACGGCCCCGCCGTTTTTTATTTGCGGTATTGACTTTTCAACCGGATTTGCCTATCTTTTTTCTGTATCTTTTGTATTGATTAACAACTTAGGAATGAGTTCAAGATGAAAAAAGCAGTGTGGTTGTTGGTTGTGCTGTTGGCTCTTTCTTTTGATCGCGCCGAGTCCCAGGATCGCGGCTTTGGTTTGGGTATCGTAGTCGGGGAGCCTACGGGCATTTGCTTGAAGAATTGGCAAGGCCGATCAACTGCGATTGATGGCGCATTGGCCTGGTCGTTTGTCGGAAATGATTTTATTCAAGTGCATGGCGATTATCTTTCCCACAATTTCGCTCTCCTTGAAGTTGAACAAGGCCAACTGCCATTTTATTACGGCATCGGCGGCCGCATCAGATTTACCGATAAGGAGAGAGGAAGGGACGATGACAAAACCCGTCTCGGCGTTCGCCTTCCCTTGGGGCTGGCCTATCTTTTTGAAAAAGTCACGCTCGACATCTTTGTCGAAGTCGTGCCAATTCTCGATTTGGTTCCTGAAACCGAATTTGGTTTGAATGCCGCTATCGGCCTGCGCTATTTTTTTTCCAAATAAACATGCGCGAATTTGCAGACAATGAGATTGGAGAATTTGCCAAGGATGGTTTTTCGATCAGCACCGATAAGACCAAACTCAATCTCGAAACTATCCACAATTTCCTCAAAACTTCTTATTGGGCGCAGAACGTTCCGCTCGCCGTCGTGCAAAAATCCATCGAGCATTCTCTTTGCTTCGGCGTGTATGAAGGCGGCAAACAGATCGGCTTCGCGCGCGTCATTTCAGATTTATGCCAAATTCGGCTTTCAACCTTTGCAAGCGCCGGAATGCTTGCTGGAAATTCAGCGCCGCGAAGTTTATAACCAATAATATTTACTTTTTCATGAAAGGAACATTAATGCTTTCACGTTTGGCGGTATCAATTTTAATCGTTGGTCTTTGGGGTTGTCAAGGCGCCAAAGAAAAGAAGATGGCGCTCGAGACCCAGAAGCAGAAGGTGAGCTACAGTATCGGTCTGGACATCGGAAAAAATTTTAAGCAGGGTGAGATCGACGTTGATCTGGAAGTCTTGGCGCGTGGAATCAAAGATGCGATCTCCGACAGCACGCCCTTGTTGAACGAGACGCAGGTGCGAGAAACCATGCAGCAATTTCAACAGGAAATGATGACCAAACAAAACGAAAAGGCGAATATGCTCGGAGAAAAAAACAAGCAAGACGGCGAGACGTTCCTGGCGGAAAATGCCAAAAAGGAAGGCGTCATAACTCTGCCCAGCGGCTTGCAGTATAAGATTGTTAAAGAAGGGGCCGGCAAAAAACCCAAACCGACCGACGAAGTCACAACGCATTATCGCGGCACGTTGATCGACGGCACCGAGTTTGACAGCTCGTATAAACGCGGCGAGCCGACCAGCTTTCCGGTCAACGGCGTGATTGCCGGTTGGACGGAAGCTCTGCAATTAATGCCGATGGGCTCGAAATGGCAACTGTTTATTCCCTATGAAGAATTGGATTGAGCCGATCATTCGCCGCGTCTTCGTCTTGCCGGTGATCATGCCGCCGTTTTTATTTGGGGTATCTTTCTTCAGCAAAATTTTCTACCCACCCCGGCGCCTCTATGAAAAAACAAAAGCTCCACGATGATGCTCTCAATCAATTTTATTCCGACAAACCGCTCGGGTGTCAGAGAGAAGGCGACAAATTAGCCTTTCGAGTTTTTGCGCCGCGCGCGCTGCAAGTCATATTGGTCGTTTTTGATCGGCACGACGCCGACATAGGACGCGAGTTTGAAATGTTGCGCGATCAAGACGGCGTATGGGAATTTTTTGCCGCGGAAAATCTCAGTGGAAAATATTACGGCTATCGGGTCAGCGGGCCGAGCGGGAAAGGAGAAATTTTTGACGATGGCAAAATCGTAGCCGATCCTTATTCGCGCGCCGTCGCGACAATGAATCACTACACCCATCCGGCCAAGACGCTGATCATCCCTGATGATAAATTTAACTGGGAGGGCGATGACTTCCTGAAAATTCCGCTGGAAGATTTGATGATCTACGAAATGCACGTGCGTGATTTGACGGCGCACGCCTCTTCGGGCCTCGCGCCGGAGTTGCGCGGAACTTATCGCGGACTCATTCAATCCGGCTTGAAGGGCGGCATCGGTTACATCAAAGCGCTCGGCGCCAACGCGGTTGAATTTTTGCCGATTCATGATTTCGGCAATCTCGAACCCTCTGCGGAAGCGAATCGGGCGGCGGGAAATATTTATGGCCGCAACCATTGGGGCTACATGACGAGTTATTTTTTTGCGCCGGAAAGTTATTACGCCACTGGCGGAACGATGGAACTCGGAAAATGGAACGGCGCCGATGGCCGGCAAGTTCGTGAATTCAAAGAAGTGGTGAAAGCTTTTCATCAAGCTGGAATTGCCGTATTGCTCGATGTCGTCTATAATCACGTTTCGCAATATGATCAAAATTCTTTCAAGCTGATTGACAAGAAATATTATTTTCGGCTGGATGGCGCGCAAAATTTTTTGAGCAAAAGCGGCTGCGGCAACGATTTCAAAACCGAGCGGCCGATGGCGCGGCGCATGATTCTCGACAGCGTTGAGTACTGGATGCGCGCATATCATATCGACGGCTTTCGCTTCGATCTCGCGGCGATGCTGGATTGGGAAACTTGCGAGGCGATTTTAAAACGCGCGCGGGCGATTAATCCAAACGTTATTATTATTGCCGAACCCTGGGGCGGTGACGGCTATACGCCAGTGGAACATTCACAACACGGTTGGGCTGCCTGGAACGATCAAATTCGCAACGGCGTCAAAGGCTGGCAACCGACCGGAAAAGGCGATCAGGGTTTTATTTTTGGCAAATGGAAAAACGGCACGACGCCGGCGCATTTGCGCAGTTACGTCAACGGCACTTTGAAGGAAGACGGCGGACTCTTCCAGAAAAAATCGCACGCCATCAACTATCTCGAATCGCACGACGATCACACGCTCGGTGATTTTATTCGTATCGCGAGCGGAGAGGTTGGCGCTAAAAAGCGCATCAAAAATATTGACGCCAATGCCCGGCTCTCGCCGCGACAGATGCGCATGAACAAACTGGCGGCGCTCTTTCTCTTTACTTCTCAAGGTCCAATAATGATTCACGAAGGCCAGGAGTTTGCGCGCAGCAAAGCGATTGCAAAAACTGCGATTCCCGATCCGCACGCCGGACAGATAGATCACAACAGTTATAACAAAGATAATGAGACCAATTGGATTAATTTTAATCATGCCGAGATGAATCGTGAATTGGGCGACTACTATCGCGGCCTGATGGCGCTGCGCCGAACGCATCGCGCGTTTCGCTGGAGTGATAAAATCGATATTGAATTTTTACCGAGTGCGAGAGAATTTGCGTTGGGCTATTACATTCATCGCCTATCCAGCGGCGACACGCATGACTTTCTCGTGCTCATGAACGGCGATACCAAGAAACCGGCGAAATTCAAATTGCCAACCGGCAAGTGGGAAATCGTCGTCAACGAGCAAAAGGCCGGGGTTGCTGCATTAGGAAAATTTCGCGGTGGAAATTTTATCGTGATGCCGACCGGCGGGATAGTGATGCGATTGCAAAAATAATGGCGTCCTGGAGTGGCGAAATGATTCGCTGCCGCCGATTCTCCAACACGCTCACAACGCTTTTTATCGCAACACCACCACTTTTCTTTCCGCCACGAAATTTCCAGCCACCAATCGCACCAGATAAACACCGGCCGGCACGAGGCGCCCGGCTTCGTCCTTTCCATCCCAGTTAATATTGTACTCGCCCGGCGCTTGCTGTCTGACCACGAGCACTTTCACGACTTGACCGAGCAGGTTGTAAATCTTCAACTCGACTCGCACGCCTGCCGTTGGAATATTAGCTGGAATCGTGTATCGAATCGTGGTGAGATTTTGCCCGGCACTGCCCGCCGGAGAGAATGGATTGGGATAATTTTGCCTCAACGAAAATTCGCGCGGCAAATTTGATTCGGTGTTTTCATCAACCGAGGTCGTGGGCGCCCCGGGCTCGATGACCAGAAAAGCGGTGTATGGCGAAAGAATGCTGTAGTTGATGCTGAGGTAGACCACGGCGTCGATCAATTCCGGCCGCTGACCGAAGCGTTCGATATCCCGCAACAGCGCTTGAATTTTTTGCGCGGCCCAAAAACGGCTCACGAATTTATTTTCTGGCGCGCCGCTAAAATCAATGGTCACTGAAGTGTCGATGACGGTTTCGCCGCTGTTAGCGTGAAACTGAAATTTACCGGCGCCCGGCAACGAATAGCGCCCGGCTTGCAGCAGTTGCATTCCCGCTGATAGATTCGGCGCTGTCGGGGGAAAGACATCATAAGTCACAATCCCTTGAGATATAATCTGCACGTTCGTCAATATCAGCGAGATGATGGTGTTATAAATTTGCACGAGTCTCTCGGTCACATTCTCCGTTTCGTTGATGAAAAACGCTGCCGCGTCATTTTGCTGCGCTAATGATTGAAAAAAATCCTTGTTCAAATCGCTGCCGAGGCCGATGGCAAAAACGGCGGCCTTCGCAGTATTGGCGCGTTTGACATTGGCCAAAACCGAGTCGGTGCGTGTTTCTCCCCACGTCGGCTGCCCGTCGCTGATGAGCAAGACCCGCGATCGTTCGGCAGCGTTATCAAACATTGAGAGCGCGGCTAACAGCGCCGCGTTGAGATTGGTCAGCCCATTCGCCGACAAAGTTTGGACGTAAGTTTTCGCGCGCGCCTTGTTTGCCGGATCGGCGAACACCAAGCCCGACGCAAAGCTTGTTACGTCCGTGTTAAACGCGACCACGTTGAAACGGTCGGTCGCGTGCAATTGATCGATGAAATAGCGCAATGCCTGCTTTACTTGCAAGAGCCGCGTTCCAATCATGCTGGCGGAGATGTCGGCGCAGAAAACGAACTGCCGCGGCCCGCTGTTTTGGGAAAAGAAACTGCTCGGCGGGCTTACCCAATTTAAATAAAAGCCATCATCGCTTGAATTGGCCGGCGCGTATTTGAGCGCGTTAAAAAGTGGAAAAACTTTTGGGCGAAAATAAAATGAAAAATCGTATTCGAAGACCGTTTGCGTTGCTTTAAAATCGACCGTGTAACGGGTCGGAGATATTTCCGATACTCGGATGGTTGAAATGGGAACTTGCGCCCCCAACCAAAGCGAGTCGATAGCCGTCTGCGATTTGAAATCGATGTGCATGAAGGCGCTATCGATTCGTTTTGCCGTATAATTTTCCAGACGCAGCGGAAAGAAAAACTCGATGGCCTTTTCCTTGACCGGCAGCGGCTGAATGTACTTGATTTCGAGACGCCGTTCGCTGCGCGGCGGCAATGGGAAAAGCCGCAGACGAAAAACATTCTCGGCCACTTGTTCGGCGAGCAAAGGATCCGTCAGCCGGCGCACGATCTGTTCGTATTGTTGCACCGCTTGCTCGCGGCTTTTGATCACCTGTTCGACGCGTTGGCCGTTGATCCACAAGGCCATCTCGGTGAGCTTGGAGCCTTCGGGCATTTCAAAGAAGTAAATGCCCTCGAGCGTTGCCGCGTTGTCATTATAGAAAATCTCATCGACGTGCACGACGGCGAATTGATCTTGAATCTCGACGGTTGTGATAAATTTGCGCAATTGCAGATCAAAGACGGGGCTGTTCACTTGATTGGGAAATCTCCCGTAGAGTTTGCCGCCGGCTTCGGCGCGGTGGAAAACACCGAGCAATAAAACCAGCGACGTGACACCGCGCAGCAATTTGTGTTTCATGGCACACCTCCACGCAAGGATGACAGGCAAAAAGAAACGAATAAAAAATTAGCCCCCGGCTTATTTATTCGACAACAATCATGCCGATTGCGAAGAGATACAGCGACAATTAAAGCGCCAGCAAAATCGAGAAAAAGGGCCGGAGGGAGCTTATCATTTTGACGAGGTGCGCAAAACTTGCTTGATGCGAATCATTTTGTTCGAGCAAAATCTGCACACGGATGGGCGGGCTATTTTATTTGGGGCGGCTTCTTTTAATGCAAATTCACAAGGCCTTCACCAATGCTTTCAATTTGAACATCCATTCATATTGGCTTCCCTGATCCTGCATCGCGTTGTCAAAAGCCGGATGATTGGCAACAGCGTTGGAAAAATAGTCGATGAGTTGAGATTTTCCCGCGCCGTCCTGCAAAAAATTTGCTTTTGAGAAGCGCTCGCCAAATTGCGCTTGCCAGCGCGCGTCGTATTGCCGCAAAAAATTTTCTCCAAAATTGCCGGCGGCCAACGCTTCGAGCGCCATTTCACCGGCAAGAATGCCGGACTCGATGGCGAAGCTGATGCCCTCGGCGGTGATCGGATCGGTAAAGCCGCCGGCATCACCGCAGAAAAGAATGCCGTTGCTAACGCGCGAGGCGAAATCCATTCCCAGGGGAATTTTTCCGCCTTTGAACGAGTTGCGTAAACGAGCTGTTTTTAATTTCCGCGCCGCCGGATGATGCTGAATGAACTCCTCCAACAGATGGCGCAGATTGACGTCTTTTTCGACAATGAGATGTTGAAACGTGCCGCAGCCGACGTTGGCGGAATTCGGGCCAAGTGGAAATATCCAGAAATAGCCGGGCAAAATGGATTTATCGAAAATGAATTCGGCCACGTCGCTCAAACCTTCAATTTCATCAAAGTAGCCGCGAATAGTGAGCGCATAACTTTTCAAATCGTTTTTCGCGAAGCCCAATTGCAAGGCAATTTTGGAAGCAACGCCGCTGGCGTCAATGACCAAAGGCGCAGCGAAAGATCGCAGACCATCATGATTTGTCTTCACGTGGACGCCGGTTACATTTGCCCCGTGCTGAATCACACCCGTTACCATTGCTTCTTCCAAAACTAAAACCCTCTCATACTGACACGCATTTTGAAAAAGCAGATTATCGAATTCGAACCGCGGCATCATATAAACTATCGCCTCTTTGTCGGCCAGCTTGCGGCGGACGATGATCTGCGAGCCGTCGCTGAAGGTGA
>Ga0247727_10001307_pt1 | contig 59691 bp, 37 predicted proteins | sample WisWelCaveWW1625_FD_202498 | JGI IMG/M metagenome (GOLD analysis project Ga0247727, IMG submission 202498) | Biofilm microbial communities from Wishing Well Cave, Virginia, United States - WW16-25 | ecosystem: Environmental > Aquatic > Deep subsurface > Groundwater > Cave microbial mat | place...
ACCACCAGCGCCACCGCGCTCCACAGACCGAGGCGGCGGCGGTCCGGGGCCGCGGGATGGGGGGATGTACTCGGCGTCGGATTCACCCGGTTCCTTTCCGGAGCTCGGGAAAAGGTCGACAGGGTATCCGGCGGGCCTCAGTTGGACTCGTCCGAACCCTCTTCGTGGAAGAAGGGCACCTTGATCAGGGGATAGGGCCGCAGATCAGCAGGTTGGACCTTCAGCCACGCGGTCGAGTTCTGATGCACCTTCTGGGGCGTCGTGAGGTGGATCAGCTGGAAGTCGCTCCTTCGGACGAACTCGACCAGCGAGTCTCGGGCCTCGGCCGGCACCCTCTCGAGCAGGGCCAAGGGCACCTTCCCCTGGTTCAGATACTCGACCGTCTGTTCGAGGGTCAGGTACGTCTCGAGGTGCGAGGAACCGGAGTGAACGAGTATGGAGCTGAAGGCGCTCATCCGCGGCAGATAGAACGCGAGCAGCGAGAGCACCGTCTTGGGGCCGTGGTCGAAGTCGGAGAAGAGGAGATCGATCTTCTCCTCGACTTCGGGGAACGGAGGCATCGAGTCGGTCAACAGAGTCATCGTGCCTTCGAGCTCGAGCTGTTTCGACATCCGGTCGAAGTACTCCTTGAGCGCGGCCCGCCGCTGAGACATCGGGATCTCGTTCATCACGAACGTCAGATCGTCGCGGACCGGATACTCGAAACCGCGACCGTCATCGAGGGTCCACAGATGCCCCTGCTGATTCTCCTTGAGGCCCTGGGCCATCCAGAAAGCGGTCACGGCGTATCCAGTTCCGAGCTCGACGACCACCATTGGTTTGTGGAGCCGGACCAGAGAGTAAAGGAAGATGCTCCAGTCTTCGGTACCGTACACGCGACCGATCCGAATGCTGAATTCGCGGAGCCGCGCAAAACTCGATGCCCGTTGCTGCGGTACTCCCCCCTGCGGTGCTCCTTGCTGCGGTGCTTGCAACGCTGAGGCGGTGGAAACCTCTGCGGCATCCGTTTTGGCCAACTCGGTCGACGGAGTGGGAGTCTCCGTCGTCGATTGGCCCGCGTCGGAGCCGCTTTCGGAAGCCGGCGAACACCCGGTGAGGGCCACGAAGAGCGCCAGGACCAACGAACCTGTCGCTGGTGTCGCGCACACGAAGTTTCGACGATGCATCGAGTCAGGCTCCCAGAGGGCAGGGAGGCACGGCGACATCGGAGTCGGACCAGTATGCCGTGCGTGGACGGGTAGACGACGCCCGCTGGTCCAACGCGACTCTAGCACCTAGGGAAATCCACTGCGAGTTCGGGCCCGCTGCAGAGGGGCCGGCAATGATCCGCCACCGAGGGAGCGCCAGAGAGGGTCGAAAGACGTCTTCATCGTTCCGAGGCGCACCGCCTCGGTGGCATCCTCGGTCCGTCGGAATCCACTGAAGAGATTGTCATGCTTCTGCGCGTGACTACACTGCTTCTTCCATCTGCGAATCGGATCCCGTCGGCGCGTTTGCGGGAGAGGCGAGGAGCGTGTCCCTTACGCCGGGACTGGCGCTCCTGCTTGGCCACTGATTCGGAGAATTGCCATGCGAATGGGCTATGTTCGGCAAGTAGTGGTGCGTTCAAGGAATGCTCATGGCCCGAGTCCGACATCTCACTGCGACGATCCTGCTGTGCTCCCTCCATCCCGTCTCGTCCACGCATGCACAGCCCCTCGATCAGGAAAGCCGCGGCGCGATCGTCCTGAAACGCAGCACCGATGGCGGTCGCACCTGGTCGGAGCGCCTGCCGACTCCAGGGAGCTTTGAGACCTCGAAGGAAACTCCGACTCTCCATCGGGTCGTCGACGTCAAGGGAAAGAGGCGGCTCATTCTGTTCTCGGGGCTGTACCCGATTCGCATGTCGGTCTCGGAGGACGACGGCCAGTCCTTCAGCGAGCTCGTCCCGATCGGCGAGTAGTGGCCGGAGCCGGTCCTGAGCTCGACGACACTGCTCATCGCCACGATGCCGCCGAAGTACGTTCAAGTTCCGCGGGGTGGCCACGACGGTGCGAGCGAAGCGGCAGGTCGATCAACGTCGTGACGAAGGGTCCGGGATGGAGGCTGACTTGACGCAGCGGAAGCCGAGGTGGTTGCTGCCGGTGCTGACTTCGCCTTTGCCGCGAGTGCCGATCATGTAGCGGGTGCAGTACTGGTCAGTGCACAGGAACGAGCCGCCGCGGTGCACGCGCTTCTTCTCGGTCGGCTCGAGCGGGTCGAACGGGATGTCCGGTCCCCGCGGGTTGCGTGCGACCGTACCCGCCGCCCGCACGAGCTGGGCGAAGTAGTCGGGCCGGTACCAGTCGCTGCACCACTCCCAGACGTTGCCCGCCAAGTCATACAGGCCGTAGCCGTTCGGTGGGTACTGCGCGACCGGCGCGATGCCGGGGAATCCGTCCTCCGCCGTATCGTGCACCGGAAAGGTGCCTTGATAGATGTTGGCCATCCACTGGCCGTCGGGCCTGAGTTCGTCGCCCCATGCGTAGGTCTTGCCGGACTCCCCGCCGCGCGCCGCGAACTCCCATTCCGCCTCCGTCGGGAGGCGCTTGCCTGCCCATTTCGCGTAGGACTGTGCATCTTCGTAGGCGATGTGGACGACGGGATAGTCCCCATAGATGCTGCTCTCTGGACCGAGCGGATGGCGCCAGCTCGCTCCGGCGACGTAGCTCCACCACTGGTAATGATTGTCGAGCGGCACTCTCTCCTTCGTCGGCGTGAACACCACGGAGCCGGCGACCAGGTTTTCGGGAGGTGCGTCCGGGAAGTCCTCGGCTCGAGGCGTCCGCTCGGCCACCGTCTCGTAGCCGGTCGCCTTGACGAATGCCTCGAACTGCGCGTTCGTCACCTCGGCCCGGTCCATCCAGAAGCCGTCGACGATCACTCGATGAACCGGCTGCGCATCGCGCATCGCGTCCGGGCCGCCGCAGCTCAATGCTCGCGGGTCATCGCTGCCCATCGAGAACTCGCCGCCCGGGACCCACACCATGCCCTCGGGCGCGTCTCCGGAAGGAGCGCGGGAGTCAGGCAGCGTCTTCCCGAACGAAGACGCCGACGAGTATTGCTCCGATGGGGTGAAGAAAACCGACTCTGAAACAAGCGACTTTGAAGGCGTTGCCCAGGCCCCCGTCGATGACTCCTGCCGGGACTGGCGAAGCAGATGGATCCCCCAGCTCGCAGCGCTCCCGGCCGCGAGCACGACGATCGCCACCGGCACCCAACGAACGATCCTCGGCCGTCGGCTTCCAGCGGCATCGCTCTTGTCCGATGAGTGATTCATTGCATCACCAGAACCTCATCCCCAAAGTTTCGATCGATCTGCGATCTTTGGCCGTCATTCCCATTGGTCGTCATTCCCGCGAAAGCGGGAATCCAGGGTCTTGCGATCGCCAGCCGTGAAGGATCTGGATTCCCGCTTTCGCGGGAAGGACGGCGGGCTTTCGCGGGAATGACGGCGAGTAGGGGCTGGGGGCGTCGACGGCCTGGATTCCCGCTTTTTCGGGAATGACGGGGTGAAGCACGAGCATCCACCTCGACTGGCCGGAGGTTGGGCGTCCGATCGGCCGCGGCGTGCGTGCTGCGCCGTCGGAGCGGGATGTCCGCTCGTATCGAGGTACTTGCAGCGAGCCCTCGTTTCTGGGAAAGGTCACTCTTCACCTGGGGAACAAAAAGGTCACGACGAGGCGCACGCCCAGGCCCTCGGGACCGCCGCCGGGCGAGTCCGCCCAGTAGCGCAATCCGGCGCCGACGCTCACGGGCTGGCTGCCGACCTTGAGCAGCTTGCTGACAAGCGCGTTGATCGGGACCGACCACTCCTCGTTCTCCCAGTCGAACGAGGACTCGGTGTTGAGCGTGTAGGTCCATGCGGTCTTCGTCGTGTGCGAGAGAAACGGCTGGAGAAATGTGGCGCTGACGTCTGCGCGATCGTCCTCGCCTGCGTAAGACCACAGGTGGTTTGCGAGCATGCCGTAGGTCCACGGACCCTGCTGCTTGAGGGCGACTGCGGTCGGCCCCGCGGCCCACTTCTCGGTGCCCAAGAGGTCATCAGTCGCGGTCGGGAACAGCAGCGCGGGCCCGACTCCCCAGATCAGTCCGCCGGAAGTGGGCTCCTTGGGTGAGAAGAACAGACTCTGCAGGATGTCGCCCATGCCGAACTGGTCGCCCGCGCCGGGAAAGAGGTCATCCTGGTAGATCACGGGCAGGATCGTTCGCGAGATGACGTTCCACTCCTCGCTGATCGAGAAGGGAATCACCGGTTGCACGTTCAACGTGGAACGAAAGCCGTCGTCCTTCGGACCGAGGTTGTAGTCGAGGTTTTCCTGCAGCGGCACGCTGATCAGGCTCGCGACCGGGTTGGAGAGCTTCTTGGCGAGATCCTCGGCGCCGCCGCCTTGCTCCTCTGCCTCGGGCCCAGCCTGGAGTAACGCGATCGCCTTTGCGCCGGCACTCGGTCCGATGCACGCTGCGATCAATGCCATCGACGCTTTCGCGATCAGGTGCCCTCGGTTCATCGACTCTCTCCTCTTGTGTGAGCGGCCTCGATTCCGCTCTTCGTCCTGCTACAACTGTTCTCTCTGGCCGTCATTCCCGCGAAAGCTTGCCGTCATTCCCGCGAAAGCGGGAATCCAGGCTTTTGCGCCCGCCAGCCATAGAGGAACTGGATTCCCGCCTTTGCGGGAATGACGACCAGTCACCCACTCGAGCGTTCCCTCTTGCGACCACCAATGATTTGCGCCCTCTGCGCCCCTGTGGTTGTTTTTTCTTCCTGTCATCAGCCGTGGTCAGCGGTCCGTCGACTTGGTGTCAGCGGAGAGGATTCTCCACTCGTGGATGCCACCGGCCCAGCCTTCCTGGCTGTGGATCTCGAGCTTGAGCGCTTCGGCGCGGACAGGGGTGAAGGTGCATCGGTGATCGCGGTCCTTGTCGGTGCCGAATCCGCTGGGAGACTCGACGTCGCGCCACTGTCCCTCGATGCGCGCGAGCAGCTTCCAGCTCTTCGGAACCCGGCACTCGCCGCGCCCGGTGTCGTCGAACCAGTAGACCTCGACGCCGCTCACCCGAGAAGGCTCTGTGAATTCGTACATCACCCACTCGAGCGTTCCCTTGTGCGGCCACCAGTGAAAGAACGGATGGTCGTGATCACCGGAGCTCGCCGGGTCCTCCTGGTCCGAGATCGCCCAGAGATCCTTGCCGAAGGAGGCGCTCGCTTTCGCGGTGTGCGCCAGCGTCGGTGCCGGAAGCGGCCGGGTCGTCTCCTTGGTCCGCGCCAGCCACACCGCCATCGGCGTGCTTCCGCGGTTCGCCCACGCGAAGTACGGCACGGCGACGACGTCGACGGCCTCTCTTTCATCGAGCGAACCGTCGAGGTTGCGACCGACCGGGCGGGCCTTGCCGCGCAAGATCGTCATTCCGTCGATCGGACCGCGGCCGGCGGCGGCTTCGGCGTGCATCGGAGTCTTCGTGTCGAGGAGCAGCGCGCGCACTTCGCGAACCGGCTGGTCGATGCCTTCGAGGCAGTACACGAGCGGCCCGCGCTGTACGGCAACGAGGCCGCGGTCGGCCTGCACGCGCTCGTCACACTGGACGAGGCGCGGCGGCATCTTGAGCTCGAGCTCGACCTGGTCGCCCTTCTTCCAGAGTCGCTGCATGCGGACGTAACCCTTCTCGAGAGCGATCGGCACCTCCTCGCCGTTGACGCTGACCCTCGCCGATTCCTGCGACGAGTCGGCGAAGCGGTACAGACCGCCGGGAAGGGGCTCGCCGCGCGCCCAGCAGGGAATGCGGATCAGCACGGTGAATTCGCGCGGTGAGACCTCCGGCTCGACGAAGATCTTCACCCGCCCGTCCCACGGATAGCCGGTCTCCTGCCGAACGCGAACCGGCTGCCCGCCGACGTCGACGTCGGCAGAGCCGCCGATGAACAGGCTCACGTACAGAGCGCCTTTCGCGGTCGCGTACGCGAACCCTGGAATCGACGGCACGAAACGGTTGATGTTCGGCGGGCAGCACGCGCAGCCGAACCACGGCACCCGCTCGGCGCCGCGCGACTCCAGAGGATTGGGATAGAAGAAGCGATCGCCCGAGAGCGACCAGCCGGAGTGGAACGCGTTGTAGATCACGCGCTCGACGAGGTCCATGTAGCGCGCTTCGGCGGTCGCGAGGAACAGCCTGAAGCTCCACAGTGCGCTGGCGATCGACGCGCAGGTCTCGTTGTAGGCCGACAGGTTGGGCAGGACGAAACGGTCGCCGAAGCCTTCGTTGCTTCCCATGGCGCCGATGCCGCCGGTGAGATAGACCTGGCTCGTCACCATGTCGTCCCAGAGACGTCGCGACGCGTCGACGTAGCGAGTGTCCCCCGTGATTCGCCCGACGTCGGTGGTGCCGGCAAGGAGATACGCCGCGCGCACCGCGTGTCCGACGATCGACTCCTGCTCGAGGATGGGCTTGTGGTCCTGCGCGTACTCGCCGTAGAGCTCGCGGTTCTCCCCGTGCCCCCGGGTGTCGATGAAGAACTTTGCGAGCTCGAGCCACTTCTCCTCCCCGGTGTGCTGGTGGAGCTTGACGAGCGCGAGCTCGATCTCCGGGTGGCCGCAGGGATGCGGTTTCTTCCCGGGGCCGAAGGTCTCGAAGACCAGCTCCGCGTTCTTCAATGCGACGTCGAGGAGATCATGCTTGCCGGTCGCCTCTGCATACGCCACCGCCGCCTCGTACAGATGCCCCGCGCAGTAGAGCTCGTGACCCGAGCCCATGTCGGACCAGCGCTCCTTGCCGCCCGGAGGCAGGTTTTTCTCGTCGAGGATCGTGCGCGAGGTATAGAGATAGCCGTCGGGCTCCTGCGCCGCGGCGATCCGGTCGATCACCCGGTCACAGTCGGCTTCGAGCCGCGGGTCCCTGCGCGTGGCGAGAGCGTTCGCCGCGCCCTCGACCCACTTGTAGACGTCGGAGTCATTGAAGAAGTAACCCACCATGCCGCCTTCGCGCTGCTTCGCCGCGACCTCGAAATTGGCCAGGCGAAGCGTCTCCTCGCACTGCTTGAGGCTGTGAGGGATCGTGACGTCGCGGTTGCGCTCGAGGCGCGGCGACCAGAACGCGTCGTCGACCTTCACTGCGCGGAACGGCACCGGCCGGATCGCAGGCGGTTCCTGGGAAGCATGGAGGGCGCTCGAGGTCATTGCGAGCAGCACCAACGAAAGCGTGAGCGAAGAATGGAGCTTTCTCCGCGGCATGTTCGGTCCTCCATCTGGATCTCCAGCGCGGCCCGACGATTATGCCCAGGAGGGCGAAGGAAGGACGCCAAGCCCAAGTGGAGGCACGACGGGGCGCTCGATGGTCAAGTGCTCTGTTCCCCGTCCGGATTCAGCTCCTTTGAGGTGAACAAGTCCTCGGCGGGAACGATCCACAGGCTCCCGAGTCTTCAGGGACTGCGCGAACATCGAGCGGCGGGCACTGCGCATCATGGGTTGCGCGGCGAGAGGTAGTCGGCGAGGTCGCGCGCGCCCTGTGGCGGAACGAGCGCCGCCGGATCATCCTTGGCGGCAAGGGTGAAGGCGATCGCCAGGCTGAACGGACCCTGAGGAGCCGAGTTGGCGGTGTAGGTTCCATGGCCTCGGCATTCGCCGCGGGCGACCAGGTCGAAACGATGAAGCACGCCGTCCCTGCATTCGACCATTCCAAGAACGTCGGCCCGAAACCCGCGGCCGCCGTCTTCGCTCGCGAGCTCGACCCGGCCCTTCAGCTCGACGGTCACCCCGGCGGTCCTGGCATCGACCTTCAGCATCTTGACCTCGGAAGGCTCCCACAGCGGCGGCTCGCCGCGGGTGTTGTCGATGAAATGAAAGCGCACGATGCGGAGCAGCAGCGACTGCGGCAGCGTTCCACCCTCGAGGTCCGCGATCTCCTGGTCGAGGATCCACAGATGGTCGCGGCCGAGCGCGCGCCGGAATTCCCTGCTCCAATGGTCCTCGGGCTCGGAGTAGTCGGCCTCGAGGACCTTGGAGTACACGTCGACGACTGCGGCGCCTTCAGGAATGGCGCGGTTGAATCGCGGGTCGTCCGCGGGGTCGATCGGCTCTGGTTCCTTCGATCGATGTTGTTTGCGGGCTTCGCATAGCAGGCGCTTGACCTTGTCGGGGTCGCGGTTGTTCCAGCCGTGGATCAGCTCGCCCGCGGCGGTCGCGATGTAGAAGCCCTGAGTGGTCTTCTCGGGGCTGCTGCCCTCGCGCTGGAACACGATCTTCCGGTAGAAGTCGCCTTCCGCGTCCTCCCGTCGCTGGTGGTACCAGACATCCAGGGCGACGGGAACGAAGTCACGAGTGATGAGGTCGAGCAGCTCCTTGTCGCCGGAGAAGGACGCACGGTCCAGCACTCCGTTGTTTCAGGTGCAGCCCAGGGGATGTCCGTTCATCGTCCACAGGAACAGGAGCTTGTTCGAGCGCGATGCCTCCGCGCGCGCCGCGACCAGGTCGAGGTGCCAGGGCACCTCCTGCCATCCCTCCTTGACATCGGGGACCAGCTCCTCGAGCAGTCGCTGATACTCCTTCAAAGTCAGCGTCGGAATGGGGGTCTCTCCGGCAGCAGTGGTTTCCCCGCCGCTGATCAGAGCCGCGAGCATCAGCATTGACACGAACATCGTTCGTCATTCCTTGAGGGCGGGCGGATCAGGCCTTGAACCCTGGATCGGCCCGGACTTGGATCTTTGCTTCGCGATGGATGCGATATTGTTCCAGCCGATCAGGGCGGATCACGAGCGCCGTTTCCTGCTTCCGGAGCGGGTGGCGATGCCCGACTTGTCGCGAGACTCCCTGATCTTCTTCAAGATCTGCAACGCCCTGGCAACTTGAGATTCGGGAACGAGGAGTCGCGGCCCGAACTCGTTCATCGGGATCTCGCCAAAAGCCAAATGGGCATTCTCATTGCTGATCATCGTTCGGATGTCGGCGTTGTCCAGCGTTGCCTTCGTCAAATAGACCTGAGCGTGATTGGGGCTCGAGTACACTTCGACCATTCTCTCGGCCCTGCTCGCCCGCGGCCCCTTCGCACGCTGGCTGCCGGTTGCCGCCGGCTTCGTGACCAGCTTCTTCAGCTTCTCCAGAGCCTTCGACCAAAACGCCTTGCTCCGCTCCACGTCCTTCTCCCGCTTCATCTTTCTCTCTGTCAACTGTACCTGGCTCTTGGACTTGCCCTTGGAGTAGAAGGCGACGTCGACGCTCGTGGCATCTTTGCCGAAAGTGACGTGCATCACCTGTTTGGGCGTTGCCTTGCGGATCTCGAAGGGGACGGCGCCCAGCCATTTACTGCGCACCGCCGCGTTCGACCACGCAGAGAACAACCGGGGCAGCGCGACCTCGATCACCCGGCTCGTCGAGGCCTGGTAGCCTTCCCCGGGCACTTCATGCGCCTTGCGCAGTCCTCGGGCCTGCTCGTAGCCCACCGTCACCATCTGCTGCCACCAGCCGCCATCGTGATGCCTGCCGACAACGTCCACGATCGCCGGGTGGTTCATCTTCTTGCAGCCGCTCTTGTCGAGCACCCGGATCCACTCGCTCCAGGTCTTTCCCGTCGCTTTGCACACGGAGTCGCTGCCGATGCCGCCGTAGCTCTGGTTCTTCGTGTCCGCGTTGACTCTCTTCATCGTCTCTCTCTCCACGTACTGTCATTCCCGCGAAACGCCCCGTCATTCCCGCGAAACGAACCCGTCATTCCCGCGAAAGCGGGAATCCAGGCCGTTGACGCACTCAGCGCCTGCATGCCGCCCTTCCCGTAATAGGTCCCCGTCAAACGAGATCCCTCTCGAGGGGAACCTCGACCACACGAAGCAATTTTCCTTTGCTTGCGACGGACGAATAAGATCCGGCGCCGCCGTTCAGGCCAACGTCTTCGAAGAAGAAACCGCAGAGAAACCCATCGATGTCCATGATTCGCCCCACCAGGAAGGTCGTTCTCGGCCTGCTGACTCTCCTCCTTGAGAACGCCTCCGCTCAAGTCCTGCCCGAGAACTTCTACCTCGAGCCGATCTCCGTGGGCTGGAAAAACCCCACCTCGATCGCGTTCGCGGGCGACCATCACCTCCTGGTTGCGGAGAAGCGCGGACTCCTCTGGGACGTCCGCGACGGGGAACGGGCGATCGTCCCGATCCTCGATCTCTCGGTCGAGGTCCTCACCAACGGCGACCGCGGGCTGCTCGCGGTCGAGCCCGACCCCGGCTTCGAGACCAACGGTGTCATCTATCTCTTGTACGTCGTCGACCCCAACGAGGACGGCGTGGACTCAGACCGGGAGACCTTCGGGCGCCTCACCCGCTTCGCGCTCGTCGAGGGAGCGGACGGCTTGCTGACGGCCGACCTGGCCTCGCGCACGGTGTTGATCGGCGCGACCTGGCCGCAGGGGATTCCCTCGATCCACAACTCGCATTCGATGGGGGATCTGTTCTTTGCTCCGGACGGAGCTCTGCTCCTCTCGACCGGCGACGGTGCGCACTATGACCTCGTGGACGCGGGCGGCAACGATCCCGGCGGGTTCGGCTCGGGCAAGTTCCCTCCCGAGGAGGACATCGGCGCCTTCCGCTCACAGTCGCTCACATCGCTCGCAGGAAAGATCCTGCGAGTCGATCCGATCACCGGGCTCGGACTCTCCGACAACCCCTACTACACCGGCGATCCCGACGACAACCAGTCGCGGGTGCTGATGCTGGGGCTGCGCAATCCATTTCGCTTCACGATCCGGCCCGAGACCCAGAGCCTCGCCGGCAAGCTGCACATCGGCGACGTCGGCTGGGACACGTGGGAGGAGATCGACATCGGGTTCGGCGGCGAGAACTTCGGCTGGCCTTGCTACGAGGGTCGCGATGCGCGGTCCGAGTACCAGGCCGCCGACCCGGGCGGCTACTGCCAGGGTGGCACCTACATTGTTCCGCGCATTCCTTATCACCACTCCGATCCCGGCGGACTTGGCTTCACCGGCAACTGCACTTCGGGCCTGGCCTTCTACAACGCGGAGCTGTATCCGCCGCAGTACCAGGGAAAGCTATTCTTCGCCGACTACGGCGGGGGCTGGCTGCGCTCGGTTCGCTTCGAGAACGGCAATGCCGTCGATTTCGAGCTGTTCGGGACGGACCTGGGCGCACCGGTCGACCTGATCGTCGATCCCAGGACCGGCGACCTCGTGTACGTGTCCATCCAGCGGGACATGATCCTTCGCATCAAGTATTCGGACGGAAACAATCCGCCCGTCGCGATCGCCGAGGTCACTCCCGGGTACGGTCCGCTTCCGCTGACCGTGGAGCTCAAGGGCTCGGAATCGATCGACCCCGAAGGCGCCGCTCTCGCGTACTACTGGGATCTCGGCGACGGCAGCACCTCCACCTCCGCGGACCTCACTCACACCTACGACCTCGACCAGAACTACACCGCCAAGCTGACGGTCACCGATGCGGGCGGGAAGACCAGTGAGGCCGAAGTGCTGATCTCCGCCGGCAACACGCCTCCTTCGATCACTGAGGTCCTGTCGCCCCCGGATCAGTCCTTTTTCCAGGCCGGGGTTCCGATCAGTCTGGATGCCGCGGGCGTCGACCTGGAGGACGATGCATCCAGCCTTCCCTTGAGCGCCGTCTGGACCGTGACCTTGATCCACGATCACCACGATCATCCCGACTACGCGACGGTGACGGGTTTTAAGACCAGCTACCAGCCCGAGTCGCACGGGCCGGGGACCTACCTCAAGGTGACTCTGACGGTGACCGACAGCCGCGGGCTGAGCGACTCCCGGTCGGTGATCGTGTACGACGCCGCCGGAGTCCCCAAGGCGCACATCGCGAGCGTGACGGATGCTTCGGTGCGGCTCGGAGTACCCTTCGAGGCCGCGGGCCACGTGGAGTATCCAGGCCTTGGAGACGTCGAGCTCATGTGGAGCTTCGGGGACGGCTCGAGCGAGAGCTTCGTCGCCGGGCATCAGTTGGACACCCAAGTCTCGCACTCGTATGCGGCGCCGGGCGAGTATCGGGTCACGCTGACGGTTCGCGAGGGAGATCTCGTCGACGTCGCAGCGCAGGACGTCCAGGTGTATGCAGCGACCCCTTCGGTCGCGATCTTCGCACCGCTCATCCACGACCGCTGGATCACCAGCGCGGAGCAGTTCGACGTCGCGACGCGGCTCATCGACACGATTCGAGACGCCGGGTTCGAGGCGGAGTTCTTCACCTACTCGTCCCAGGACGGGCTCGCCTCCTGGATGAGCGGCTATCTCACGGACGGAATTCGCGACTACGTCGTGTTCCTCGACCTGGGCGCGGAAGCCGTCTACGCCGGCGAGAAGAATGGTTCGCTCGCGGAAGAGTGGCTCGAGAGCGGCAACGGGATCCTGTGGAGCGGGTACCAGGCGTTCGCAAGGTACGTGACTCGCACCGGCGTGGACAGCTCGAAGGGCGCGGGGCAGCGCGCCGCGGACGACGTTCTCGACGCCGCCATCGTGGAGATCTGTCTGGGCGACGGGCACCAGTACCTGCGGCCTCCCGCCGCGGATCTTCCTTCGCTCGAGGAGTTCGACTCGACGCGGGCGCTGCGGCTCATGAACCTCGGTCCCGAGTGGTCGCTGTTCACGGAGTACGCCTCCGACGACGACGTCCCCGCGGAGACGGACGCGGTGACGATCCGCCACCTGAGCGGCGGGGAGTACGCGCAGTTCCTTTCGTCGTATCGATCGAATCTGAAGCGCGCCGAAGTGTTCACCGAGTTCTTCTTCTCGACGCTGTTCGAAGGGCTCCCCGCCGGGCCGGGAGAATTCGGGACGCTGTCGCCGGCCGACGGAGCGACGGACCGGCCCCTCCAGCCGAATCTCTCCTGGTCTTCCTCCGCGAACGCCACCAGCTATCTGGTCGAGGTCGCACGCGACCCTGACTTCGAGGCGATCGACTGGATCGAGAGCCCGGGAAACGTCGAGAAAGTCAAGGTGGACGAAAAGCTCCTGCCGTCCACGCTCTACTACTGGCGCGTCACCGCCCGCAACGACTACGGCCACCTCACCAGCAACATTTCCTCGTTCACGACCGCGTTCACTCCGACCGCACGCTGATCCATCCGTCCGTCATTCCCGCGAATTCGGGAGTCCACAGCTTTCCTGACTTTGCGCACGCTGGCCTTCCTATGAGTCTGGATTCCTGCTTTCGCGGGAATGACGGCGGACTGATGGAGACGTCCGACCCCGGCACGACCAGCCTCTTCGTGAAGTCGAAGGTGCGACAGAGCCACTCGATGGCAGCGGGGTCGTCGTCAATACGTGATCGATGTTCGACGGGATGGGCGAGTCGGACACGGGTGCCTCGATCGTCAGTAATCCTTGCGGTGGAAGCGCCAGGCGGCGAGGGCGAGGATGGCGAGGGTGAAGGCGACGGTGGTGCTCAAGGAAAAGGTCCAGTCGACGTCGGGGAGGAGGTTGCCGATGCTGCGCTCCATCGCCTCAGGGGAGAGGTGCGACCTCGACAGGAACACGGTGTTGAGATAAGAGAGATCGCCGACCTTGGGAAGGACTACGTATGCGGCCTCGAGAGCCTTCTTGAGGCGGGGGAGGTCGTCGCCGAACATCTGGGCCGCGGTGTGCTTGAGCGTGCCGATCGTCGAGCTCAGAAACCAGATGCCGAGGGCGGCAATCGTCGCGAGGTTGGAGTTGCGCGTCTGGAGTCCGACGAGGACGCTGACCGAGTGGATCACGGCAAAAAGCAGCGTCATCGTGACTGTGCACAGGAGGAACCAGGGGTTCCAGAAACCGCTGCGCACGGAGAGCACGAACCAGCACGCGGTGATGAACACGAACGTGAACGCCAGGACGAACACCACGGCGCCGAAGTACTTGAACAGAAGCAGCCGGTATCTTCCGATCGGGCGCGCGAGCACGAGGTCCAGAGTGCCCTTTTGCAGGAAGTTGGGGATGAACGGCGCGCACACCGACACGAACAGGAGCATGCCGATGAACCCGACGAAGGTGTTCGCGAGGCCCGACTGGATCGCGATCAGCAGCTCGGCGAGGCTGAGATAGTCGAGGTCGAACGTCTTCGCCCCGAACAGCATCCCGAGCTTCGCGCCGCGGATCTCGTGCGGATACTCCGAATGGACGAACACCCGGAACGTCGGCGGCTCAGCAGACACTCGACGCGCCTCGACCTTGGAGTAGCCGAACTGCTCGAACCGCTCCTTCAAGAAACGCTCGCGGTCCTCGTCGGTGAATCTTGAAGTGATCTCTCCAGACTCCTTCTCGTCGGGGGGGGCGGGCCACTTCCTGGTTCTCCGGAACTCCTGGAAGCTCTTCCAGGACAGGAGGATGGCGTTGAGGTCGAGGTCCTGCTGCAGCGTGAGGTCGACCGCCCAGGTGTTGTCGGTCGGAATCGACAGTGAATCGTCGCCGGTGGCCGCGCGCACCTCGCCGGTCTCGTACTCGAGGTTCATCTCGGACTGGAACGAGCCTCCGAAACCGATCTCGTGCCTGAAAGAGTTGATCTCGCGAGCCTGATCGGAGAGGACGTCCTTCACCGTCGGCGCCTCGAACGACAGGCTGCAAAGCGCAAGGACGATGACGGCGGCGACGACGATGAGGACCTGAAGGGAGCGCTTGTCGAGCAGCTCGCGCCAGCCGTCGATCACGAACGCGACGAAGGATCTCATGGCGAGCCTCCTTCGCCGGCGCGCAGCGACTCGAGGAAGACCTCTTCGAGCGAGTGGCGCTTGCTCTCGAGGTGACGAAGTGCGCAGCCGCGCGCACGGAGCAGCTCGACGACCCGGTCGATGTCGGAATCCTCGGCGAGGGACACCTCGAGCAGGCCATTGTCGAGGCGTGCATGCACCACGAACGCGCGCACCTCGTTGATGACCGCGGGCGGCAGCGGCGCCGCCGTGCGGATCGAGTAGATGCGCTCAGTACGGGTCAGGGACTCGATCGTGCCCTCGCGCAAGAGCGTTCCCTGCTCGAGAATTCCGACGCGGTCACAGACCTGCTCGACCTCGCTCAGGAGATGGGAGTTGATGAAGATCGTCCGGCCGGCGGCCTTCTCGCGCACGATGATCTCGCGGATCTGCGCTCGCCCGAGCGGGTCGACGCCGTCGGTCGGCTCGTCGAGGAACAGGACCTTGGGCTGGTGCACCAGTGCCTGGGCGAAGCCGAGGCGCTGCTTCATTCCTTTGGAGAACGAACGGACCTTGCGGCGCGCGGAGTCCTTGAGGCCGACAAGGTCGAGGAGCTCCGCAACTCTCTTGCGGCGCTCGGCGTGCGGGAGCCCTGCCATCCGGCCGTAGAAGTGCAGCGCGCCCTCGGCGGTCGGATACTCCGGAAGACGATGGTCCTCGGGGAGATAGCCGACCGGTGAGCGGGCCGACGCCTTTCGTGAATCGACTCCGAGGATGCGCGTCGATCCCAGCGTCGGCCGCACAATGTCGAGCAGCACCTTGACGAGCGTGGTCTTGCCCGCTCCGTTGCGTCCCAGGAGCCCGAAGATCTCGCCCGGCTCAACGGACAGTTTCACTCCGCGCAGCGCCGCGACCTTCTTCCCGCCCGATCCATACGTCTTGTGAACATCCTCGATCTCGATCGCAGACATGCCAGCGTTCTCCGGGTACTTCGTTGGTGTCGGCCACAAGGATAGTCGCCTCGAGCGGGGCAGGCGAGCACCGCGTCAGCGATTTGGAGTGCGATGCGAAGCACCGCTTTTCTCGAGCGAGGATGCGGTTCTCGACGGCATTGGTTCACTCGGCCCTGGCGGATTCTCTTGAGCATCCCGCTTGCTGCTTCGTGCGCGAACCAAAGCGGCGCTGGCGCGCCGCACTCCAAAAACCGTGCTGCGATCGTGTTCGAGGAACGCGTCAGCGTTTTGGAGTGCGGTGCGATGGGGCCGCGCGAAGCGCGGCCTTGGAGTGCGGCGCGACGGCGCCGCTTTGGTATCGCGGCCGACGAACACAACGCCAGCCGTCGTGCGTGTTCGTCGAAATCGTCAGGGCGCGCTTCCCAGCGGCGGCGCTTGCGAGAGACGGCCGATGGCACGCGCGAAGACGTCACCCGACGTCTTGGTCCTCACTGCCCCGCTCACTTCATCAAGACCCCTGATTTGCTCGCTTATGAGTGGAAGAGGTCATCCAGAGTGGCCGCTTTCAGGGCCTGTCCGATCCACTGGTCGGTTTCTTGACGTGTCGCCGAGTAGATGCGTTGCTCGACGCTCTCGGGAACGTCGCCGAAGCGCAGGCGCAACATCCTGAGAAGCGCCTGCTGCAGCCCGAGCAACACGCCTTTCTCCAGACCCTCCCTGCGACCTTCCTGCACGCCTTCCTTCCGCCCTTCCTGTCGGCCTTGTTCCTTGAGCTGTTCGCCCGCGGTGGTCATGACTTGTGCTCCTGCCTCCTTGCCGATGGTCCGCGCGAGGACCTGACCCAGCGTCTCTGCCTTCACGGTCTCGCTCACCTCGAGAATATAGCTCGCGATCGCGTTGAGCGCCTCGCGTCCAGTGGGCGCCTGGTTCACCTCGTGCAGCAGCGCTGCACATGAGAGCAGGACGCCTTCGAAGTCTTCGCGATGACGGGCATTCTTGAGAGCGAGCAGGGTGATTGAGACCAGAGCTCCGACCGATCGCAAGCGCAACGCTTCGTCTTCTTTCTCACTCAGGTCCTCGAGGAGGAATCGAAACCGAGGAAGGAGTTCGAGCAGATGGTCGCGAAGGGCCGCCTCGATGTCGAGCAGCTCCGTGAAGTCGCGGGCTTCCTTCCACGGGGTCTCCCCGTTGTAGAGGACCACCGGGATGATCGCGGGAAGCCTCTTTGCCTTCGGATGTTCACGCGCCCACCTCTCCCAGATTCGAACCTCGTACTTGAGGAGCCGGAACACGAGCATGGGATCGGGCGTGCTCTGGTGCTCGAACAGGATGTAGAAGTAGGCATCCGAGCCGGCGACGGGCGCCGAGAACAGGAGGTCGCAATGTTCCTGACCCAGCTCCTCGTCGACGAATCTGCCGGAGACCAGAGCCAGGCGAGACCAGTCCGTCGGCGCCACGACCTCCGCCGGCAGGCAGGTCCGGAGAAGCTGAGCCGCGTGCTCTGGATTCCCGAACACGAACCGCACCAGAGCGTCATGAGGTTGATCACTCACACCCTGAACGGCGCAGGTCGGGGACCATTGGTTACGGTCAAAAAGACCGACCATCAGCCGGAGCCAGGGGGAGCAGTCTCGACAGCCTCTTCGCTTCCTCGCAGTTGGCATCCCGTTACAGTAGGAGCGTGCCATCGCCCGCGCAGGAGCGCGCCATGACAGCGACCCGGCGCCCAGGATCCATTCTCCAATGCATTTGCGACTGCTCAGGCTTGTCTTCCTCATGGGAACGCTCGCGAAAGGACCAAGTGGGCCTTGAGCGGTCTTCGACTCGCCCTCTGCCTTACGCCGCACGGTCGCCTCGTGACGGTCGGCTCGGACGATGCGCCCGAGATGGAGAGAACCCGAGCGGAGCGCATCAAGAGCGCATTTGCGCGGGGCACGGGCCATGGACTCCTCCTCTTGGGTGCGGCCCAGGTCGGTGGTGTCCTTCCGCCCGTGTTCGCCTACTGGCGCGAGTTCGGCGGCCGGTATGTGACCGCGCTGTGCTCGATACCCTCCGCTGGTGAACCGTCCGCGGCGATCGCGCCGCCCCCTGCTCCGGCCGAAGACGATCTCGAGTCGCTTGCGTCCGCCGCTCCCTTCATGCTGGGCGCTGAGTATCTGACGGCCGCCGTGCTGGGTTCGCTCTGGTGCGAGATCAGTGAGGCATTCGCTCTCGAGCTGCGTGAGTCGGGTGCTGCGGTCCAGGATTTCTTGAAGAGCCTTCATCCTGCATGGAACCTCGTGGGGAGGGTGCACTTCCACCTGGCCGAGAACCGCCGGGACGAGCAGGCTCCGTTCGCCTTTCTTGCCACCTATACCAGCCGGCTCTCGGCGCAGGGCAATGCGCAGCACCAGCCGCTTGGCCAGGCCCTGCGTGAGTACGCCGGTGCGGCAAACAAGGATCGCCTGCTATCGCTGCTCGTGCCCGTACAGCGCGCGGCCCAGCGCTGTGCCTGGCTCCGGCAAATCGTCGACGCCGGCGAAATCTTCCACCCGTTGCGCTGGTCGCCCGCGGACGCATTGCGCTTTCTCGGCGACATCGACGAGCTGGAGCAAGCCGGTGTCGTGGTGCGAATGCCCGCCCAATGGAAGGCGGGCCGGCCCTCGCGCCCGCAGGTCACCGGCACGGTGGGGACCAAGACGCCCGCTGTCCTCGACCAGGACGCGCTGCTCGACTTTCGCATGGAAGTCACGCTCGACGGGGAGCCGCTGACTCCAAGCGAAGTGCAAGCGCTCCTCGCCGGGTCGAGCGGGCTCGCGCTCATCCGCGGCCGTTGGGTGGAGGTCGACCGCGAACGCCTGGATCAGTCGATGCAGCGATTCCAGCAGGCAGAGCGCCTCGCGGCCCGATCCGGGATCAGCTTCGTGGAGGCCATGCGCATGCTCTCCGGCGCGAACATCGCCGGAGCAGGAGAGGGTGCGGCCGATCGCGCCGATCCGGAATGGTCGCGGATCACCGCCGGGCCGTGGCTGGCCGAGCTGCTCGAGGGCCTGCGCTCGCCGGAAGGCCTCGCGGCGGTCGACGCCGGGCGCGAGCTGCACGCGACCCTGAGGCCCTATCAACAGGTGGGAGTTCGATGGCTCTACCTCCTCTCGCACCTCGGCCTCGGTGCATGCTTGGCGGACGACATGGGGCTTGGCAAGACCATCCAAGTGATCTCGCTCATGCTCGTGCAGCGGAAAAGAAACCCAAGCCGACTCCCGAATCTGCTCGTCGCCCCTGCCTCGCTGCTCGCCAACTGGGCTGCCGAGATCGAACGATTCGCGCCGAGCCTCGAGGCGCTGGTGGCCCATCCTTCGGCGATGCCCGCCGAAGACCTCAAAGCGCTGTCTCCGGACGACCTGGCAAGCGTGGACCTGGTCATCACCAGCTACGGTTCTCTGCTGCGGATCCCCTGGGTCCAGCCGACGTCGTGGCAGCTCGTTGTCCTCGACGAGGCGCAGGCCATCAAGAACCCGAACGCCAAGCAGACGCGGGCCGTCAAGAAGCTCTCGGCCCGGGCGCGGATTGCACTGAGCGGCACGCCGATCGAAAACCGCCTCAGCGATCTCTGGTCGATCTTCGACTTCATCAACCCAGGGTTGCTCGGTTCGGGCAAGGAGTTCACGAACTATTTGAAGCGCCTCACCTCGAATCCCGGCAGCCCCTACGGCCCGCTGCGCGACCTGGTCCGTCCGTACGTTCTGCGGCGGCTGAAGACCGACAAGTCCGTGATCTCCGACCTGCCCGACAAGACCGAGGTCAAGGCCTACTGTCGCCTGAGCCGCAAGCAGGCGGCGTTGTACCAGCAGGCGGTACAGGAGCTCGCCGAGCAGCTCGAGGCCGTCGAGGGCATGCAGCGAAGGGGCGCGGTGCTCGCCTTCCTCATGCGCTTCAAGCAGATCTGCAACCACCCGTCGCAGTGGCTCGGCGACGGTGCCTGGAGCGAGGACGACAGTGGCAAGTGGTCCCGGCTGAAGGAGCTCGCCGAAGTCGTCTGCGCCCGGCAGGACAAGATGCTGCTGTTCACGCAGTTCCGCGAAGTGACCGCCCCGCTCGCCGCGTTCCTGGCTTTGGTGTTCGGCCGGCCCGGGCTCGTGCTGCACGGCGAGACCTTGGTGAAGCAGCGCAAAGAGCTGGTGCGACGATTCCAGGAGGACGAGGAGGTACCGTTCTTCGTGCTGTCGCTGAAGGCGGGCGGCGCGGGGCTCAACCTCACCGCTGCTTCGCACGTGGTGCACTTCGATCGCTGGTGGAACCCGGCGGTCGAGGACCAGGCCACGGACCGGGCCTTCCGCATCGGGCAGAAACGGAACGTGCTGGTCCACAAGTTCGTGTGCAAAGGAACCGTGGAAGAGAAGATCGACGAGCTGATCGAATCGAAGCAGAAGCTCTCGAAGGAGCTGCTCGAAGGCGGCGCCGAGCTGAACCTGACCGAGCTCTCGGACGACGAGCTGCTCCGACTGGTCGCGCTCGACCTTCGCGTCGCGAGGTGATCCTGGCGCACCGGAGTGACGCCGGAGCCGAGGCGTTCCTCCGAATCCACCTTCTCCGCAGCCTATCCACCGAAGCAGGGCGCGTCGTGGCCCCGAACCGAAGGGCGATCCTCGCGCCGCCTGACGCCGCGGCATGATCTTGTGGCCGGGGCATGATCGGCGTGGCCGGCTTGATCTGAGTCCTGTTTGACGCGTTCGCGCAGAAGCACCGGCAACCTCACTTGAACGGGGGAAGGACACATGTGGCGCAGGTGGAGACGGTACGTACCGGTTGCGCAACGAGGGCGCGCGGCTGAGCGGGAGAAGAAACGGCTCCTCAAGCTGGGTCACGCGGTCGCGTCGGTCGTCATCGAGGGCCGCGAGATCGCGCGCACCTTCTGGGGCAAGTCCTGGTGCGAGAACCTCGAACGCTACAGCGATTTCGCCAACCGCCTGCCGCGAGGACGGACCTATGTGCGCAACGGCTCGGTGATCGACCTCAAGATCGCGCCGGGCAAGGTGGATGCCATCGTTAGCGGCTCGGCGATCTACCGAGTGGCAGTCAAGGTGGCGGCCGTTCCCAGAAAGCGGTGGAGCTCGATCTGCAGCGAATGCGCGGGCGCCATCGACTCGTTGGTGGAGCTTCTGCAGGGGCGCTTCTCCGACGGAGTCATGGAACGGATCTGCCGGCAGCAGACCGGGCTGTTCCCCGTTCCGGCAGAGATCAAGTTCTCGTGTAGCTGCCCCGACTGGGCCTCGATGTGCAAGCACGTGGCGGCAGTCCTCTACGGCGTCGGCGCCAGGCTCGATGAGCAACCCGAGCTGCTGTTCAAGTTGCGCGAGGTCGACCAAGAGGACCTGATCGCCAAGGCCGACGGCGGAATTCCGTTGGCGAAGACTCTCCCCTCGACCGGGAAGGTACTTGCATCCGAGGGTCTCTCGGAGCTGTTCGGCCTGGAAATGAGCGATCCGGAGGCGGAAGTGGGCGGTGCCGGCGGGGCGGCGCGGCAGAAGCCACTCCGACGCGGACGCGCGAACAAGGCAGTGGCTCCGGCCGCGGCCGCCACGACGAAGGCCACCACGAGAGGGAAGCGGCGAGCGCCGTCGACCCGAACCACGAAGACGGTCCACCGCCCGTCCAAGCTCCGCGCCAGACCCAAGCCAGGAAGTGCCAAGAGATAGAGAGCGGCGGGTGGCGCCTCTCGAACATCTCCGTGTGGGGGCATGATCCGGGAGACTCAACCGCAGTCCATCGAAGAGCGAGCGATGAAGTATCAGGACTACTACGAGACTCTCAGCGTGGCCCGCGATGCCTCCGCGGAGGACATCAAGAAGGCATTCCGCAAGCTGGCGATGAAGTGGCATCCGGATCGACATCTGGATGCGGCGAGCAAGGTTTCGGCAGAGGAACAGTTCAAGCGCATCTCGGAGGCGTACGAAGTGCTCTCGGACGCGGAGAAGCGCGAGAAGTACGACCGCTTCGGGCACGGCTTCCAGCAGGGTCAGGAGTTCCAGCCGCCGCCAGGTGCCCGGACGATGTCGCCGGAGGAGTTCGAGGAGCTGTTCCAGGGTCGGGGCTTCTCGGACTTCTTCGCTTCGTTGTTCGGGGAAGAGCTGCGCCGGGAGGCGCGCGGGCGCACTCGACATCAGCGCTTCCGCCTTCGTGGAGCCGACGTGCGCGCGGAGCTGCCGTTGACCATCGGTGACGTGATCCGCGGCGGCACGCGCAGTTTCACGTTGTCCGCCAGGGTGGCCTGTATCGATTGCGGTGGAGTGGGGCGGCTCGGCGCGCACGTGTGTCCGCGCTGCGGCGGCCTGGGACACGTCAATCGCGACCGGACAGTCGAGCTGAAGATCCCCGAAAATGCGCGGGACGGCACTAGCCTGCGTCTTCAGGGACTCGGCGAGCCCGGCGACTCTGGAGCCGAACCGGGGGATCTCTACCTGACGGTGCGCCTCGAATCGGACGCGACCTACAAGCGTTCCGGTGCAGACGTCGAAGCCCTGGTGCCGATCTCGCTGCACGAATGGTTGGACGGCGCGGCCGTGGAGGTCGAGATTCTCGACGGCGTGGTGAAGGTCAAAGTTCCAGCGCGCTCGCCGTTCGGCGCGCGCCTGCGCCTGCGCGGACGCGGGTTGACTCGCGAAGACGGCAGCCGCGGCGATTTCCTGGTGGTGCCGGTGCTGGCGCTGCCCGAGCAAGCCGACCCGAGCCTCTTGGTGCAGCTTCGCAATGCGGCCGAATCCGGCACCACGACGGTCCATGGTGGCGCCCGACGGAGGGCAGGAAGATGAGCGAGTACTTCATCCTCGGTGGCGTGCGCTGCCTGCGTCTGGAGGTCGTCGCACAGTGGTACCAGGTCGAGGTGTCCTTCCTCCTCGAGGCTGTCGAGCTCGATCTGCTCCCCTGCGAATCCAGCGGGATTGACGATGTGCTGCTGCCCGAGCACTCACTCGACCGACTCGCGCAACTACTGCGCTGGCACTGGCAGACCGGACTCGACCTGACGGCGCTCGCGCTGGTGATGCCGGCGAGTTCCTGAAGGTGGTTTTGGTGATTCCACCTTCTCCGTGCGCAGCCTCGGGGAGCTCCCGCTGAACGCAGCGCGATCAGTCTTCGCCGACGACGCGGACCACTGCGTTGGACAGGAAACTCCGCTGGGAGCCGCCGGATTCGAACACGACCGCCTGAGCCTGGATCACGAGACCCTCGGCCGCAGGAGAGTCCGTCACCTCGAATGACGCGGAGAAGTCGCCCACGGTGTTCGTGACGACTGGAATCACCAGGAAGTAAGAACCGGGAAGCACCGACCACCACCAGGCGGGCTCGTAGAAGTTGTCGATGCGCACGAAACCGCCAACGTTCGAGAACAACAGGATCGCGTAGCTCTGCGAGACCGCGTCGAGGCTTACTGTCTGAGTCGAACCCGGAAGCTGCTCGCCCGTCATGTCGAGCACAGGAATCGAGTCGTCCTTCCGGGCATCTCCAAAGTATGGCTCGCCGTCCTGTCCCGGGGGGATGCCGTCACCACCCAAGCCGCCGGCGAGCTGGATGCGCGAGTAGACCAGGCTGCTTCCCGTGAACCCATTGCCGCCGTCTCCGCCTCTGCCCTTGTCAAACGGACAGGCGAAGTCGGAGTACGCTGTTCCTCCTTTTCCTCCAAGGAGCAGATCATCTCCTGTGGAGGCAGCGATGACCGTGGACGACAACGCAACGATGCCATCGCCGCCTGCCCCGGCGTCCCTTCTGAAGCAGTAGAATCCCGTGCCCGTTGTGTATCCGTCGCCGCCGGGGCCACCGATCACCGTGGTATCCGCGAGCCAGACGAGAGAGTTCGCGCAATGGAGTCCATGTCCACCGGATCCCCCGGTATCACCATAGAAGTCATAGCCCGTGAATCCTCGAACAAGGCTGTCAGCAATGCGCACCCTGGACGCCCCGATCGAGACGGCGGCTGGCGGTTGCCAGGGGTAGATCGTGGGATAGCTTTTCGTCGTGATCAAATGCGTGACGGCGACGTTCGAGGAGTTCTGGATCCCGAGGCCGTACTGAGAGCCGGGAATCGGATAGATGCGTTCGAGGACGACTTCTCCGTCGCAGTTGGAAATCGCGATCCAGTGGCTGGAGATCCCCGAAATCCCCGCCTGATGACCCGAGGAGATCCCCGTGACCAAGATGTCGTCCGTGACCGCGAAGACATCACTGGAGGAACGGATGATCACGCCTTTGTCCAGGGTGAACCCGGAGTAGGTACCGGGGCGGACGATGATGACGTCGCCGTGGGAAGCAGCCGCGATCGCGGGCGGAATGTCGGTGAAATCCGCGCCGGCTCCCCCGACGTACCAGGTCTTGCCGTGCGAGACGTGAAGGCCGACCAACGAGAGCCCAAACACCACGGCCACGAAGGGACGCTTCGACATGACCTGCCTCCTTGCTTCTCGAGACGATCGAAGGGTTTTCGGACGCCGCGCAGACTAGCTTTGACCACAGAGGCGTCAAGGCCTCCATTGGGTTGGCGCACCCGCGCGATGGCTCCTCCCTGTCCTGGGTCGAGCGCATGTGCGAGGACTTCACTCGGGCCTCCCGCTTCTCACTGGCACGGTTGCCGAGTGATACTCTTCACGCCTGCGATCGACAGTTGGAAACTTGGGCAGCCCGGCTCTTCCCGTGCGAACGAAAGCGGTGCTGGCGCACCGCACTCCAAAACTTCCGAGTGCTGCATTCCAAAGATGCCGAGGAACTCTTTCTTGACCCGCACTTCGATGCCTGATGGTTCGGCCGCTCCGCGGAGCGTTCGAGGAACTCGTCGGCGTTTTGGAGTGCGGTTCGCATCCTACAAGGCTTGCTACTTTGCTCACTTATGAGTGGAAGAGGTCATCCAGGGTGGCTGCTTTCAGGGCCTGTCCGATCCACTGGTCGGTTTCTTGACGTGTCGCCGAGTGGATGCGTTGCTCGAAACTCTCGGGGACGTCGCCAAAACGCAGCCGCAACATCCTGAGAAGCGCCTGCTGCAGCCCGAGCAACACTCCTTCCTCGCGACCCTCCCGGCGGCCTTCTTGCACTCCTTCCTGCAGGCCTTCCTTCCGCCCCTCCTGCCGACCCTTTTCGATGAGCTGTTCGCCGAAGGTGGTCATCGCGGATTCTCCTGCAGACTTGCCGATGGCGCGGGTGAAGACTTCACTCAGCGCCTGGGGGCCGATGAACTCGCTCACTCGAGCAATATAGCCCACGATCAGGTTCAATGCCTCTCGTCCGGTGGGTGCCAGCCAGACCTCACGGAACAACGGTGCGCTCGATTGGAGCACCCGGAAGATGTCCGCGTCGTAGCGGGCGTGCTTGAGGGAGAGCAGAGTGAGTTGGACAAACGCCCCCAGCGAGCGCTGCCGCAGGCTCGCGTCTCCCACCTGAGTCAGGTCATCGAGAAGGAACTGAAACCGGGGGAAAAGCCCGACCAGCGAGTCCTTGAGCGCAACCTCGAGATCGATCAGCTCGGTGAAGTCGCGCGCATCTTTCCACTGGGTCTTGCCGTTGTAGAGCACCACCGGGACGATCGCCGGAATCTTCGCCTTCTCCGGATGCTCCCGCAGCCAACGCTCCCAGATCCGCACCTCGTATTGCAGCATCCGGAACACAAGCATGGGATCGGGCGTGCTCTGGTGCTCGAACAGGACGTAGAAGAAGGCGTCCGAGCCGGCGAGAGGAGCGGTGAAAAGGAGGTCGCAATGTCTCTGACCCAACTCCTCGTCGACGAAGCTGCCGGAAACCAGGGCCAGGCGAGACCAGTCCGTCCGTCCCTCGACCTCCGCCGGCAAGCAGGTCCGAAGAAACTGCGCCGCGTGCTCTGGATTCCCGAACACGAACCGAACGAGAGCGTCATGAGGTTGATCACTCACACCCCCATACGGCGCAGGTCGGGGACCCTTGGTTACAGCCAAAAAGACCGACGATCAGCCGGAGATGGCGAAAGCTGGCCGGTTGGCGGCGGCGACTCCAACTGGCACGGTTGTCGAGTGCGACGGTTCACGCCCGCGATCGGCAGTGGGAACTTGGGCAGCCTGGCTCTTCCCGTACGAACGAAAGCGGTGTTGGCGCACCGCTTTATTTCGGCGAATGTGCGGCTCGCATCCTGCGAGGCTTGCATCAAATCGAAGCAAGCCATCATCCGAAGACATTCAACGCTGCTGCGGGCTATGCGATCTTCTTGCGGAAGCGGGCCATGCTTAGGAGGAGGAGGGCGCAAGCGCAGACAAGAAGTACCAGGAAGTGCTCGATCGATCGGCGAAGTCACGCCTGGCAGGCACTCAGGAGTGGAAGAGGTCATCCAGAGTGGCTGCTGTCAGGGCCTGTCCGATCCACTGGTCGGTTTCTTGACGTGTCGCCGAATGGATGTGCTGCTCGACGCTTTCCGGGACGTCACCAAAGCGCATCCGCAACATCCGGAGGAGCGCCTGGTGCAGCCCGAGCAACACCCCCTCGTCTCGACCCTCCTGGCGACCTTCTCGAACCCCTTCCTCCCGACCCACCCGGCGGCCTTCCTGTACCCCTTCCCGAAGGCCTTCCCGCAGACCTTCCTTGCGTCCTTCCTGTCGTCCTTGCTCCTTGAGCTGCTCGCCAGCGGTGGTCATGACTTGTGCTCCTGCCTCTTTGCCGATGGTCCGCGCGAGGACCTGACCCAGCGTCTCTGCCTTCACGGTCTCGCTGACCTCGAGAATATAGCTCGCGATCGCGTTGAGCGCCTCGCGTCCGGTGGGTGCCTGGTTCACCTCGTGCAGCAACGCTGCACATGAGAGCAGGACGCCTTCGAAGTCTTCGCGATGACGGGCATTCTTGAGAGCGAGCAGGGTGATCGAGACCAGAGCTCCCACCGATCGCAAGCGCAATGCTTCGTCTTCTTCCTCACTGAGGTCCTCGAGGAGGAATCGAAACCGAGGAAGGAGCTCGATCAGAGGGTCGCGGAGCGCCGCCGCGATGTCGAGCAGCTCGGTGAAGTCGCGGGCTTCCTTCCACGGGGTCTCTCCGTTGTAGAGGACCACCGGGATGATCGCGGGAAGCCTCTTTGCCTTCGGATGGTCCCGCAGCCACCTCTCCCAGATTCGAACTTCGTACTTGAGGAGCCGGAACACGAGCATGGGATCGGGCGTGCTCTGGTGCTCGAACAGGACGTAGAAGTATGCATTCGAGCCGGCGACGGGCGCCGAGAACAGGAGGTCGCAATGTTCCTGACCCAGCTCCTCGTCGACGAAGCTGCCGGAAACCAGGGCCAGGCGAGACCAGTCCGTCCGCCCCACGACCTCCGCCGGCAAGCAGGTCCGAAGAAACTGAGCCGCGTGCTCTGGATTCCCGAACACGAACCGAACGAGAGCGTCATGAGGTTGATCACTCACACCCCCATACGGCGCAGGTCGGGGACCCTTGGTTACAGCCAAAAAGACCAACCATCAGCCGGAGCTGGCGAAAGCTGGCCGGTTGGCGGCGGCGGCTCCTCGCTGGCACGGTTGTCGAGTGCGACGGTTCACGCCCACGATCGGCAGTGGGAACTTGGGCAGCCTGGCTCTTCCCGTGCGAACGAAAGCGGTGCTGGCGCACCGCACTCCAAAACTTCCGATAGGGCTGCGAACGAAAGCGGTGCTGACGCACCGCACTCCAAAACTTCCGAGTGTCGCACTCCAAAGATGCCGAGGCACGCGCTCTTGCTCCGAACAACGATGCTGGATGGGTCGGCCGCTCCGCGGAGCGTTCGAAGAACTCGTCGGCGTTTTGGAGTGCGGTGCGAAGAACCGCTTTACTTGGGCGAATGTGCGGCTCGCATCCTGCGAGGCTTGCATCAAATCGAAGCAAGCCATCATCCGAAGACATTCAACGCTGCTGCGGGCTATGCGATCTTCTTGCGGAAGCGGGCCATGCTGAGGAGGAGAAGGGCGAAAGCGCAGATGAGAAGCCCGAGGAAGTGCTCGAACAGGTCGGCGAAGTCGGCGCCGCGCAGGATGATGCCGCGCAGGATCTCGAGGAAGTAGGTGATCGGGATCGCGAACGTCAGCCAGTAGATGACTTGGGGCATCTCCGAGCGGGGAAAGATGAATCCGGAGAGCAGGATCGACGGCATCATCACGATGAAGGCGAACTGCATCGCCTGCACCTGGCTCTTCGCGAGCGTCGAGATCCACAGGCCCAGGCTGAGCGAGCACACGATGAAGAGGGCGGACAGAGACAGGAGCAGGCTAAGGCTCCCCTGGATCGCGATGCCGAACACGTGGTTCATCGCGAGCAGCACGATCAAGGTCTCGACGAAGCCGGCGATCGCGTAGGGAATCAGCTTGCCGAGCAGCAGGCCGAGGCGGCCGACGGGCGTGACGAAGATCTGCTCGAGCGTGCCCTGCTCGCGCTCGCGCACGACGGCAAAGGCGGTGAGGAACAGCGTCACGAGCTGCAGGATGATCCCGACGAGGCCCGGGACGAAGAAGTGCGAGCTCTCGAGCGAGGGGTTGAACAGGATCCGCGGGCGCATCTCGATGGGGAGGCTCGGGCGGCCGGCGGTGTCCCGTGCCGCCGCGATCTGCAACGACTCGGCGAGACTCCTTCCCGTCTGCATGGATCGCTGGAATCCCAGGAGCTGAGTCACGTTGAGGGCGCTGGTCGCGACCTGGGAGTCGCTGCCGTCGATCAACACCTGCACCTGCGCCTGCTCGCCGCGCAGGAGCCTTTCCGAGTAGGTCGCGGGGACGCGAACTCCGACCTTGGCGCGGCCCGAGGTCAGGGCGCACCGGAACGACTCGTCGTCGGTGACCTCGAGCGCGACGCGGAACGACTGGGTGTTCTCGAGTGCCTCCACCAGCTCGCGGCTCGCCGCACGCCGGTCCTGGTCGAACACGACCGCCGGGATGTTCTCGATGCGATGGTCGATGGCGACGCCGAAGATCAAGGTCTGGAGCAGCGGGATCACGATCATGAAGAACAACGTCGAGCGCTCGCGCCTGAGGTGCGCGAGCTCCTTCCACAGGATCGCGGGAAAGCCCGTCATCGAGACCAGGCCCGAACCTTTCGGCGCACGCCCGGCTCGGGTCGATGAGGGAAGCTCCTGGTCACGAAGAGCGCGCTCCTCGTGCTGGGCAGGCATTGCTCCAGCGCCTGATATCAGAGTCTGCGCCGGCTGCGAACCTGACCGAGCTCCGGGCTCGGAAGGCCCGGCTCGATGGATCGAAGCAGGGTGAGTTGACTCCTCATCTGCGGGCGAAAGCGCGCTCGCGGCGGGCGCTCGTGCGCCTCGGCGAGTCAGCGCGACGAACACGTCCTCGAGGGAAGGAGTGATCGGCCGGAGAGAGACCCCCGTTCCCTCGATCGCAAGTGCAGAGAGCCAGCGCTCCCGGGTCACGTCGTCGCGCGCGACCACGTGGATCGTCTGGCCGAAGAGCGTGGCATCCTCGATGCCGGGAGCATCGCGCAACGCGTGCAGGGCCCGGGTCGGGTCGTCGACCTCGAGCTCGAAACGCGAGAGCCCGGGCGGAGTGACTTCCGGCAGCGCCTTGAGCTCCTGCGGCCTGCCGCACAGGAGGAGGCGCGACTGGTACATGTACCCGACCTCGGAGCAACGCTCGGCCTCGTCCATCGAATGAGTGGTGACGAACAGGGTGATGCCGCGCCCCGAAAGCTCGAACAAGAGATCCCAGAGCTCGCGCCGCGCGACCGGGTCGATGCCCGCGGTCGGCTCGTCGAGGAACACGACCTCGGGCTCGTGGATCAGCGCGCAGGCGAGCGCGAGGCGCTGCTTCCATCCGCCGGAGAGAGTTCCCGAGAATTGATCTTTGCAGCTCTGAAGGCCGGTCATCGCCTGCACGGCGCTGACGCGTTCGGCGAGGCGCCGCCGCCCGAGCCCGTAGATCCGGCCGTAGAACTCGAGGTTCTCCTGCGCCGTCAGGTCGGAGTACAGGCTGAACTTCTGCGACATGTAGCCGATGCGGGTCTTGATCGCCTCCGACTGCGTGCGCACGTCGAGGCCCAGGACCGCGGCGTCTCCCGCCGTCGGCTGCAGGACGCCGCACAGCATGCGGATGATCGTCGACTTGCCGCTGCCGTTGGGACCGAGCAGTCCGAAGATGGCGCCGCGGCGCACCTCGAAAGAGACGTCGTCGACCGCCACCAGAGTTCCAAACCGCCGGCCGAGCCCGCGCGCGCGAATGGCGATGTCCAGAGATTCGTCCGCGGGAGTCATTTCCGGACCGTGGTGGAGGAGGGTCCCAGGTGCACGTCGGCGGCCATCCCGGGCCGGAACACCTCGAGACCCTCGAGGAGCTCGACCTTGATCCGGAACACCTGCTTGCTGCGTTCCTCGGGCGTCTGCACGTTGCTCGGCGTGAACTCGGCGTTGCGCGCCATGAAGCTGAGCTTCCCGCGAAACTTGCGCCCCGGATGGCTGTCGACCGTGACCTGTCTCCCGCTAGGAAAGTTGTCGATCGAGCGCGTCGGTGATGTCTTCCGTCCGGTACACCCACGCCCTGCTTGTGACCATTGCATGGCCTCAGAGGAACTCGACGTGCCCGACCATTACTTCGGGTCCCAGCACCTGGGCGATGAGCAGGAGTCCTCGGATCAACTCACCGATGGATCGATTCTGAGGTGCGTAGACGATCCCCGCATGAGACCTGCCTTCCGCATGCAAACGAAGGAAGTCGGCGTCATGCGTGACGATGACACGGCCTTCCCCCCGGGCCTTGTCGAGGAGGCCAACATCATCCAATCCGAGCAAGCCCGCTTCCGGAACGGTGACCGCGTCGATTCCTCGTTGTCGAAGACCCGACACGACGGCCTTCGGAACGTGCTCGTCGGTGAGAAACCTAGCTGCGGCCGCCATTCAGCTTTCCCGGCAGCTTCGACGGAGAAGCAGCGCGGAGTTGCCGGACCAGCGCTTCTCCCCGTCCGATCGACTCGTCGATCTCCTCGCGATGGTCGAAGTAGTACGCCAGCGCGGCATGGATGTCCGCCAGCGTCAACCCATACTCCGCCGCGATCTCGTCCAGGGAACGCCCGAGCTTTTCATGGAGAACGACGATGTCCTGAACGGTGATCCGGTGGCCCGCGATGCGCGGCTTCCCACCGGCCACTCCAGCAGTGATCTCAATGTGCTGATCGATGGTGCGCCGCGTCATGCTCGAACCTCCGTGCGGGGATTCTATCGGAACTCGGGAATGTGTTGATCGCCGCGTCGCTTGCCGCGCTTCCTCCACCACCCTACCGGCCGAGCTCGCGCGCGCGAATGGCGATGTCCAGAGCTGCGTCCGCGGGAGTCATCGGCGGACCGTGGTGGAGGAGGATCCCAGGTGCACGTCGGCAGCCATCCCGGGCCGGAGCACCTCGAGCCCCTCGAGGAGATCGACCTTGATCCGGAACACCTGCTTGCTGCGTTCCTCGGGCGTCTGCACGTTGCTCGGCAAGAACTCGGCGTTGCGCGCGATGAAGCTGAGCTTCCCGCGAAACTTGCGCCCCGGATGGCTGTCGACCGTGACCTCGACTTCCTGTCCCGACTGGACCGCGAGGCGGTTCTCGGGCACGTAGGCGCGAACCCAGAGGTGCTCGAGGTCGACCAGGGACAGCACCGGGGCGCGCGCCGCGACGAGGTCGCCCGGCTGCAGCTCGACCGCGTCGACGCTCGCCTTGAGGGGCGCGCGAATCACCAGCTCCGCGATGCGCCGGTCGAGAGTTTCGAGCGAGGAACGCGCGGCCTCCACCGACGCCTTCGCGGCGTCGATCACCTCGGCCCGACTTCCCGATTGTGCGAGCTTGAATGCCTGCTCGGCCTGCTCGAGCTCGGACCGCGCGGCGAGGACCTCCTCCTTGCGCGTGCCCTCCTCGAGAAGCGCGAGCTCGTTGGACCGCGCCGTCACCTGCGCGTTCACAAGCTTGACTCGCGTCGCCGCCGCGTCGAGCCGCTCGCGGGTCGCGATCTCCTGTTTCTCGAGCTTTTCCAGGCGCTCGAATTCCAGGCGTGCGAGGTCGAGCTCGGCCTTCGCGGATTCGAGTTCGGCCTTCGCGGCGGCGATCTCCTGCGGTCGCGGCCCATGGACCAGAAGGTCGAGCTTTGCCTCGATCTGGTCGCGCCGCGCGGCCGCCTGAGCGATCTCCTCCGGCCGCAGTCCAGCGGCGATCTCCGCAAGCTTCGCCTCCAGCGCGGCAAGCCCGGCCGCGGCCTGTGCGCGCTGCTCCAGCAGATCGAACGGCTCGAGCTCGACCAGGACCTGCCCCGGCTCGACCCGATCGCCCTCCTTCACCCCGACCGCCTTCACCCGCCCGCCGACCAGCGACCCGACCCGGATCTCATCGGCCTCGATGAAGCCCGAGACCCAGAGCGGCTCCGGCCCCGGCTTGCTTAGCTGCAGCGCACCGATCAGCACACCCACCAGCACCACGAGCCCCACGACGATCTTCCACATGCGCCCGATTCTAGGAGTCTGGGACACGGGAGAGTTCGTAGCGAGGCGGCTTCGCCAAAAGGCAGATGCGAGGCGCCTGAGTGTTGGCCCCCGGAGGCGACTTGAAGAGAAAGGCAGCCGCCCTGCCCGGATGCCGGGTCTAGAACACCGTTCCGCGAAGCGAGAGTCTCAGGCGCTTGTGCCGACAGGATCAGGGCACTTGCTGCCAACCTCGATACGCAAGGTTGGCGATCTGCTCGAGCTTCAGGTCAGGGAGCGGAGCGAGGAGCTGCATGGGTGGTTGCATCAGCGGCGGCTGCTCGCCATGGACGCGAGGCAGGTGAATCTGTCCGGTCGGAGTCTCGGCCTCCACGCGCAGGACTTCGATCGTCGCGTTGAAGACCGTCCCAAGAAGCTCGACACTTGCAACGGCCTCCGCGGTGTATTCCCACGGTCGGGGCGAGTGGCTCGGTGCTGGGGTCAGGTCCAAGGCACACCTCTTTCGAATTGGGTGCAGACTGATACGAATGTTCCTTCGGGTCGGTGGTCCGGGATCTTAAGGGGAACCCTGCAGGCGGGGAATCCGCCGCCATTCCGCCACCCGCGCGGTGACGGAGACCTGGAGGTTCAAGCCCAGGCGCACCGCGGAGATGACCCCTTCCGTTCGAAACTCGCTCGCAGACCGTGCGCTCTCGATGACCGCATTGATGTGCGAGAACGGGACCTCCACCGTGCGGGCCTGCGACTGCAGCGCCTTGTTCGCTGCGTGCTGCCACACCTGCTGAACGATCTCGGGAGCTGTGTTCGCGGGCAACTCCACGAGTGGGGCCGGCAGGATGCTCTGCGCCGCCAACGGATCCCTCAAGAACTGCTCGAGCGGGAAGAAGGGCTTGCGCAGCTCCATGTACGACTCGAGGCCCAGGAAAGCCTCCCACATTCGTCCTTCAAGTTCTACGTTGTCCTGGGCTACCCGTAGTCTCAACTCGCGCGCTCTTGAGCGCGAGATGGCATCGGCGTGACTGAAGAAACTCTTGTTCAGATTCTCGGCGATCTCGCGTGCTTGCCGCTTGTCCTCGGGGCTGGTCATGTGCATGGCGAGGAGTCGGGCGCCGACATCGGTGCTCAGATCGCTGGCACGCTTGGCGGCACCGACGTGCAGCGGGTTCACGGTGGCGAATAGCTTGTCGATGATGCCAGAGACGTAAACCTGCTCGGTCAGCCCGACCTCCTCGGAGACAAAACGAAGAAAGGCCCCCACTTCCTCATACGCAAACTGAATTGCCTTGCCTTCGCCCACGGTAGCCTGAATCTGTGGGTCGATCGGCCCGAGGGACGCGTGCGGGTGCATCACGATCTCATCTGCTCCAAGAGCAAAGATCGTCGCGGCACTGAACGCGCTGAACGGCACCAGGACTCCAACCTGATCGAAGCGACCGCGAAGCAGCGACATAACCTTCCATGCGGTCAGCGCGTCTCCCCCAGTGCTGTGGATCAACACGTCGATGGCGCGGTGCTGAGGCGGAATCGAGTCCATCTGATCGATGAACTCTCGGATCGCGTCGGCCGCCATATGGCCGCCCACGTTTTGCCGAGTCGAGGTCGCGTAGAGGACGAGTGGCCTGCCTCGTTTCTGCTCGATGGCCTGGTACCGCTCGACTCTTCCTTCAAGGTTCATCGTGATCCCCGCATACGGAAAGCCGATCCCCAATCCGGCGGGTTACACGAATCCCGGGAAATCCCCTTGATTTCCAGATTTGTGGACGCCGCCCAAGTGCTGAATGAGGAAGGGGCGGCGCTGGTGTCTGGGCGGCGGAGGTGACCAGGGCCTGCGTGCAATCGATGCCGATCCGGCAGCCATGCCGGTGCCTGCCGGTCACGCAGCACTTTGCCTCGGTTGGGTGGCCGCTCAGGACCTCGCCCGGTCCCTGGCCTGGTGGATCATTGGCAGGGCCTTCGGAATGTCGTCGGAGTCGTTGATCCGGAGGAACACTCCGCCGTCGTACATGGCGTTGGTGAGCCACTTCTTTTCGTTTGCGTCGAGCGCGATCCCCCATGGGTCGTCGACCTCGTTCCGTTCCAGGGCGAGGAGCAGCACGATCCGGTTGGTCCGGGGCAGCACCTCCAGAAAGAAATCGGGGCCGTGATAGCTCACCGACTTCTCCTCGGCGACCTCGATGATGTCCCCTTCGAGGCCGAGGATGTTCTCGCGGAGGAGGCCGAACAGCTCGCGGGCCGGAGGGGACATTTCGACCATTCGGACGTCGCGCCGGCTGGCGCGCGCCTTCATCTCGGCTTCCTCCGCGGCGTCGATCAGCGCCTTGTCCACGACCATGGCCGGCCAGATGGCCTGTGCCCGCCTTGCCATCTCATTCCCTCGGCGCTCGATCTCGGCCCGGGTCCACACCGATTGCTCGCGCACGAACTTGTTCAGCCGCACGGAGGACTCCTCGAACCCCCCGGAGATCGACTTCTTCTCGGCGAAGGGCCGGTCCGAGTACGTGCTGTTGTATCCGGTCAGCGTCAGGTTGCCGAGCCGATGCACCCACACTTTCTGCACTTCCCGCCATTGCTCGCCGAGCATCTGACGCCACTCGGTTCCGAGCCTTTCATTCTGCGGGAGGATGTGCTCGACCGTGTACTTGCTTGTATCCGTCGGTTCCTTGCTGCCGTGGTTTTCCTGCCGATCCAACAGGACCGCGCACACGCGCGTGTGATAGAGATCGCGCTCCTCGAGCGCCCTGCGAAACTCCTCGTCGTCCGGGAACCGGTAGTTCTCGTGCAGGCGCGCCAGACCTACCTTCAGCGAGTCGAGAGGCCGTTCGGGATCGAGGCGATACGCAAGGTTGGCGAAAACCTGCCAGTATCCGCGGGTCTGCTCGCTGCAGATGGCGCGACGGAAGACGTAGCTCTCGAGGGTCGAAACCGCTTAACAGCACTGCTCGAGGTTGAGGCTCTTACGATCCTCGAACCATTCGAAGAGCCGCATCACGAGCGTCGCTGGCACGTCGACCAGCCGGCGCAGCCGGGCCAGGGCTTCCTTCAGGGGCGGCGGTGCCTCCGCGCCGATGCTGAATGCCGCGTGGTACCTGGCGAATCTCAGCAACTGGGCAAGAAGCTCCTCCAGCCTTTCCGGACTGGATCCGATCGATCCGAAGAAGCGGCGGAACGCAAAGTAGATTTCGCTCGCCTTCTCCTGCTTGCTCGCCTGCGTGCGCAGCGCGATATAGTCGCGAATGAACGAGTCGAAGGTCTTCTCCGACCCGCGGAACAGCTGCTCGATCCGGCACCAGTAGGTCTCGTACAACCGGGTCTGTTCCTTCTCCGGAAGGCGCATCAGAATGAAGTTCCGGATCAGGTCGGACTGGCTCAGGTCCACGCCGGTGGAGTTCAAGCTCTCGAAGATCAACTGGGGATCATCGGCGCCGTGACTCAACGTCACGTCGACGACCACGAGGCGGCCGATTCCCCGCCACACCTGCTCGAGATTCGCCTCACTGAGATGCTCGCGGAAGAACTGATAGTTGTCGACGACCCGCTCCGAGGGATTCGCAGAAGGCGTGCTACCGTCGAGCAGTGCCTTGAGCGTCCCCTGATCATGGCGGCGCAACACCAGCTTGTACTGGCGCTCCCCCTCCTCCTGTACGTTCTTCAGGAAGTAGGCCTCGATCCGTTTGAGACTCGGACCGTCCTCCGATCCCTTCCAGCCGCTCTCTCGGATGTGATCGCGCAGGGCCGTGAGCAACAAAGTCAAGGTCGTAAGCCTCTGCTGCCCGTCGATCAGCAGCCATCGCGTGAAAGCCGCCGACGAGTCCCCGGTCGACACGTAGACCACCGACCCGAGGAAATGGCCCCGATCCGTCGCGTCGACCGCGATCGCCAGGATGTCGTTCCAGAGCTGCTCGCAGTGGGCCTCGGTCCAGCTGTAATCCCGCTGAAACACCGGGATCACGAACTGCATCGTGCCGTTGATGATCTTGGTGAACGGATGGTCGATCGCTTTCATCGCGTCCTCCTCCAGTCGGCTCGAGTTGCTTTCGAGCCTCCTGGCGTTTGGCCTGCCCTCCGGACGATTACCAGCCCGACCCGATTCTCACTCCACCACCTCCACGAACTCCGCCACGACGTGGACGGAGCCCTCGTCGTCGGTGGTCAGCTCGATGGGGCTGAACTGCTTGTTCTGCGGGCGCAGTGTGATCTGGGAGTGCCTCCAGGATCCATCGTCCGAGGTGACCTTCTTGCTTTCGTACTTTTTCACCGTGTAACGCTCGCCGTTTTCGGGGTCGGTGACGTCGCCGAGGGCGACCAGGACGACCTTGCCTTGTCGGGTGCCCGCGACCGGTGAGGAGAACAGGCAATGCGCGCCGTCCGGGATCAGCGGCTCCATCGACTGTCCGACGACCTGCGCGACGAACATGCCGCGGGCGAGCTTTCGTTTGGCATCGACCTCGACCCAGTCCCACTGTCCCTCCTCGATGAACTTCGGGTCGCCGAACCCACCCGCGGCCGCCTTCAGGGGGACGAGCGGGACGCAGGTGACATACCTTTCGGCCGACTTCGGCTTGACCACACGAAGCGCTGGGCGCGAGGCGGTCTGTGCTTCCGCTCCTGCCCGGTCGAACCAGGCAGGGCCGGCAGACAACCGGGCACGCAGGTCGGAATCGTCGAGGTACTTGGCGAGCTTGCGGAAATAGCCGGTCATCGCCTGCGCGTCGTCCAGCTCGACCGCCGTGATCTCGAGGACCTCCCATCCGTGGCTGCGCAACCAGCCTCGGATGCGTTGGTCCGTTTCTCGGGTCTCGTGATTGCCGTGCAAATGGCCGCTCAGTCCGTCCAAGTAGATGGCCACTCGAACTTCATCGGACCCTTCCTGCTTGCGATAGATCACGTCGGGCGTCGTGGTCCCGATCGCTCGATCGAGTCGGATCTGTTCGCCGCGAGTTCCTTCCTCGAAGCCGGCGGCCAGCAGCAGACGTCGTAGCCGTCGCTCCTTTTCGTTGACGGGATGCGCGCCGTCTTTCGGCGGCGCTGACGGTTGAGCGGGCGGGATGTCATGGCTGAACTGGAGCGATCGTCCCCAGGCATCGATGCGTTCGAGCGCCGCATGGCGATCGAGGTGGGCGTGGTAGAAGCCGTTCCGGAAGGTCTGCAGGCAATCGATGCACGAGCTGTCGCACGCAGAGGGGCAGCGCTCGATCAGCTCGCGGGCCGCCCCCACGATTTCCTCGAAGCGCTCGACGATCTGATCCAGGAGCCCGGAGCCGCCTGGCATCGGATCCCACAGCAGCGCGTCCACTTCGTCGCGGTCGACATGTCCGATCACCAGAACCTGGAGATCTTCCATGTCCATGTCGAGCACCTGCGTCGCGGCCATCCGGATCGATTCCAGGACACTGTAGGCCACCGTCTGGTCGGCGCACTGCGGCAGCGATAGGACATCGGCGACGACGTCTGCGTAGAAGCCCACAGGTTCGACTTTGCGCCCGCACCGCTCCTTGTGCTTCTCCGCAAAGTCCTGACGCTGCCGATCCGACGACAACGGCGAGACGCTCTGGCCGCACACCGTGCACACCGGATAACCGAACCGGTCTTGACGCGTTAGGCGTTCGATCGCGCTGTTCGCACCCACGTTGACCAGCCGGAACCGAACTCCCAGCCGGTGGTGCAGGCTCTGTTCGCCCCATCCGAACGCCTTGCCGCCGTTGTGCTGGTCGCGCTCGAGGCCGAACACCGCCACCGGCATCTGAAAGCGAAGGTCCTCCTCGTCCGAGATATGGGACTGATGCGAGAGGTCCACGTCGCAGACGGCGATCGCCTGCAAGGTTGCCGAGCTCAAGGTCGACGGGGCGATATCCGGACGGGTCGGCTTGACGGCGCGCCGGTCCATCGAGACCTCGAATGTCGGGATCTCGATGCGTTCCTCGTCGACGTCGCGATGGAACCGCCGAGCCACGAAGCGGTGACCGTTGGCGTAGATCAGGTTGCCCGGAACGTACTCGCGCAGCGCCACGCTGGGTGCGCGCGGCAGGACGAACTCCATCGCGCCCGTCCGCCAGAAGGGAATGTCGGCCGTGCCGAGGATCGACCCGACCTCGAGACCGTATCCCGGCAGGAATCCCTCGGCGGCGAGCACGTTGAACGTGTTGGTGTCGTCGTACCCTTCTGCTTCCTTGCGTTTCCTGCGCGCCGAACCCTTGAGCCGCTTGATCAACTGGTCGCACCGCCGGTACAAGGCATCGTCTTCCTGCTCGAGAGTTCCTTCCCTCTCGCGCTGTCGGTTGAGGCGTTCAATCTGCGCCATCGACCAGCGCAGTCGCGCCGCGAGCCGGGCCACCACTTCCCGCAGGCGCGCCACGAATCCGTCGACGTGTTCCGTCAGGGCGGAACCCTGAACGACTGCGGCGTCCTTCTCGGGCCAGCCCTGCAGGAACGCGCGCTCGACATACTGCCGCAGATCCTCCCGATCGTTCGCGATCAGGTTCTCCAACCCGCCGAAGTCGAATGCGGTGGACCGGATCCCGCCCGCTCCGAACAAGTAGGAAGAGACCTGGCGAGGAAGACTCGTGGAGAGCACTTCCTCGATGCGGCGTCGCTCCGCCTCCGAACGCTTTGGTTCGCGCGCGTACTGGAAGAGGCGCGTGATCACTGAAGCGTGCACGTGCTTGCCGACCATCTGCTCGTTGCGTAGGTTGAACGCGGGCGGGTCCACCCGACCTTCGAGCAGCTTCAGCGGGTCGCCAAAGTACGCCCGGTCGTGGGAGACCGGCCGGCAATAGGTCACGTTGACGGCCATGCGGTGGCGTCGGCCGGCGCGCCCCGCCCGCTGCCAGTAGTTCGCCGGCAGTGGCGGCACGTTGCGCATCAAGATCGAGTCGAGTTGGCCGATGTCGACACCCAGCTCCAGGGTCGGAGTGCACACGAACGAGTTGACAACCTCGGAGTCGCCCTTGAACAGGTTCTCCAGGCGTTCGCGCTCGTCATGCGGCACCATCGCAGTGTGCTCTTCGGGACGCAGCAGGACATATTTCTGGTCGAGGAGCTGGAGGTCGTAGCTGTCACGGTCCTCCTCGAGGAACTCCAGCTCTCCGTCGCAGCGCCAGGCGAGGCACCGTTGCAGCGGTGTCTGGTGGGTCGAACGGCGGCGGCAGCTCCGGCAGCGCCAGAATCCGTGGTTGCTCTGCAGGCGCAGGCGGTCGGCGTCGACCTGGTACACGCCGCTGACGCCGGGCAAAGGCCTCCCTTTTTGTCCCGCGAGGACCACGGGCTTTAGGAGCCCGGTGTCCACCAGAAACTTGAGCAGAGACTCCAGGAGCTCCTCGATCACATCGGAGGGAACCTCCCACTTGCGTGCGATCTGACGCATGGTCGTATCGCCACGCTCGGAGATCCATTGAGTGACGTACTCGATCTTGTCATCAGCTCCACGACGAAGCTTGGTCCCGGCTGGCGCACCGATCTGCGGAAAGTAGCCCTGCTGAACCTCCAGGTCCCCGTCGCCCCAGTACTTCGTGTAGAGCTGGTGGTCCGCGTCATGGAGGATTCGGGTCCGGCGAAGGTAGTCGAGCACTCCGGCCACCCCCTCGTGAAGCTCATCGGCGGGCATTCCCAGGTCGCGCGCGTTCGTGCTGATCCACGGAAGGCCGGATTCCAATCCTTGGTACTCGACCCTCATCCGCCCCCAGGGTTCCAGGCCGACGGCGTTGCGAGAGGAAACGGTCACTTCGCGGAGCACCTGGATGCGCAGGAACTTGCGCCGCTGGCGCTCATGCTCGCCCCCGCTCCCCTCCTTGCGGGCAACCTGCCAGACTTCGGGAATCAACGCGCGGGATAGCGCTTCATCACGCTCGAGCGCCTTGTCCAGATGCAACGCGAGGTCGCCCACCGACTGCGGACCGCCGGCGATTGCTTCGGCCATTAACGATCGCAGCCGAAAGCGCCGGGCATGGTCCTTCATCCATCCCGCCTGGAACGCCGCATCCTGGCGGTTGTCGCAGAACACGAGCAGGCGCCGGCGCTCCGCGTGCTGCACCATGTCCTGCGCAAGCACGTGCACGTCCGCGACGTTGGTCGCGCGTACGGGTCGAGCCGGCTCGCGCAGTCGGGTCCCGATCGGCCGAAGGTTGGACTTGCACGAAAGACACTGCGAGAGAAGGCCGGGATGATTCTTCTTCTGGCGGATCGCGTGCAGGTCCACCAACGATCCCAACAGACCGCAGTGCAGGCAGCGGGGACCCTCGTCACGGTGTGCGGCGCCACAGTGGCGGCAGAAGTGCAGCAAGGCCAGGCGGTGGTGCTCGTCGAGGTCCTGATCCTCTCCCTCGCCGATGATGCGATCCACGAGCAAGACCCGGCGACCGCCCTTGGCCTCCTCGAGCCGCTCCCAGAACGTCGTGCTCTCGCAAGCCTGTCCGCCCTCGGGCCGCTTTCCCGTGAACTCGAAACCCTCAAGGTGGGTCACGTAGTAGTGCTGGCCGCAGACCGTGCAGGTCGTGACCGGAAAGTGCGCGTGCTGCGCTCGCCCTTCCGCCGCCGCGATCTCGTCCTCTGCGGCGAGCCACAGTCGAGCCTCCTCGCCGTTACTGGGAAAGCTGACCACGGCTCCGCTGATCCCGCGGATGAAGGCATGCACCACTGGGCGCAGAAGGGGCCGGCCATCCTTGCGTGCGGCGGCACCAAGCGTCAGCCAGGCGAGCACCTCCTCCTCGCTGATCTCCCGACCGATCTGCACGGAAAGGCTGTGCACCAGTTCCTGCAACGCCCTCGGCCGGACGAGCTCCTCGGTCATCCGCTGCAGCAGAAGTTGAGTGGAGAGAACCTCATGCAGCCGCTCCTGCCAGCGTCCCGGCGGCAGCTCGGCGCCGGTGAGGTCGAGGTAGGCCGCTCGCGCTGCGGCGCCTTCTGCAGACTCGTCCTCGACGGCGCTGACGCACGCGTTCAAGACTGCCGACGGGCTCTTCTTCGGAGGTGCCGGGATGCGCCCGGTGCTCTGCCAGGTCTGTGCCTCGTAGGACTCTCCGACGGTGACCACTTTCGCCGGGTTCACACCGAAGAAGCGCGACGCGAACTGGCGTGCCGCATCCGGCTCGCTCGCATCGACGATCGTCGCCGAGGTCGCGACGCACACCGTGTCCTGTTCGCCGCGCCCGCAGAAGCTGCGCAGCCGTCGGATCAGGCAGGCACTCTCCGCGCCCTGCGCCCCGGTGAACGTGTGCGCCTCGTCGAACACCAGGAAGTCCAACCGTGCACCGGCGAACAGCTCCACATCCGTCTGCCGCGTCAGCAACAGCTCGAGCTGCTTGACGTTGGTCAAGAGCAGGCGCGGCTGCCTCCCCGCAGTCCGCATTACCTCGCGCGAACACACCTCCTCGGGCGGGTAGACCGTCTCCCCGCGCTTCTCTGCCCGCACCTGCTGCAGGGTCCTCTCGTAGTCCGCGCGCGACGACCCTGCCGGCAGCCGGATGCCTGCCAACTCGCGCTCGTACTCCGGCGTCTTGCCCACGTACATCCCGAACGGAATCCCCGTCCCCGCGAGCAGCGAGCGCAGGCGCTGGAGTTGGTCCTCCGCCAACGCGTTCATCGGGTACACGATGACCGCGCTGATTCCAGGCGGTGCCGCGGAGTCGCGCAGCTCGAGGCACTTGCTGACGATCGGGTACAGAAAGCACTCCGACTTGCCCGACCCCGTGCCGGTCGACACCAGCGTCGTCCGCCCGGCATGGATCGCCCGGATTGCCTGTTCCTGATGCCCGTAGACGTGGGTGATCGCCTCCGGAATCCTCTGTCGCATGTGCGGATGGAACACCCGGTCGCGGATCAAGTCGTCGACCGAGGCACCCTGGCGGTACGGACGAGACAAGCTGAGGAAGGGCCCCTTGAGCAGCGGCGAATTGCGGGTCTGGTCAAGAGACAAGAGCGTCCGCATCTGCGCCAGCAGCCGCTCGTCGGCGAACGGGTAGGCCGTGAGCTGGTAGCGCAGGAAACTGCGAACGATCTTCTCGGTGTAGGCGATCGGATTGAGTGCCATGGTCACACATCTCGGAAGAGGCTGGATCGATTGTGAAGCTCAGGCACGGACGTGGAAGGAGACGGGGATGCGGTGGAGGACTCTGAACTTGGCTCGAACACCAGAAAGTCGACTTCCGGGAGCTCGCGGAGCGCAACCTCGATCGCCGCACGCACCGCTTTCCAATCGAGTCCTCCCGCGCCACACCCCAGGGCAGGCAGAGCCACCGACTGGATCTGGTTTTCCCGTATCACGCGGACAAGATCTGCCAACCCCTCGCGGATCCACTCCATCCGTGAAGGATTCCGCCAATGCTGCTTGGTTGGTAAATGCAGGATCCATCGCGGCATTGCGGAGTCGTCGTTGTGCGTGACGAATATCCTGCCGACTCGGACTTCACCTCGGTTGCATGCTTCCACGTAGGCCTTGGCAACCCGAGGAAATGCTACCTTGAACATTCGGGCGATCCCCTTCCCCATCACGCCCACCTCGTTGACGGTGTTGATGAGGGCATCAGCGTGCGCTACGAGCAGATTGCCTTGGGTGTAGCGGATCGTCATTCACACGTTTCCACGAGCGCTACTCGACCCATGGCAATTGGTTTTGGAGCTGATGACCGCACACAGTCTCTCCGACTCCGAATCGGTCCATCAGCCGCGTGCGCGCAGAGTCGGTGATCGATCCAGAGCGGATCTCCGTTGCCAACTCCTTGAGAATGCCGGCACGCGGCAACAGCAGCTCCGCCGCGAATGCGTTGGCGCGACGCTCCATCTCCGGAGGCGCCCAGGGCGTGCTCGCGATCATCAGGCGAGCCGACCGGTTCCTGTCCACCAGAAGGTGGCACAACTCATGCGCGACCGTCATTCGCCTCGCCCACTGTGCCTGGTGCTTGGATACCCGATTGACGACGATCACCGGACCGTGCTGCTCGTCCCAGATCGTGGCCGCATCAATGCTGGCGTCGAGAAGGTCGTCGTCGCTCACTTCGACGCCGAAAGACTTCACGAGGACTTCCACATCGAGGTACTGATCGTCGTTGCCGAGCTGCCGACGGACCCGCTCGGCCAGACTGTAGCCCTGCTTGTGCGGAAGCTCGATACTCGAGAACGAGAGCTTGCTCTGAAACTCTTCGAGCTTTGTGCAGGCCAGGGGATTCGCAGAATTCGACCGGAGCCGGTCGATCAGTCGAACGACATCCTGACGATTCAGGACCGGCGAGACTGCTCGGAACATGACCGCAACTGGAACTTGAGCTGGATCGAAGCGTTGTCCTTCGGAGTCCCAACCAGCAGGGAGCTCCAGCAGGGGCTCGATCTGCTCGATGGACGCGCCGTTCTGCGATGCTCCCCAGGGCTGCACGAATCCCCAGAGCAGGGAGCGCGCCGCACGGGGGCCGCGAATCCCGGAGTGCCACGCTTCGATTTCCCTTCCAAATCCGGGGTCGACTCCAGCAGTTGCATCCCGGCACCAGTGCATGAAGTCTTCGATCACATCCAGGAACACTGAAACAGGAAGTCGTGCCCTGTCTTGCGGGCAGTGGAATCGAACGGGGGATTCCTCCGAGGACTCGACCCACACCACATGTACCGTCTGGCCCTCGCGCAGCAGGTAAAGATCCGGCATCACTCCGCCCGCAGCCCCGCTCAACCAAGCATGGCTCTGCACGAATGCGTCGCGGCGATCCAGCACGGAGTCATCCAGCGGATCGTCATTTTGCGCAAGGTGCGCGTCCAATCTCAGACAGGCTTCGCGGGCATCGAGCAGGGGCACGCCCAGCGGCCAGCCTGCGCGCTCCCAAAGCCCGTTCCACGCCGAGAGAAACCATCTCGCGAGATTTACCGCTGGCCAGTGCAACGCGTCTGAGACCGTGGCAGAGTCGGTTCTGGTATGCGCCGTGATGTTCTTGCCTTCCACCCAGATTCGTATCGCCGCCCAAGTCCTTGCGGCAGCAGGTTCGGGCTCGGTCGGCGGTCCCGCCAGCGGATCCAGTTCAATGGCCCAAACATCACGGCGTCCAAACATCGTCATCACGCGCTCCCTAGGAGCTTCTTGAATTGGGCCTTTGTCTGCCGGCCCGATTTCACAAACTCCCTAAGTACTTTGGACGGGATCTCGAGGTGTACCAGGTCTCGCCGCACTGGATAGCCGTGCCAGGTTCGGCCTCCATCGGACGAGTAGGCCTTGAAGAATCTGCCCCTGTCATCCACCGCAATCCGGGCACGGCGGTTGGGGTGTGCGGAGTCTCGCCCTTCCACCGAACTGAGCAGCAATTCCTGAGCGTCCGATCTCGTGAGGTCGTCCGGACACAGCGAGTCCACCGAAGGAAACCAACGCGGAGGCCCCTGCCCCACGCATCCTCGCTTGTGCTTGGGGTTCTCCTGGTACTCAAGGTCGAGGGGAGATTCCGAGTCCAACCGATTACTTCCTTCTTCCTTCTTGTGTGGGGACTCTGGGTCCGCTGGGCTCCATGTGGCCGCCATTCTCCCATGAGCTGATGCAAGGGCGAGCACTCAGGAATCGGTCGGAAGGTTCTTCAACGACACCTCCCGCGCCAGCTCCCTGAACCGGCACAGGCCGTTGGCCCAGCGCATCTGCTCGGGCGTGCGGCAGTCGGGCGACAGGAGTTGCGGGGTGGCGACCAGGATGCAGGCGCAGCGGGCGCGGCTGGTGGCGACGTTCAGGCGATTGGGGTTGTACAGGAACGCCATGCCCCGGGGCGCGTCCTCGGCCGACGAGCTGGTCATCGAGTAGAGGACGACCGGTGCTTGCTGGCCCTGGAACTTGTCGACGGTGCCGACCCGCACTCGGGCGAGCAGTCGATCGGTGAGCGCCGCGACCTGTGCGTTGTACGGTGCGACGACGAGGATGTCCTGCTCGGTCAGTTTCCTTGCTTCACCATCCGCGTCGGTCCACGTGGTTCCTGTGCGGACCAAGGACTGGATGATCTCCTGGATCGCCTCGACCTCCTCGAGCGAGCGGTTCTGGTTCCCCTGGTGAAGCACTGGGACGTAGAAGAGGCCGCTGCCCTCAAAGGGCGATGGACCTGAGAGGGACTGACGCTCGAGTCCGTCGCGCGACCGCAATCGTCCTTCGTAGTACAGCTCGGAAGTGAACTCGCAGATCCGCGGGTGCAGTCTCCAGGTCTCGTCGAGGAACAATCCCGTGTGGTCGGAGATGGTCTTGTGCTCGCCGAGCACGTGAACCAGCGCCGCCACTTCCGCTCCCTCGGGATGCGCGCCGCGTTGGGGCTGCTCGAGCTGTTGCGGGTCACCCAGGAGAACGAGATTGCGCGCCGAACACGCGGCAGCGAGCGCGTGCGCCAGCGACATCTGTCCGGCCTCGTCGATGAACAGGTAGTCGACGGACTCCCGCATGTCCGCCCGCGACCAGAGCCAGGTCGTCCCGCCGAGCACGACGCCGGGGCCCATTCGGTCGCGAGCCTCGTCGTTTTCCGTGATCTCGGTGATTCCCGCGGAGACTCCAGTGCTTGTTCCGCCGACCTTGTGATACGTCCGCACAGGGACTTGCGCTTCGCCAGCGGCGCCTTGCACTTCCTCCAGCAGATTCCGGATCACCTTGTGGCTGACCGCGGTGACCCCCACGCGCTTTCCGGCTCGTGCCAGCTCGACGATCATTCGAGCGCCGGCGAACGTCTTGCCGGTTCCTGGCGGGCCTTGGATCGACAGCACTCCGCGGTCGAGGCTCCGCACCAACCTGACGCCCGCCGACACTGCGCTCTCCCCGGGCATGCGCAGTGCCTCCCCGCTTTTCCCGATTCCGCGCGGCCCATTCCGAAGGAGCAGGTCACGAGCCGCACGATACGGGCCGTCGCCGTCCACGCCGTGGTCGGCGATCGAACGTGCGAGCTCGCGAAATGCATCCGCGACCGAACCAGCAGTGACGACTTCGTTGACCAATACCGCGGCTGGATGCAATCCGGCCGCCTTCGCCTGCTTCTTGATCGACAGCTTTCGACGGCCGAGATCGATCGAGTGCAACGTGCCTACCTTCCCGCCGCCGACCTCATGTAGATCGTCGCCGACGTCGATGGCGGCTTCCTGTTCGGGAAACTCATACCCATGGATCGGGCACTTCGCCGTGCCTGTGATAGACCCGTCGAATCGAAGGCCTGCAACGGCCTTACGTTCCTCCATTAGTTCTTCGTGATCCAGCTCGTGGATCCGGAAGAACTCCCACCAGGCGCACTTTTCCTCACGGCGGAAATACTCGAGTTGATGAGCGAGGAGCCAGCGGGCCTTCTCCGCGGATCCCCATGCCTCTCGATCCTCGGGGAGATCGGAAGCCAGGCGTTCGAAGAGGCTCTGCACGTCATCGGCGTGCTGTTGCACTGTGTCGCTGGCTTCTCCGCTCAAGAGCGGCGCCCTTGCGATCGACGTACCGCGCCTTTCGACTTCGGCCCTTCGTTCCTCGAGCCAGTTGCGCAACGCATGCGTCGACCGGCAATCGTCGCGGTTGTAGACAGTGACCGCTTCGCGATCCGCCTCCGAGATCGTGCCGGGCACTCCACGTTCCAGCGCCGCAGCCAACACACGGAGTGCCGCCCCTGCATCCGGCAACTCGATGCTTCGCCGGAATCCATAGAACGGTTCGAGGCGTTTCAACGAATAGCTCTCGACGCTTGCCCGCAGGCTTTCGCGAGTGACGGCAAGCAGATCCACGAAGCGTTTGCCTCTCAGCAGGCGATCCAGCTGTGCCTCGCGCGTGCCGTGGCGGCCGATCAAGCGCTTCACCGCGGCGGGGTCGTACGGCGAGTAGTGGTAGACGTGCATCCCCGGATGGAGCCGCCATTGCTCCATCACGAAGTCGACGAAAGCCTCCAAGGCCTGCCGCTCCGCAGCTCGGTCCAAGGCCCACCAGCACCGGTACCGCTGCGAGCCGTCCTCGCCGGTCAAGGTCACTCCGAGCAAGTACTCGAGACCTCCCTCGCGCACGAAGGGGTCGGATTCGATATCGAAAAACAGGTCGCCCTGATCCGGTTCAGCAAGGCGGCAGAAGCCGAGTCCCGGACTCGGCTCGAGGAGCTTGTAGCGAGGGGCCTTGGCGCTCCGACCCTCGAGTTGAATCCGCGCCTGGTCGTGCGCACGTTCAAACGCCGGCTCACTCCCGCGCTCGGGCCGAGCCGGCAAGGGCTTCACCGCCTCCGCGAACTGCTCCAGCGTGTGAGTCCCTTGGCGCTGAAGCTCGGCGATGTGCAGATTTCGCAGACCCGCGACGAGGCAGAGGTGATCATCCTCGCGCCGCCGTCGATCGCACTCCCTGCTCCAACGGCAGATCTCGCAGTGGTCGATCGGGTGCGGATACGTGGACACCCGGGCCGAACCGACCACGGCTTCCTCGAGACGGCCGCGGACCAACCGGTAGTACGCCTGATAGTCGGCAACCCGAAACGACTCGCGCTCGAACCCCTCCCCGGGTTTCACGACGTGCATGAGGTCCGGCGGCCGCCCCTGGATCCGCCCGACGAGGTCCGAGTACAAGCAGAGCTGAAGGACCGTCCCTCCGCGAGTCTCCTGTGCCAGCTTCGTGTCGACGACCTCGTAGGACCAGTCGCCAAGCTCGCTTCGCTCCGAGACCCGAAGCAAGACATCGGCGCGGCCCAACCACCGGCCATCGCGCATACTCGCCTGGACGATGACGTCCGCGCCCTCGCGCATCGCCGCTCGCGTCCGCTTCACCGAAGCGGATCCGCCCTCCTCACTGAGATCGACCGGCGCGAGCCCGCTGGCGCGCAGGTGCTCCACGTACGCACGCTCATGCACAAGGCCACGCTCCTGCAGAAGCGCAAGCGCGGGGTCGTGCCAATCGGGTGGCTTGCGCTGTCCATTGGCGACCTCCAGATCGAGTTGCGTCAGGTGCCGGCACACCAAGTGGTTGGCAAGGTCAGTGGCGGACACGCAGTGACCCGTCGTATCTCTTTGCATTCTTGAAACTCCTACACCCGGCGGTGACTCTTCATCAGCCCCGTCAGCCGCTCGTCAGCAAGGGGATAGACAGTCAGAAGGATTCGCTGAGACCTGTTTCTCGCTGTAGACGACCGGTTTGAGAGCCATGGCTTACATTTCACCTAATACCCGTACGACAGCAGTTAGGGACGAAGCCCTGTTACCATTTGCCTACAGACTCATCGCCATGCCACTCCCTCGGCCAGGCGGTTTCGTTCGAGTCGGCGCTTGGACCAGTGCGTCTCGATTGATTGTGCAAACTCGGGGCGAATCAACTTCGCCCGGGCCACAAGATGATCCCCTTCGTCCTGCCGGATGTAGAGCCCTTCCGCGGGCCCGTCGCCGAACTTCGACTGTCCAAACATGGACTTGAGCTGGACTAGTTTGAATCGACCGACGGCGATCGATGGTACGGTGACGACATCAACAAGCCGAGCGAGATCGTCACGCCGCGATACGCTCCAGAATCGTTCAAGCCGGCGATCGTAGACGTCGAATCCGAGGAACCAGTCCGGCAGTCGTGTGTAACGGATCCCGTGAACCGCAGTGCACCACTCACCAAACAGAATCAGATTCGGGTGGAGTGCCTCGATCAACGAATCACGTCGCGCATCGAGCCAGCGAAAGAGCGATTTGAACTGCGGGTGACCGCTGTCATGAGAAAGGAAGGCGCCCCGGTTTTGCGCGCGAAGTCCACCGCGCTCATCCACGGAAAGCCCGATGTTGGCACCATCGACCTTCTCTTCAACGGCGACGTCGTGCGCAAGGAGCTCTCGTGACTCGTCGGGAGTGAGCACCTTGTCGTCGCGCGGCGATGTGGGGCCGAGCCAAGCGAGGTGAGGTGTACGGGGAAATCGGAAAAACTTCATCGTCGACTCGTCTTCTTGCTGTGCGTGGCTGCGATCTCTTCCGGACACAAGAAATAGACGGTCACGCCGGAACTCTCCAGAGCGTCCTTCCATCCCCACCACTTGCTGTCGAGAGCCTGCAAGATCGGCGGGCGCCCTGGATGCGCCGCAGCGACCGCGAGGTACTTCCGGTCCGAAGGATCGTAAGTGATGCCGACCGGGGGACGCGGCGACTCCTCAAAGTCATTCGGATCAGTATCCATCGGGGTGAGCACCACTCGGGTAACTCGCTCGACCGACCACTCGTTGGTCAGCAGCCACTTGAGGAAAGCGTCCCCGGGTCCTGGTTGGCCCTTGGCGCTCAGATTCGTCCGATACTCCGCGACGATTCGACTGGAGTCATCGATGAACAAGTGACCCGATCGCATGACCCTGTCGAGCGCACGTGCACACTCGGCAACGCAACTGGGTGGCAGTGCACCATCCCGACCGTTTGCAGTGACGGCCACGTTCGTGTCAACGACACAGCGGACCGGTGGCGCGCTCACTTCTTTCCTTGGTTCGTGACGCGTTTCGCCTGCGCCTCGCTCCGCGCGACAAGGTCTGCCATATCATCACCAAAAAAACCGTCGGGCCAGTTCAGGATGTTGCCAAACTTGTCGACGTCGAGCTCTTCGATGCGAGCGCTCTCCTCGTCGGAATGCACGAAGTAGAGAGCCGCCTCCTCTGCTGTGATTCTTTCCTCCGCGATCCGACGCTGCACACGTCGAAGAAAATGCTCCGAGTGGCTTTCCACGATGAACTGGCACTCTCGCTCCACGCCGCCTTCGCGCGCACGAATCGCATCGACGAACAGATCCGCGAGGTCTGCCTGAACACGCGGGTGAAGATGGATCTCCGGTTGCTCGAAGATGACGATCGAACGCCTCGGCACGTAAAAGCACTCCACAATGACGGGCAGCACCTGGCTTACGCCGAATCCGACGTCCGTGAGTTTTACTTCCGGCATCTTCGGGCGCGTCTGCACGAGCACGTCGTACTCCTTGCGGTGCGGCCCAAGCGCCTTCACGTGAAACTCGTGGATGAGTCCCATCGAGCGAAGTCGTTCGGCCACGAGGACAGCGAGTGGCTTGGTTTTTTGCTTCGAAAGCAGGTTGAACTTTCGGTCTCCGCCCGCCAGGACGGCTTCGATGGCTCGCTCGCCCTTGATGCCGACATGATCCGGGTCTTCTCCCGACCACAGGTAGAGTCGTTTCGGATTCTCGCGAAGGGGACCGAGGTAGAAAATGCTCTTGAGCACTCGTTCGAGTTCGAGTACGAGATCCGACGTAAAGGCCGCGTTCTGGTAATACTTCTTTGCTTCGTCTGGGAATCCGTAGAAGCGCACGGGCTCTGGAAGGGGCCAGGCCCGGCCCGTGTGGCGGACAAAGTTGTACTTCGATGAATCGAGATCAAACTTGTTCCGCGTCTCGTGCCGTTTCATCACCACATCGAGGACATTCTTTCCATCTTTATGTACCCCATACTCGAACGACTGCACAACCGGCTGTTGGCGCTTGTCCTTGCGTAGCGAGACGCGGAAGGCAACAGTGTCTCCGCTGTACGTCGATCCCTTCATTGGATCAGTAATGTTGAGGGGCACATCGAGCGTCCACTCCAGCTCGATCTCGAGCGACTGTTCGACGTCGTGATTGTGGACAGCGTCGTGGAACGTTCCCAAATCGACGAGTGTTCGCGCATCGCCAAACTGCAACGCACGCTGCCGGTCCGGGGATTCCGCGGTCTGCTTCAGGAGCAGGAGAAGTTGCGCGATGCTGGTCTTGCCCGCGCTGTTCGTCCCGAAGAGGACCGTGAGAGGCGCGAGGCGGATCTCGCCGGAGTCTTTCCAGGCTTTGAAGTTCTTGAAGCGAAGTCGCGTCAGCATCGATTCTGGCTCCTACCTGAACAGTTTGCCCTGCGCATCCCGTGGGTCCAGCACGGAAGCGCTCCTGAAGGGCGTCGCTGAAAATGCACTGCGCTCATTGTTGTCCCACGCGGTGGCCAGGCAGGCTAGGTTGGCGCACCCTCTCGATGTCGTCGACGATCTGGCGATAGGCGGATTCGCCGAGGAGATTGCGCGCGTGGAGGTGGCATTCGCGCCAGGACTCCTCGGGGGATTGGGCAAGCTGCCAGTCGTAGAAGCGCGGGCCGAGGCGTGAGCGGATGGGTTGTGGGTGGTTGGCGCGGTCGTCGTGGCCGAGGCCGTAGTCGGCGAGACGGAGGGTCTCGGGAAGGAGCCAGCCTTCGCCTTCGTTTTGGGCGAGGAAGGCGGCGATTCCTTGGTCTCGGTAGCCACCGCACGCTGCGATCTTCTGCTCGAGATCATGGAAGGCAACGAGCGTCAGCACCGTGTGGCGGAGCTCTGGGTCCTTATCCTTGTCGACCCGCCAGAATCCCTTGGGGTCGCCGACGAGTGGGTCGGACTCCGCAAGCGAGGGGGCGAGCATGTAAGTTACGTCGGCTCGATCAAGCCCGACCAGCGATAGTACGATTGCATCTAATGAGCATCGGAGACGAACCCGCTCCGATTCGGAAATTGCCCAGGATGCTCGGAAACACGGCGCTCTCGAAACTGCTTGATCCCAACATATGAGCCAAGGAATCGAATAGAGGCGGTCGCAGGCGCCGAGATTGAGTGACAGGCGAACGGTGGACGAACGCGAACTGGATTTCAATGGCAGCCCGAACTCTGCAAGGATGAAGTAGTTCAGCGAGAGCCCAGTCATGCGCCGCCGGGCTACAAAATCGACCGCAAATGAGGACAGCGTCCCGACCAGTTCAATGTTGCGGCGTGAATTGAGAACGGGCACCTTGTTCCCGCAAGGGAATGGCGGCACATAGGCCGCGATGACCGTCCTGGTGTTCGTCGCTGATGTGACGTCCATGAATACGGCTCTGCACAACGTGCTAGACAACTCGCTCAAGTTCCAGTCCCCATCCGGTTCCTTAGTAAGTGGCTCTACAGCAGGAGTGCTTGAAGCCACCGAGGGCCCATCATTAAAGTTTTTGCCTTGGAGGGAAGTTCGAAACACCGCAGAGTGCATCAAGAATTGGGGTTCAACCTCTTTCCTGTGCCATGAGATCTCGCGCCACTCCGCAGCCCTACCCCGTCCACGAACCCAACCCTTCTGGCTGAAATCGAACTGGCCAATCATGCGCCCCTCGTACAGCGGCAGCGCGATAGCTCTGCTCATCCCCTCCCGCTCCTCACCGTCCTCACCCTTCACCGTCACGGGCATCTCCGCGATCCGCTCCTCCCGGATCCACGCGTCCGCATTCCTCGACAGGATGATCTCTGGCGGGATGTCGGCGCGGGGGATCGGGAGGGTGTCGTACGGGGGTTGGGCGCAGCGGAGTTTCCAGGGGGTGCGCTGGACGTCGCCGGGGCGGAGGGTGTGGCCGTGGAGGAGTTGGGAGCGGGCGGCGCGGGCGGCGGGGGTGGCCTGGGTGTCGAAGAGCCAGTCTTCGAGCTCGATGTCGACGGGCTTGGGGCGGGTCGGGTCGACGCCGAGATCCTTCCACAGTTCCTCGATCGGGCGCCAGTCGCCTTTCAGCCAGCGGCTGTACTCGTCGGGGCGGTAGCCCTGCTCTTCCCACTTGGTGCGCGGGGGGAAGAGCTTGGAGTCGTTGGTCATGTGGAACTCGGTCGAGTACTTGATGCCCCAGCCGTCGGGGCCTTCGTCGCCGAGGAGGACGGAGTTCTTGTAGATCTTCTCCAGGATCTCGAGGTCGCGCGCGGACTGGATCTCGAGGATCGCCTTCGAGCGCGGGCTGAAGCGGTCGACCTGGGCGCGGGTGTACGGAGTGGCGAACTCCTCGGCGCGCTCCCAGTCCTCGAGCTTGCGGCGCATGAAGGCGGTGCGGATCGAGTCGGTCTTGCCGCCCTTCTCGAGGATCACCGGGTTGAACTTGAAGCGGCTGTCGATCTCGAAGATCCCCTCCCGATTCTCGAACCCGAACAGCCACTCCCAGCGGCACCGATCCAGAAAGAGCTTGCGAAGGCCGCCGGTTCCGTGATCGGAATAGAGTCCTGACGGAACAATGAAGCCGAGGCGTCCGTCCGCTCGCAGGAGCGCATGGGCCTGCTCGAGGAAGAGCTTGTACAGATTGAGGTCGGCCGACCCTTGATGCTGGAAGGAATGCTCTGGGTCCGAGAAGCCCTGGCTCCTCAAGCGCGTCGCCTTCCACTTTGCATGGATCGACTCGTTCTCCCTGCCGCGGAGGATCGCGAAGGTGTCGCCGCCCTCCTCGGTGCCTTTCGGGTCGCCGAACGGAGAGGCGGCGTACTTCATGTAGTTCGATTGGGAGCGGAAATCGGCGTTGTAGTCGAGCCATCCGTGTTCGATGGCGCGATCCTCGAAGTACCGGGACTGGTGACCCAGGGCTTCCTGCTTGCCATAGGTGCGGTACAGCGGGTCGAGGTTCGAGAAGAACTCCTTGGAGTTGGGCTTGGCGATGTCCCACGGCGGGTTGCCGAGAACGGCGTCGAAGCCGGAGTAGATCATCGCAGGCGGTCGATCACTCACAGCATTGGATGACGACGCGGATGGTCCGGCCTGCAACGGCGATCGGCTCTCGGCCCGTCCCGGTTCTTTCCTCCCGCGGAACACGTCCGGAAACTCGAGCTCCCAGTGGAAGAAGCGCAGGCGCTCCTTCAGACTCGCCGTGATGGCAGCGGTTTCAGACAACGGTGATGCCAACGTGTTCGACAGCGGCGCCTGTTCCAGCGAATCCGCCGGCCAGTACCAGCACGCGCACCATCGGTCGAGCGCGGACTTCAGGGCCTTGTAGTCGCGGGAGTGGATCATGTCCTCATGGAGCTCTACTCGCTCCTTGATCTCGTGCACCGGCAAGGCGTGCATTCGATCGAGCACCGCGAGGGCCTGCGTGTGCACCTCCCGTGTCTTGGTCGCAGGAGGAGCGAACAGATACGACTGACCGCGCAAGGACTGGACGAGGTCGGGGGTCACGAAATCCTTGAGGAACTTCTTGATGGCCTTGCCGCGCACGTCGCCTTCAAAGTGCACTCCGTTCGAGTGGTTCTTGTCCCCGCCCTCGCGCTTCCACGCCATCACGGGATAGTGCTCGAACTGGTCGAACCACGCGCCGACCAGCGCGTTGCCGCACTTGATCTTGTGCCGCAGGAAGGTGAACTGCAGATTGCGGTCCATCGTCTCGATCCACAGTGCCAGCTTGCACAGCTCGACGGCGAGGGGATCGAAGTCGACGCCGTAGATGCAGCGCTCGACGACGTGGCGGAGCAGGACCGCCCGCAGGCGGGGCTCGAAGCTCGGGTCGCTGGGGTGCGCGGGCAGCATCTCTTCAGACAGAGTCTCCGGACGGGTCGGATCGCCGAACAAGTGAACCAGCGCGCGGTCGCCGTCCTCGCGGATGCGGCCGTGATGATGAAGCGACTTGAACAGCGCTTCGGTCAGGAAGCGCAACGCGGCGACCGGGAAGGTCCCCGAGCCGCAGGCCGGGTCGCACACCTTGAGAGCCAGGATCTGCTCGGGAAGCCTGGGCACCCAGGCGGAGGCGGGCGCGAGCGGATCGGGGTTGCCGTCCGGCCCCTTGGGCGGTGTGTACGCGAGGGGTCGCAGCGTGCGCTGCACGGTCGGCACCGCCAGCGCGGGACGCGTGTAGAAAGTCCCAGCCCCTTTGCGCGTGCCGCCCCAGCGCACGAGGTAACGCTCGCCGGGCAGCACGACTCTTGTCACGAGCGAACGCGCCTTGCGGCGAATGGTCTCTTCGTGCACTCGCTGTCTCTCGGGGGTCGCCCTGCCGCGCATGCGGGGGACCAGTCCCGCGGCGAGCACGGTGCGGTGCGCCCAAGCCTCCGCACGGGTGCGGGTCACGTGGCGCGGATCGTCGCTGGAGGCGCTCTCCCCCTCGCCCACCCCCTCGGCCGCGGCTGCGTCCGAATCTTCTGCATCGGACTCGGCGTCCTGCGACTGGGAGTCGGCAAGCTCCGCCGAATCCTCGGGGCTTTCTTCGTCGCCGGATTCCTCGTCTTCGCCGGCGTCTCCTTCCTCGGAGTCGTTCGTGCTGCGCGTGTCCTTCATCTTCTCGAGGAGGTTGCGGATCGCTCTTTCGTCCATCGCCTCGAGGCGCGAGAGCGGCAGCGCCGGCTGTTGGCCGACCGACAGGAACACGACCGGGTCGCCGGGCGGCGCGGTCTTGAGCTCGAAGTCGAGCAGGCCTTCGTAGAGGATGCCGATGTACTCGCTCGACAGGTCGGAGAAGTCGACCGGCATGGGCACCCAGGTGCTGGAGCGGCCCTGGCGCACCTTGACCTTGGTGCGTGTCAAGTGCTCGAGCATGTGATGAACTTCCGCGTCCGACAGGAGGTCGCGGTCGAAGCAGGCGGTCTCGAATACGGCGAGCGCGCGCTTCATGCCGGCCTCGCCGTTCGCAGCACTGTTTGGAGAGTCAGACGCTGGAGAGTCACACGGCTGGAAGAGGTCGCCACCGTACTCGGGAACCGAAAGGTCCGGATGGTGCGAGCCCTGATGGACGAGGCGGAACAGGCTGAGGATGCGCGGCCAGGCGTTCCATTGGCGCGCGAGCCGCCGCCCGCCGCGGGCTGCCGACTTTTCCAGGGATTCGAGCAGACCCGTCAGTCCGTACGAACCGTGGTAGAGCGCAGTGGACTTTGGGAGGAGTTCGCGCGACTCGCCAAACAGCACCACGACCATGCGCATCACAACGCGCACCGCGGCGCGGTAGAGGTCGGCGGGGTCGACGCCGGCGCAGCGTTCGGTCAGCACGTCGCCGTGCGCCTGGATCAGGACCTCGACCGCCTCGCGCACCCGCTCGCCCAGCACCGCGGACAGCTCGGCCTGTCCCTTGCGACTGTCCTGGATCGCCTGCAACAATGGCGACGCCGCGTCCTTGGCCGCCAGCACCCAGAGCTTGGGCGACAGCAAGGTGCGCAGCGCCGTCACTTGCGGAGAGAGCGATCCCTCCTCGAACCACAGGTCGACGTCCCATTCGCACCAGGCACTGAAATCGAGACCCGCGAAGATCAGTCGCCACTGCAGGCCGTTGGTGCGCAACGCCAGCTTTTCGGGTCCGGCACGCAGCCACTGGACGACCTGACTGGACCGCTTGCGGGCGCGGCCGAAGGCGAGGCGCGGGTCGGAGTCAAAGAACACCGGCAGCAACCCGCCGTAGTGGCCACGCCACAGAAAGCGCGGGCGGACGACTTCGCCGGCGACGTCCTTGCGGCTCCATTCGGTGCCGACTTGCGGACCGCGCTGCCAGGTCCCCTCGGCGGTCGAGAAACCGCAGATCGTCTCGAGGACGAAGCGGACGAACTCGGGAAGGTCGTCGTCCCCCGCGGTGATCGCAGCGGCCCGGCGACGCAGCTCGTGCTCGTAGTAGGCGGGAAGGGGGTCGGGTGCCAGTTCGGCGACGCGGCGGAGTCGCGCCGGGTCGAGGAGCAGGCCCTCGTGAGTCAGGCGTTCCCAGCCGAGCTGCTCGACCGGAATCATGAGCCGCCTCCCGGCAGGCGCAGCTCGATCGCGACGGGAAACACGTGCACTACGCCGGCCAGGGTGTAGCGACGCGAAAGGACGTGGTCGAGAATGCGCTGGCGTTCGCGTTCCAGTTGCTCGCGGATTTCTTCGTAGTGCTTCTTGCGGCGCTCGATTTCGCGGGTCTTCTCCTCGATCGATCGGTCGATTTCGTCAGAGCGTTCAGCAAGTTTGGAAAACAAGCCATCCTGGCGATCTGACTTCAGTTTTTGGATCTCGCGCTCGAGCTTGGCGATCGAAGTGTCGGCGATCAGTGCCGAGACCTCGCCTTGGCGGCTTCGGTAGCGCTCCTGTTCCTGGTTGCGCGCGACGACTTTCTGGTCTTCGAGAGTCTTGCGCAGCTTGTCGGTGAGCTGGCGGGAATAGTCCGTGAGGAATCGGCGCAGGTCCGGTTCCACGTCGTCGAGGACGGCGCGTCCGCGGTCCATTTCGGCGCGGTCGGCGATGGCTTCGCCGTCGCGCCACGCCGATGCCGGGCTGTGCGGCAGTGAAGGCTTCAAGTCTCCTGCCGCGACCGGGAGGGCAATGGTGCGCACCCAGTGGTGGAACGACTCGCGCAGCTCGTTGACCGCGAGTTCCTCGACCGTCAGCAGCACGAGGGCCTGCTGCCCGGCGGGTACTCCGCCGCGCCGCACCGTCCATCGCGAGACCGATTCACTGGAGCCGGGGAAGCGGCGGCGGGTGAGGACGCTCAGGGCCTTCTGCATCATTGGATGCGACAGGTGCAGGCGTTGGACGTCCGGGCGCGGCGAGTAGACCGTCCGCTCGCCGATCTTCTGCAGGAACGGATCGGCGGAGAAGGCGACTCGCGACAGTGGACCGCGCTGTTTCCTGGGGGCCGGCCGGCGCAGCGACTCGTCGATGATGTCGGCCCAGCCTTGAAGTTCCGGATGGAGGAGCTTGCAGGATTGCAGCTCGTCCGAGCATTCGAGCTGCGGGCGTCCTGCTCGCACCGACATCGCCGCTTCGAGAGTGTCGCGCACGGAACGCGGGTCGAGGTCGATCTCCGCGGAGAGTTGCGCCAAGTCCTCGTTCGCGGACGCTCCGTCGGCCGCGGTCGCGATCGTCGGGTCGGCATCGATCGAGGAGCGGCCACGGGCGGCGATCAGTCCTCGCTCCAGGTCCTGCTGGACATCGCTCAGTCGCTCGCCGTCGACCAGCCGCCGCTGTGCGGCTTGGTCGAACAGATCGTTGACCGATCCCAGGTCTTCGCGGATCTCGTCGGTCTTGCGCAGAAGATGAGCCAGGAACTGGAGGTCCTGGTCTTCCTCGCTCACAAAATGGAAGACCGTGACGTCGCGGCCCTGGCCGTGGCGGTCGATGCGGCCGTTGCGCTGTTCCAGGCGGGAGGGATTCCAGGGGCAGTCGAAGTGCAGGAGGTAGCGGGCGGTGCACTGCAGGTTGAGCCCTTCGGCCGCCGCGTCGGTCGCGACCAGCACGCGGACGCTGTCGGCCGGATTGTTGAATGCCTGCTTGATCAGATCCCGTTCGACCTCGTCCATGCCGCCGAACAGAGTCAGAATGCACTCCGGCTCGGGGAATCGTTCGCTCAGGCGGCGCACCAGATAGTCGAGAGTGGTCTTGTACTCGGTGAAAACCACGAGGCGCTCGTCGTCGCGCCAGGAGCCGGCGCGGCGGATCAGGTCGTCGAGCAGTTTGCAGAGATGCTCGAAGCGCGCGTCGGACTTCGGATTCTGCGCGGTGGTGTCCTCGACATTGGGGTTGAAGCCGAGACGTTCGAGGGCGACGTCGAGCGCCTGGATCTCCGTTTGAAGCTCGCCGGCCAAGCCCTTGAGCCATGCCCCCACCACGGCGGACGCGGTCGACTCGCGCTTCTGGGCCTCGCGGTCGTCGCCCGTCTCTTGTTCCACCGTGCGCTTGGCGGCCACGACTTCGCTGTCCGAGGCTGCCTGCGACTCGGCGAGACCCTGCTTGGCGCGGCGCCACGACTCGGCGAACGCCGTCGGGCAGCTCAAGAGCCGCTTGCCCAGCATCTCCACGGCAAAGCTGCCCGAGCGACGGCGGCGCTGATCGCCGCTCGCCACGACGGAGCGCACGCGTTGGCGGAACAGATCGAAACCTGTGGAGAGTGCCGCCTCGGCGGGGGTTCGCTGGAGGGACAGTGCGCGCGGAGGCAGTCGCGTGCAGAAGGCCGGGGGGCTGGTGCGGGCGTTGATCTCGCGCTTCAAGCGCCGCAGCACGATCTGCTGAACGCGTTCGCGTTCCTTCGGCTTGAGCTCGTCGGTCTGGCAGAAGCGCACCGGGTCGAGGATTTCGAGCAGGCCCGTGAAGCATGCCGTGTGGCCGTTGTGCGGAGTGGCGCTGAGAAACAGGCGGTGCTCGAAGTAGGGCGCGACCAGTCGCAGCATCTTGCACAGATCGCTGTCGTCGCCGAACGCCGAGGGCATCAGGTTGTGGCACTCGTCGACGATCAACAGGTCCCAGGGCAGGTGCGCGGAATCCTCGGGAGCACGGCACGCCGCGCGGAACTGCTCCAGAATGTCGCTCTGCTTCAAGTAATGGTAGGACGCGATGATCCGGCTGAAGGCGCGCCAAGGATTGGCATCCATTCCGAGGCGCTTGCGCAGAGCGAAGGTCTCGCCGCGATCGACCAGGTCGAAGCCAAGCGAGAACTTGTCCCACATCTCGTCCCGCCACTGCAGGCGCAGCGACGCGGGAGTCAGGATCAACACGCGCTGAATCCGCCGGCGCAGCAGGAGCTCGCTCAGGATCAGCCCCGCCTCGATGGTCTTGCCGAGGCCCACGTCGTCCGCGATCAGCAGGTTGACCCGCGGCATCCGCAGGGCCTTCAGCAGCGGGACGAGCTGGTAGTCGGCGATCTGGATCGCGCCGTGGAAGGGGCTCGAGATCGGCGGCCGGGTCCAAGTGCCCGTGCCCTTTGGATCCAGCCACGGCGAAGTCGCCGTCCAGCGCGCCGCCCGGACAAGAGCGTCGAAGTCCTCCCCCGGCATCGGCTCGGTCGAGCCCACTCGTGGCAACTCGTTCGGCTCTTGGAGATCCTTCCGGGGCTCGAGCTCCCAGATCAGCCGCTCCTCGAGCGGGAGCTGGTCGTCCTTGTACTCCAAGTGGACCAGATGGAGACGCCCGGAGGGCCCGTCATGCTGCTCGACCGCCGCGACGACCCCACGGCGGTTGCGCACCGTCGCAAACATGCCGACTCGGGGTTGCGAGGCTTGGGTCATCGAATCAGTGAATCCCTCGAACTTGCGCAGAATTGGGGGCCACTGGTTTGGGCCGCTTTGCTCGGCGCCAAACCCCGACCCTGTGAACTAACCGACGTCGGCGGCCCACTGGTCCCCAACCTTTCACTGAGT